>UMLD01023110.1_pt1 | contig 78490 bp, 60 predicted proteins | sample 1966491 | NCBI WGS metagenome assembly UMLD01 (sample SAMEA4836191, study PRJEB28245) | human gut metagenome | biome: gut microbiome; material: fecal sample | place: Denmark | collected 2008
TGCGGCGCTGCGCGCCTGCTGCCTTGGGTGACTTTGGGGTCGATTGGGGTTGTCTGCACAATTCGCGGTATTATGTTGCGGAGTTTTGAAAGGAGCCGCTGGTGGTCACGACGACGTTTGCTTCGCCTTTGGGCGAAATCTTGCTTGCCGCTGATGGCCGCGGTCTGACGGGACTTTGGTTTGAGGGGCAGGAGCATTTTGGCTCCACGCTTCTCAAAGAAGATCCCGAACATGTTGAAGGCGCCGATGCAGTTTCTGGTGCTGGCGGCATGTCGTCGGTGAGTCCGGCAAATGGTGCGGCGTCTTCGGTGCTTGAGCGTTCCTGGGCTTGGCTGAATGCTTATTTTGCAGGGCAGGAACCTCGGTTTACGCCGCCGTTGCATATGATCGGCACGGCGTTTCAGCGTGAAGTTTGGTACGAGCTGCTTTCTATTCCGCGTGGCGAGGTCGCTACGTATGGCGAGATCGCCCAGCGTGTTGCGGCTCGACATCGTGTACCGGGAAACGAGGCGCCCGTTGTGTCTCCCCGTGCCGTGGGGACTGCGGTTGCACGCAATCCCATTTCGATTATCGTGCCGTGCCATCGCGTGGTTGCCGCCGATGGTTCGCTCAACGGATATGCCGGCGGGCTTGACCGCAAGGAGTGGCTGCTTCGGCTTGAGGGCGCGTACGAGGAATAGTGCCCGAGCTCTTTGCATGATAAAGGTGCCGCGAAAGGGTGAGTTGCTGTTCTATCGTCTCCGGCGTGCGGACAAGCGTTTGACATCTGCGCCTTAAGTTTGGCTAAGCCATATCCTGCGTATTTAAAAACGCGCAGGTTGAGCGGCTAAGGCTGCGCTAAGGCGGTTGACGGTGCGCTATCATCGGCAGTATCGAAACCTGTATAGCCGTGCGCCAAAGGAACAACTATGAAGCTGATGCTTGCCGAGGACGAACCCGGCCTCTCCCGCGCCCTTACCGCGATTCTTCAACATAGCGACTACGAGGTCGATACCGCGCTCGATGGTCTGACGGCGCTCGAGTATCTGCTCGCCAACGACTATGACGCCGCAATTCTGGACATCATGATGCCCGGCATGGACGGTATCGAGGTACTCAAGCGCACACGCGCCGCCGGTAAGCGACTGCCCATCATCATGCTCACGGCAAAAAGCGAGGTGTCCGATAAGGTCGAGGGCCTGGATGCCGGTGCCAACGACTACCTGACCAAGCCGTTCGCCGCCAAGGAGCTGCTCGCACGCATTCGCGCCATGACGCGTGCCGCGACGGCAATTGACGCCACGACGCTCAGCGTGGGCAACGTGCGCCTCGACACGGCATCGTGCACACTCGTGGGCCCTTTGGGCGAGGAGCACCTGGCCAATCGAGAGTTTCAGCTTATGGAGCTCTTTATGCGCAACGCCGGCACGCGCATGCCCACCGAGCGTTTGATGCTCGAAGTTTGGGGTGAGGACGCGCCCGAAGGCGCTAACGTGGTGTGGGTCTATATCTCGTACCTGCGCAAAAAGCTGACGGCGCTTGGTGCCAACGTGGCCATCCGTGCATCGCGCAACCAGGGCTATTCGCTCGAGGTTGTTGAGGAGGGCGAATAGGCGTGAGCGCGAGTGCGTGGTGGAAGCGCACGACGGCAAAGCTCGGCATGGGCGCGGACTCGGGTAATCCGGGGCGCGCCGATGCTGCCAGTGCAATGGGACGTCGCCTGCGTCGTAAGTTCATCCTGGTTGCCATGGGTGCCGTGACCGCCGTGCTTACGCTTATCATCGCCGGCATCAATATCGTCAACTACTCGCATGTCTGCAAGATGGCCGACGCTCGTCTGGACTATATCTTGGCGGGCAAGGACGGCATCGATTGGACGGATGAGCCCAAGACCGATCTCGGCGAGGATGTGGGCGCCGGTAAGACCGCTGCCGGTGACAGGGTGGTCATGCGCACCGGGCACTTCGAAGGTATGACGGCGGAGTCTCCCTTCGACACGCGCTACTTTACGGTGTCGATTGCCGGTGGGCAGGTGACCGATGTCAACACGGCCCGCATTGCCGCGGTGGGTGCCAAGCGTGCTGCACGCATCGCTGCAGGACTATATTCCAAGGGTTGGACCTCGGGCTTTTCTGGTAACTACCGCTATACGGTTACGGTTCAGGGCGACGAGACCACCTATGTGTTTGTGGACTGCTCGCGCGAGCTTGCAAGCTTTCATTCGTTTTTGAGCGCGAGCGTGGCGATTAGTTGCATTGGCTGGCTGGCGGTGTTGGCAATTGTGGCGGGTGCCTCGGGCGCGGTGATTCGGCCGATGGTCGAGAGCTACAGCAAGCAAAAGCGCTTTATTACCGATGCAAGCCACGAGATCAAGACGCCGCTGGCCGTGATTGATGCCGCCAATGAGGTGCAAGAGATCGAGAGCGGCGAGAGCGAGTGGACGCAGAGCATTCACGAACAGGTTGCACGGTTGACGGCGCTCACGGAGCGTCTGGTGTTTTTGGCTCGCATGGACGAGGGTTCGGCGGGCTTTACCATGATATCGATCGATCTTTCGGAGGCAGTGGACAAGGCGGCGTCGCCGTTTGAGTCGGTGGCGGTTTCGCGTGGCAAGCGTCTGTCGACGTCGATTGCGAGTGGCGTGCGGGCCCATGCCGATGCTGCAGCGGTGGCGCAGGTGGTTGAGCTGCTGCTGGATAACGCCACGCGCTATGCGAGTGAGGGCAGTGTAATTGAGTTGAGTCTGCGTGCCGTCTCACGCGGTGCAGGCAAAGGTTCGGCCGAGCTTGTCGTTTCGAACGCCGTGGACGAGCTGCCCGAAGGCGACCTAGATCGATTGTTCGACCGCTTCTATCGTGCGGACGTGTCGCGCAGCTCCAAGACGGGCGGCTCGGGCGTGGGCCTATCCGTGGTGCGTGCCATCGCCGAAGCCCATGGTGGGAGCGCTTCTGTCTGCGGCCACGGCAACCAGATCACCTTCACCGTCCGCCTCTAAAACCTGCCAAAATGAACCTGTCCCTTTTTGGTCGGTGCGAAATGGGTAATACTAAAGAGTTATCCGACCAGATGGGAATTAATCGATGGCCTATATCGAATTCAAAGACGTCATCAAGGCATACGGCGAGGGCGACGCCCGCATTCACGCACTCGACGGCGCGAGTTTTACGGTCGAGCGCGGCGAGCTCGCCATCATTTTGGGTGCTTCAGGCGCCGGTAAAACGACGGCGCTCAACATCTTGGGCGGCATGGACACGGCAACTTCCGGCACCGTGACGGTGGACGGGCGCGACGTGAGCTCCGCTAACGAGGCGCAGCTCGTGGAATACCGCCGCGCCGACGTCGGCTTTGTCTTCCAGTTCTACAATCTGGTCCCCAACCTGACGGCCCTCGAAAACGTTGAGCTCGCAGCTCAGATTTGCCCCGATTCGCTCGATGCCGAACAAACGCTTCGCCAGGTTGGCCTGGGCGAGCGCCTGGGCAACTTTCCGGCACAGCTTTCGGGCGGCGAGCAGCAGCGCGTGTCCATCGCCCGCGCACTGGCAAAGAACCCCAAGCTGCTTCTGTGCGACGAGCCCACGGGCGCGCTCGACTATAAAACCGGCAAGCAGATCTTGCAGCTGCTGCAGGATACCTGCCGCAAGCAGGGCATTACGGTCATCATCATCACGCACAACTCCGCGCTCGCGCCCATGGCCGATCGCCTGATTCGCTTTAAGAGCGGCCGCGTGGAGAGCGAGACGGTCCAGCAAAATCCCGTGCCTATCGAGACGATCGAGTGGTAGCGCCCATGGATCAGGACCGCCAAAACAGCCAACGCCGCGACGCGCAGAACACGGAGCGCGAGCAGGATTTTACGACCTACCGCACTGCCCAAAGCTCAAACGATATGGTGCCGACGGTTTTTCGCCGTGGCATCTACCGCACAATCCGAGGCAGTCTTAAGCGCTTTTTGTCAATCGTGGTCATCACCGCGCTTGGCGTGAGCGTGATGTGCGGCCTTAAGGCGGGTTGCGAGGACCTGTGTGATTCGGTTGATGCCTACTTCGACCAGCAAAATGTCTATGACGTTAACGTGCAGTCGACCTATGGCCTTACGCGCGACGATCTTGCGGCTATCCAAGAGGTCGATGGCGTCGAGACGGCCGAGGGCATTTACACCGAGACCGCCTACACCGCCGTGGGCACAACGCGCGAGCGCGTGGTCGTGCAAAGTCTCTCCAAGGAGAACATCGATCAGCCGGTGCTCGTGAACGGCGATTTGCCCGAGAGCGCCGATGAGGTTGCGGTGACATCGAAGTTCCTGAAGGCTTCGGGCAAAAAGCTCGGCGATACCGTGAGCTTTGCCGCCAATGACGCGAGCTCGTCGAACCAAAGCGCTAAGGACCAGTTTGCCGATGGCGATTACACCATCACGGCCGAGGTTCTCGATCCCACTGATGTGAGCTCCGACTCGACGGTCAACGCCTTCCGTGCCGCCTCGGCGGCGGACTATAAGTTCTATGTGAGCGAGGACGCCGCGACATCTTCTTCCTACTCCGCGGTCCACGTGGTCGTCGAGGGAGCCAAGGATCTCAACTCATATTCGGATGCCTACGCGGCAAAGATCAATGAGGTCAAGGGCAATATAGAGAAGATCCGCGAGGAGCGTGAGAAGGCGCGCGCTCAGGAGCTGACGGTCGACACGCCGACAAGCTTGGATGCGGCCGAGCGTCAGGCCGCCATGCTCTTTGGGATCGAGCAGGACAACATCAATCGCATGGCCGAGGGCAGCGACGAGCGTGCGCAGGCGCAAGCCGACCTGGACCAGCGCCGTGCCGCCGCCGACCAACAGTTTGCCGACGCCCGCGCCGAGCTTTCCGATCTGGGAGAATGCACCTGGTACATCCAGGACCGCGGCAATATCGCAAGCTACTCGAGCGTGGAGAGCGATAGCTCGTCAATTGAAGCCATCGCCACGGTGTTCCCGTTCATCTTCTTTATCGTCGCCGTGCTCATCAGCCTTACCACCGCCACGCGTATGGTCGAGGAGGAGCGCACGCTCATCGGCCTGTATAAGGCGCTCGGCTATTCGCGCGGACGCATCCTGTCCAAATACGTGGACTATGCGCTGTGGGCTTGTCTGATCGGCGGCGTGCTCGGCAACATCATCGGATTTGTGGGCCTGCCGCTGTTCTTGTTTACGGTGTTCGACGACATGTACTCGCTGCCCCAGATGTTGCTTTCGTACGACATCGTGTCCTCGATCGTCTCGGTGGCGCTGTTTGCCGTGGGCGTGGTGGGCGCCACGATTATCGCCTGCCGCCACGAGATGGCCGAGACTCCGGCCTCGCTCATGCGCCCCAAGGCCCCGCGCGCCGGCTCGCGTATCTTGCTCGAGCGCATCGGCTTTATCTGGCGCCGCATGGGCTTTTTGAACAAGGTGGCAGCACGTAACCTGTTTCGCTACAAAAAGCGCGCCTTTATGACCATCTTCGGTATCGCGGGTTGCACCGCGCTTGTGATCTGCGGTATGGGTATTCGCGACACGTCGGTTGCGCTTTCGCCCAAGCAGTATGGGCATATCACGCGCTATGACTTGCTGGCGGTTGCCAATCCCGACGATTTTTCGCAGACGTGCGCGGCATTGGATGAGCGCAGCGCGGCTAAGGATTCTAACGTGACGGTGTCTTCGACGCTGCCGATTATGACCGACAACGTCACCTTTACATTTGGCGGCAAGAGCGAGACCGTGCAGCTGATCGTGGTGCCCGATGACCGCACGAACGACCTGGACGACTACGCGCGTCTCGAGGATGAGTCCAAAGAGCCACTGTCTTTGCGTGACGGAGACGTGTATCTGAGCAAGAGTTCACAGCTGGTTCTTGGGATTCAGCCGGGCGACACGGCGCAGGTCCAGGATTCGTCGCTCAACGTCGCCAAGGTCAAAGTCAGCGACATCTCGCTCAACTATTTGGGCAACACGCTCTATATGACGCAGGGCACCTATGAGCGCGCGTTCGGCCGAAGCGCGCGTCTTAACGGCATCTTTGTGCTGCTTAAGGGCTCGTCGGCCGACCAGATTGCGTTTAGCAAGAATCTTAAGAGTGACGGTTGGCTCACCATCTCGAGCACGGCCGAACATTGGCAGAACTACGAGGCGAACTTCACTATCATCAATTCCGTCGTGGTGCTCGTGACCTTTATGGCGGCGTGCCTGTCGTTTGTGGTGGTGTTTACGTTGTCCAACACGAATATCTCCGAGCGCGAGCGCGAGCTGGCGACCATCAAGGTGCTGGGCTTCCGCCGTGGCGAGGTACACCATTACGTCAACAAGGAGACGTTGATCCTCACGGCGATTGGCACCGCACTGGGCGTGCCGCTGGGTGGCCTGCTTGCCGAGAGCTTTACGTACATCCTGCAGATGCCGTCGCTGTACTTTGACGTCGAAGTCGAGCCGCTGAGCTACGTGCTTGCCGTGGTGCTTTCCTTCGGCTTTACGTTTATCGTCAACCTCGCCACCAACCGTACCCTCAATAAGATCGACATGGTCGGCGCCCTCAAGAGCGCCGAGTAACCTGCCAAAAAGGGACAGGTTTATTTTGGCAGGTTTTATCGGGGCAAACGCCGGACAACCATTAGGTGGTCCGGCGTTTGCCCCGTTTTGCTGGGGATGTTTGTCGTTCGGTGCTCTTACTGGCCAATCCAGTGTTGCGCATAGCTCTTAATGTCCTCGGTAAAACCGTCAAGGTCGTCGAGGGCGATCACGCTGTCGATAAGCAAATTGGCTATCTCGCGGTGCATTGTGCTGCGGCGAATGTCGTTTGCAATTACACCTGAGGACAGCTTGTCTCTATTGAGGCGCTCTTCTAGTGCCCAAAATCTACTGGACGCTTCACTGTCGCCGTTCAGCATCTCAACGTACTGGCCGATGAGCTTTTCCATATAACGTTCTTGCCATTGAGGAAGCATTTTCTTAAACAGCTTCCAGTCGCTTTCGGCTACGTCCCGCATATGTCCTCCGCTCGTCAAACGGGCTTTCCATTTGCCTTTCATTCTATTTGGTTTTCGCTCGCAAGCGTGGATGAGAGGCTCTCTTTAGCCTTCGAGATTGGGCTTGAATGGGCCGTATGCCACAAAATGGGCCTATCTACTACGTTTAATTGGATACCCTCAACCATGCCGGGAAAACGAAAAATAAAACCGCAGGTAGAAGGCCTGTCGCTTTTCGAAAAATGCGGTCATGGTTGGCCCCATCGAGTTAAACGTAGTAGATGGCTCCTTTTCGTGGCGGACCATCAAACGAACGCCGACGCTTGTGCTGTAGCCGCTCCGATCATTCGTAAGTTGCGGTGGAATAGTTCTTAGATTCAGCCATTTGCGGGCTAAGCAGGAACTATTTCACCGCAACTTAATTTCAGACCAGGCACCCGCAGCAAGAAGACGAATAGCCACGGCCTCCTTAGTTACCGCAGGAGGCCCCAGGGCTTACCTCCCAAATCTTTCCGCAGGACGGAAGGACCCCGCGGCGCGAAGCGCACGGCGGGGTCCTGACATGTCCGAGGACGATTTGGGAGGTAAGCCCTGGGGCCTCCGATGAGAGCAGTTCCAGCCGAGGCTATTCGTCGCCGAAGCTGATGCCCAACGCCTTGGCCTCGCGCACCAGGTCGCTCTGGGGGTCGACATACTTGAGCTTGCCGGCGACCTCCTCGAGCGGCATGTGGCACATCTTGCCGTCACGCAGAGCAATCATGTAGCCAAACTCGCCGCGTAGGCAGCCGAGTGCCGCCTCGACGCCGCACTGGGTCGCAAAGATGCGGTCCTGGGCATCGGGCTGACCGCCGCGCTGCGTGTGGCCGGGGATGGCGACGCGGGTCTCGCGACCGGTCTTGGCCTCGATCTCCTTGGCGATGTCGTACACGATTGACGGGCTCGTGCGCTCGGCGAGCTTCTTCTTGTACTCCTTCTTGGACAGCGCCGCGTCCTCCTTGGAGATGGCGCCCTCGGCGACGGCCACGATGGTAAAGCGGCTACCGGTTTCCATGCGATGCTCAATGGTCTTGATGACGTTATCCATGTCGTAGGGAATCTCGGGAATCAAGATGACATCCGCGCCGCCCGCGACGCCGGCATACAGCGGGATCCAGCCAACCTTGTGGCCCATGATCTCGATAACGAACACGCGGCCGTGGCTCGAAGCGGTGGTGTGGATGTCGTCGATGCACTTGGTGGCGACGTCGATGGCGCTCGTAAAGCCAAACGTCAGCTCGGTGCCCCATGTGTCGTTATCGATGGTCTTGGGCAGGGCAATAACGTTGAGGCCCTCTTCGCGCAGGCGGTTGGCGGTCTTGGTGGATCCGTTGCCACCCAGCATAAACAGGCAGTCGAGCTGCAGCTTATGATAGGTGTGGACCATCGCCGGCACCTTCTCGACACCATCGGCCTCGGGGGTATCCAGACGCTTGAACGGCGTGCGGCTCGTGCCCAGGATGGTGCCGCCGCGGGTGAGGATACCGCTAAAATCGGCGGGCGTCATGACGCGGAACCTGCTGTAGATAAGGCCCTGGTAGCCGTCCTCAAAACCGTAGATCTCGATAGGCTCTTCGCTATTGGTCATAAGCGTTTTGACGATGCCGCGCATGGTGGCGTTGAGCGCCTGGCAGTCGCCGCCACTAGTAAGAAGACCGATCCTAAGCATGATGAATCCTTCCGGGCAAGTTATAACATGCGCATAAGTTTACCCCCGCACACTGTTGATACGGGGGTAAACGTGTTAGCTCAAGCGTATGGAAATGTAAGCAACGTCAGGGAACGTAAGGTCGACGGGCCTGGCTCCTTACAGTGCGAAGGCATCGACGTTGCCCCAGTGGCGGCGCAGCGTAATAGCGGCGGCGGGTTCGGTATTGTCAAAGACGACCGACCATTGCGTATTGCTGGTGATGTCTTCCGGATTGGGCTCTTGGGCTGCGGCGCGAAGGGCCTTCCAAGCGACTGCCTCGTCCTGGGCACCGACATGGGCGTCAAGGACATCGGCGATTGCGACGGCGCGCTCTTTACCATGGCCCAGCTCGCCATTCTTTTGGTTGGGCAGCACTTCGTCGCCATAGCAGGCGTAGAAGTTCGTAACCTGGCGTACAGGAGCCGCTTTGAAAGCGCGGTCCGGATCGCGCGGATCCCACTCTACTACGCGCGCGTCACCGGCGGCGTCGTTGATAAAGAAGTGGTAATCGCGTCCTGCCATGGCGTGCATGTCGTAGGCGGAAAGCAGGTCGACAGCTTCTTGCGTGGTGGCGGCACGGTCGAGCACCAGACGGATGGCGAGCGAGGTATTGATGACGGGGCGTTGCGTGTCCTGGTCACAGGGCTTGGAATCCAGAGTGAGTACGGCAATGGACACGCCGCATTCGTTAACACCGTCGAGCTGGCCAAACGGGCCCATGAGTGCGGCGGCCCGTCCGGCGACGGAGTCAAGCGGAGTGTTATCGCCCAGGTTGTTAAGGGCGGCAAACCCGATGGAGGCATAGCCGCCGCGTGGGTGATTGCGCACCAGCAGCGCTGAGGTGTCGTCCTTAAAGTCGTAATTGCGACCGGTGCGCACGCGGCCTTCGGCATCTACGGCGACAAAAGCGCTGCAGGCAAACTGGGGCGCCTGGACATGTACCGGCACACCGGGCAGCACCTGCGCCACCACGGCATCGATGTAGGCCTGGTCGTCGCGCACGCCAGCGGCGATGATGCGATCAAGATCGTAGTCGTAGGCGATGTCGATTGCGTACAGGTCATAGCCATCCGCGTAGCCGGTCAAGCGTTTGAGCGACGCGGCGGACTTGATTTGCTTGTGATAAACGATACCGGTGGCAGCGGCAAGGCCGACGGCGACTCCCGCGACACCGCAGGCGATGGCAATGTTACGTGGCTTCATGGCGGCTCCTCTCGTCCTGTTAGCGTAATTGTCGCAAAAGGTGCACGGGCATGATGGCTCAACTTGGTGAGCGGTGCGGGATTAAACACGGAATGAAGAGTGCAGCGCTGGCGCGGCGGGGTATGCTGGAAGGGACCATCAACCCAGCGAAAGGGGAGAGCATGACGGATCAGGAAACGCCCGAGCGCGCGCATGTGACGGCCGATGATATCGAGGCCGCCAACGACCTTATCGACTTTATCGAGGCATGCCCCAGCATGTTCCATACGGCGGCGACCATTATGGCCGAGCTCGACGAGGCGGGCTTTACCTACCTGTCCGAGAACGCGGCGTGGGACATCGAGCCGGGCGGGCGTTATTACACGCAGCGCAACACCTCGAGCGTTATCGCCTTTAAGGTGGGCGAGGACCTGGCTGCTACGTGGGGCGAGGACGGCGTTGCCGGCGACTACCATTTTCAGCTGACGGCGTCGCACAGCGACTCGCCGACGTTTAAGGTTAAGGCCGTGCCCGAGCTCGACGGCGCGGGCGAGACGCTGCGCCTGAACACCGAGGCCTACGGCGGCATGATCGACTACACCTGGTTCGACCGTCCGCTGGCACTCGCGGGCCGCGTGCTGGTACGCGAGGGCGACCGTATTGAGAGCCGCCTGCTTGCCACCGAGCGCGAGGTCGCTATTATCCCGAGCCTTGCCATCCACATGAACCGCGGCGTTAACGAGGGCTTTGCTCCCAACCGAGCCGTCGACCTGTGCCCGCTCATCAGCGCCGGCGAACTCAAGCAGGGAGATTTTGATGCCCTGATTGCCGAAGAGCTGGACGTTGAGCCCGAGCAAATTCTGGGCCGCGATTTGTTCCTGGTCAACCGCCAGGATGCGCGCATTTGGGGCTGGGCCGACGAGTTTATCTCGACGCCCAAGCTTGACGACCTGGCCTGCGCCTACACCTCGCTGCAGGCATTTTTGGGTGCCGAGAACGCGCACGATGTTTCGGTCTTCTGCTGCTTCGATAACGAGGAGGTTGGCTCCGAGACCAAGCAAGGCGCCATGTCGACGCTCTTGGCCGATGCACTGCGCCGCATTAACGGATCGTTGGGCTTTGACGACGAGTCGTACCATCGCGCCCTTGCCGCATCGATGCTCGCGAGCTGCGACAACGCACATGCCGTGCACCCCAACCACGCCGAGAAGTGCGACGCCCGCAATCAGGTTGTGCTCAACGGCGGCATCGTCATCAAGGAAGCCGCCAACCAGCACTACTGCACCGATGCCTTTAGCCGCGCGGTGTTCCAGGCCATCTGCGATGACGCCGACGTGCCAACGCAGGCTTTCGCCAACAAGAGCGACATGGCCGGCGGTTCCACCCTGGGCAACCTGTCGAATATGCAGGCGAGCATGCATGCCGTGGACGTGGGCCTGCCGCAGCTGGCCATGCACTCAAGCTACGAGACCGGCGGCGTGCGCGACGTGATGTACGCCATCCGCGCTCTCACCGCCTTCTACGAGCGAAACCTAACCATCAACGGAGCCGAAAGCGTGGAGCTCTAAAACCTGCCAAAAAGGGACAGGTTTGTTTTGGCAGGTTTTATCTGGGCAAATGCCAGTGGCATTGCAAGCCGATAGGGCCCTAAAACGCCGCAGGTAGAGCAAAAGTCAGCGAGAGCCCGCCAGAGCGAGCAAGGTGACGTGAAAGAGGAGGGCATAGGCCTTTTGGCCATGCCCGACGATTGAACGTCAGATTGCCGCTCTGGCGGGCTCGCAGCGTCGAGGGGTTCCGGCGTTTGGTAAAACGCCGGAACAATTAGTGTTCGATCCAGCAGCGAAGCGTCTCGCCGACCTGCAGGTGACGCAAGTTCTCCGCGGCGATGTCGACCACATTGTTGAGCGTGGCGGCCAGGTGGAACCATCCGGAGACGTGCGGTGTGATGAGCATGTTGGGCGCATCCCACAGGGGGCTTGTCTCAGGCAGCGGCTCGGGGTCGGTGACGTCGACCGCGGCACCGGCGAGATGTCCCGACTCCAGAGCGGCAACCAAGTCGTCAGCGACCACAAGATCGCCACGGCCGCCGTTGGCAAAGAGGGCGCCCGGCTTCATCGCGGCGAAGAACTCGGCGTTCGCCAGACCGCGGGTCTCGGGTGTGCTCGGCATAAAGGATGCGACGATGTCAGCTTCGGCCAGGCGCTCGGGCAGGGCGTCTATGCCGTCCATGTCCTCAAACACAATGGGGTAGACGAGCGGATGGCGCTTGATGCCGCGGACGTGCGCACCCATACTGCGGCAGAGCGTGGCAAAGTGGCCGCCGATATCGCCCGCGCCCAGCACCAGCACGTTGGCGTTATTGAGCGAGGTAACCGGGCCCAAATCCTCCCAGCGATGCTCGCGCTGCAAGTCCTGGTAGCCGGGCAGGCGCTTCATCATGGAAAGGACCATGGCAAACATGTGCTCGCTCACAGCCTGACCGTAGGCGCCGATTGAGCAAGACAGCTTGGCTTCAGCCGGCACGGTGCCGGCGGCCAAGTAATCGTCATAGCCAGCGGTCTGCAATTGCAACAGCTGGAGATGTTCGCATGCCGTGAGCATGTCAGGGTCGATGTTGCCCAGGATCACGTCGGCATCGGCAACCTGCTCGCGCGTGGCGGCGTCGGAGCTCGTGTAGATAAAGTCATCGCCCGGAGCGCTCGACTCAAGAATTGCGCGATGGCGGTCATTGACGGGCAGCAAAACCAGGATGTTCACAAGCAGTCCTCTCCGCTTGGCCTGCCAAAAAGGGACAGGTTTATTTTGGCAGGTTTTATCAGGTAAAACGTTCAAATAAAAACGCCGGATGCAAGACGAGCGTGCCCGTCGGCATCCGGCGCATCCACGGCTACCAGCTCAGCAGCTCGTAACCGTCCTCGGTCACCACGAGCTGCACCTCGCACTGAGCCGAATCGCTACCGTCCTTGGTGCGCACGCACCAGCCGTCGCCCTTGCTAATCTTGATGTCGGGCGCTCCGGCATTGACCATGGGCTCGATGGTAAAGACCATGCCCGGAGCCATGATGGTGTCCACATCGGGCGCCTCGGTGGTAAAGCCCACAAACGGGTCCTCGTGAAACTCCTTACCGATGCCGTGTCCGCCGTACTCGCGCACCACGCTAAAACCGGCGTCCTCGACCGTCTTTTGCACGGCTTCGGCCATAACGGACAGCGGCAGCCATGGCTTGACGGCCGCCAGGCCCGCCTCCACGCTGGCGCGGGTGACGTCGACCAGGCGCTGGCGCTCGGCCGAGACCTCGCCGATGCAGAACATACGGCTCGAATCACTAAAGTAACCGTCCAGGATCGTGGAGCAGTCCACGTTGATGATGTCGCCCTCGTGCAGCACATCCGCATCGCAGGGGATACCGTGGCAGACGACGTCGTTGATCGAGGTGCACACGCTCTTGGGATAGCCCTCGTAGTTAAGATCGGCCGGCGTGCCGCCGTGCTCGACGGTGTAGTCGTAGATCATCTGGTCGATCTGGTTGGTGGTCATGCCTGCGGCGATATGCTCGCCCACATAATCGAGCACGCCCACGTTGATGGCTGCCGAGCGCTTGATGCCCTCGATATCGGCGGGCGTCTTGTAGAGCGTGCGGGGCAGAACCTCCCAGCCCTCTTCCCACAAGCGCTCGAGGCGCTCATCAAAGGCGCTATGGCATTTCTTATATTTTTTGCCGCTGCCGCACCAGCAAGCGTCGTTGCGGCCAGGCACGGGTCCTTTGTCATACATGGCTAACTTCCTTTCATCCGCAGCTAGTATAGCCCACCTTCAGAGCAGCTGCGCGCTAGTAGCTCACCTGGCAGGGGATGCCGAGGGCGCGCACACGTGCGGCAATCTTGTCGAGCACCTCGGGCGCCGCTTTAGCAAGGCCGGCGACCGGTGTCTCGCGCGCCACCGTGTAGATGGTCGCTTCTTGTGGGCGAATACGCTCAAGCGCCGCGAGCCAGGGGGCAACGTACTCCTCGCCGGTGTTGTCGATGAGCTTGCCCTGATACTCGCCGGTCAAAAAGATCGTCTGGATAATGGCGTGACCGTCAAAGCTTGCGAACGTCTCGATCTGGTGCTCGACGTCGTAGGGGCCAACGGGCTGGTCGAGCAGCTGGATAAACGCCGGGTCGACGGTATCGAGCTTGAGGATGTTGTCGTCGACCATCATGAGCGCATCGTGCACCTCGGGGCGATCGGCGCGCGTACCGTTGGAGAGCACGGCAATCTTGGAGTTTGGGGCAAGCTCGTCGCGCAGCGCGACGGCGCCGGCAATGGCCTGCGGAAACTCCGGTGCGGCGGTGGGCTCGCCGTTGCCTGCGAAGGTGATCACATCGGGGAGCTCGCCCTCGGTTGCCATCTCGCGCAGCTTTGCCTCGAGCGCGTCGAGTACTACGGCGGCTGTGTTGTACGGCTCATGGCAGGGGCGCTCGGCATTGAGGCCGTTTTCGCAGTACATGCAGTCGAACGTGCAGATTTTGCCGCTGGCCGGCATCATGTTGACGCCGAGCGAGAGGCCAAGGCGACGGCTGCGAACGGGCCCAAAGATGGGGCTGGCATTCAAAAACGTAGACATAGGCATATGCTCCTCAAGACAATTGTGCCTAAGCATAGCATCGGCTCCAAAGCAAGGTGCGGGCTCTTGCTTTACAAGTTTCGTTTTTTCACGTCGCCCATGATGCTGTGCCATGAAAAGCCTCGGGTCGGGTACAGTTAATCTGTTAACAAGGTATAAGGCAATGCGGGTCCATCCAACCGTACTGACGTGCAACTGGATGGGCATTGATGATGGGGGCACAACATGGATTTTACGGTCGAGAATGCGGGCACCACGATTGCCTGTCGCGAATATGCCGGCCCGGATGTGTCGCCTGATGCTCCTGCTTTGGTGTGCGTGCACGGCGCTTGTGTCGACGGCACATTTTTCGACGGTATCGCTTGTGAGCTCAGCCGCAACTACCGCGTAATTGCCTACGACCGCCGCGGTTGCGGTGGCAGCAGCGATGCGGCAGACGGCAGCTATGATCTTGCCGCTCAGGCCGCCGACCTGCAAGCCGTGATCGAACACGTTGGCGCTCCGGCAAATGTGCTTGCGCATAGTGCCGGTACGTTGGTTGCGCTGGAGCTTCTTCGCACCGAACCCCATCTCGTCGCCCGTGCGATTCTGCATGAGCCGGCTGTGTCGGCCAAAGGCGTCGGTATGGGCGCAGCTCCGGTTTTGCTCGATATGATTGCGGCGGGAAAGGTTTCAAGGGCGCTCCGGCTTTTCTTGGGAGCCCTCGGCGACTTGGACCCCGAGGCTCCTGGGACGACCGAAGCGGAAGTCAAACATGCCCTGCGCAATGGTCGTTGCTTTATGGCCAATGAATACGGAACAAATATGACATATGCTCCCGACTGGGAGCGCGCTCGCGCGTCAAAGGCGGTGTCGGACGTGTTCTTGGGCGAGCTCTCGGTTGGCACGCCCCGCGAGGCGGGCACGAGGGTGGCTGCTGAATATCTCGATTGCCCCCTTGTGACGATTCCGGGCGCGCATAACGGTCTGCGCGATCGCCCCGTTACGGCGGCAAATGCCGTTCGTGATGTCTTGGAGCGTTAGCACGCTCGATGACCTGCGGGGAGAGGGGTTGTTAGCGTTTCGTCATTGTTAACGAATGCGTCCATAACCGCGCGCCCGCGGCTCCATTACCGCCGCTTGCCAGGTCATAAAAATGTAACGATAATCGCGCGTTTGCCTTCAGCTGTTAGATGTTACCCTTGTACCAATTGATATGCACCGTTGCCGTGCATAACGATAGAAAGGGCCCCATATGCGCAAAAATCACGAGGTCAATCTAACCGACGAGGAGGCTGCCGCTGAGGTCGCCCGCGTCGCGAAGACCTACCCCGTGGTACGTTTGCTGTCGGCCGACCAGATTAAGAGCGAGCGTAACTGCCTGCTCGCCGGCGATCACTGCCCTTGTTTGCGTCAGTCGAGTCTTGAGGCCTTGGCGAATTCAGGTGAGGTGTCGGAGCAACTGCTCAACGATGGTACTGAGTACCGCGCCCGCCTGCGCCCTCTAAAGGTCGAGGGCGAGCCTCGTGTCCTGCTGATGGTGCGTCCGATTGATGAGCAAGAGGCTGCAGAAGAGGACCTTGTCTACACCGACGTGCTGACGAGTGTGCGCAATCGCCGATATTACGAGGAAAAGCTTCGTGGCGCCCGCATGAATGCCGGCGTTGCGATGATCGACCTTGATGATTTTAGGGCCTTCAACGATACGTGTGGCCGTCATGCCGGCGACCTTGCACTCGGTGCTGTGGCGACAGCCATACGCAGCGGAATTCGTTCGACTGACGAGCTTGTGCGCTATGGCTGCGACAAGTTTGTGGTCGTCATGCCCGATATTCCCTCCGATGACTTCGCCCGTCGCTTGCATCAGGTATCCGAAGCCGTTCATTCCACGATTATTCCGGGCCATGAGTACGTGAGCTTGACGGCATGTGTTGGTGGCGTTCGCATTCATGGCGAGACGGTCGATGAGGGCGTTGGCCGCGCTGTCCAGTTATTGAGCCGCGCTAAGGCAAAAGCCGGTACGGTCGTGACCGATGCCGATTCCATCGAGGCCTTCCAAAGCGAAAAGCCTTTGGTGCTTATTGTCGATGACTCCGAGATGAACCGAGCCATTCTCAGCGAGATGCTCAAGGACGAGTATTACATCCTCGAGGCCGACCACGGTCGTGCGGCGCTCGACATGGTCGACCGCTATGGCGATGAGTTGTCGCTCGTGCTGCTGGATATTGTCATGCCGGGCGTAAGCGGCTTTGAGGTGCTGGCCGATCTGTCGCGCCGATCGGTTAGTGACAATCTGCCCGTCATCATGATTTCGAGCGAAGATTCCGATGATATGGTTCTACGCGCGTACGAGCTGGGCGCCTCGGACTATATCAACCGCCCGTTTGACTCCCGTGTCGTGCGCCGCCGTGTAAGCAACACCATCCGCCTATACGCCAAACAGCGCCGCCTGACGAACCTGCTGTCCCAGCAGTACAACGAGCGCGTCAAGAACAGTCGCATGCTCATCGACATCATGGCCGGCGTCATGGAGCTTCGCAACGGCGAGAGCGGCAGGCACGTTACGAACATCGAGAAGCTGACCGAGCTGCTGCTTGGCTGTCTGGTCCGGCGTAGCGACACGATCTCCCTCGACAATGAGGAACGCTCCACGATCGCCCTGGCTTCGGCGCTGCACGATATCGGCAAGATGTCGATTGACGATGCGATTCTCAACAAGCCCGGACGCCTTACGCCCGAGGAGTTCGAGATTATGAAGACGCATACCACGATCGGCGCCGACATGCTGCTTGAGCTGGGCCGCCATCACGTCGGTAATGCGCTTATGGAATATGCGTACCAGATCGCGCGTTGGCACCACGAGCGCTGGGACGGCAAGGGTTATCCCGATGGCCTTAAGGGCGACGAAATTCCCATTGCCGCACAGGTGGTTTCGGTGGCCGACGTGTACGATGCCCTGACGAGCGTGCGCGTGTACAAGGACACTATCCCGCACGAGGAAGCGATCAAGATGATTCTGGACGGTAAGTGCGGCACCTTTAACCCGTTGCTGCTCGACTGCCTGCTCGAGGTGCAAGACCAAATTGCCGAGACATTGGCACGCCCCGCCGATGTCGTCGCGTTTCCTACGATTTAGTTTGACCAAAGGAGTTTTAACCCATGATTTCCATGCGTGAGGCGTATGAGAAGATCGGCGCTAATTATGATGACGCGTGCGCTCGGCTGATGGGCGGGGAAATGCTTGCCCGCTTTGCCCTCAAGTTTTTGGATGACGAGAGCATGGACAAGCTGGAGGCCGCCATGGCGGCGGGAGACGCCGAAGGTGCGTTTATGGCAGCGCACACGCTCAAGGGCGTGAGCCAGAACCTGGGATTCGATAATCTGTACGAGCCGGCGGTCGTGGTGACCGAGGCGTTGCGCGGCGCCGATGCCGTTGACGGTGCTCGCGAGGGAATGCATGCGTTGCAGCAGCAATATGCGGCAACGATGTCAGCCCTGCGCGAGGCGGCCGAATAAGGGCTTGCGGGCCTTGGGCTGCGTGCAGGCAGCATATAGGTAAAATGGTGCCCCGTCGGACCATGTGGCCGGCGGGGCACCCTTATTTGTTGTGGGGTTCGCGAGCTAGCGCGCCTGCTTAACCTTTGCCGCTGCCTCGACAAACGACTTCCACAGGTTAAAGTCGGTCTCGAGCGTCTTCCACGTGTACTCAGGGTGCCATTGCACGCCCAGGCAGAAAGGCTGGCCTTCGACCTCGATGCACTCGGGAACGCCGTTGGTTGCCTTGGCGACCAAGCGCGTGCTTTTACCCAGACGGTCGACGCAGCAGTGATGTGCCGAGTTGGTCTGGATCAGCCTGTGCCCGCCAACCGCGCGCTCCAGCAGCGAGCCCGGCACGACCTCGACGGGGTGCACGGGATCGTTGAGCACGTGGGTATGGCGCCACTGCGTGCGGCCCTCGCGCGCGCCCAGGCTCGGCACGTCCATGCACAGGGTGCCGCCGGTGGCGACATTGAGCAGCTGCGTGCCTCGGCAGGTGGTAAAGAGCGGCTTCTTGGCGCGAAGCACCTCGTTAACCAGCTTAAACTCAAAACGGTCGCGAATCTCACAGCACAGCGTGGGGTCGTAAGGACGCTCGTCGCCCCAGCGTTTGGGGTTGACGTCCGGGCCGCCGGGAATAGCGATACCGTCAGCGATTTCCACGTAATGACGGATAACATCGACGTCTTCGGTAATAGACATCTGCAGTGGCAGGCCGCCGGCGGCAAGGATGGCATCGACAAAGACACTTGCGATTTCCTCGTTGGGGGAGAGCGTCTCGCTCAAAAAAGGCTTTGCCTCTTCCCAACGCGGCGCGACGAGGATGAGCGGACGGTCGGCGGGGGCGACGTCGACATGCGGGGTGTATGACGATGAAGTACGAGTTCCGATCATAGGTGTTGCTTTCGATCTGAAGGTGACAGGGCGCATGGGAGATGTGGGACAACACTTCCGATGAATTTGTCCCACGGGGTGGCTGGTTAGTGGCCCTTGATGGAGTTGAGGAAGTCCTGGGCGCGCTTGGTCTGGGGATGGTCGAAGAACTCGTCGGGCGTGCCGGTTTCCACGATCTGGCCGTCGGCCATAAAGACGACGCGGTCGGCTACGCGGCGGGCAAAGTTCATCTCGTGCGTGATGACGATCATCGTCATGCCCTGCTGCGCCAAGCGCACCATGACCTCGAGCACCTCATTGATCATCTCGGGGTCAAGGGCGCTTGTGGGCTCGTCAAAGAGCATGGCCTTGGGCTGCATGGCGAGTGAACGGGCGATGGCCACGCGCTGCTGTTGGCCGCCCGAAAGCTGTGCGGGCACCTTGTCGGCCTGCTCGGCCACGCCCACGCGGCTCAGCAGGTCCATGGCACGCTCGCGAGCCTCCTCCTTGGACACGCCCAGCACGTCGACCGGCCCCAGCATGACGTTCTGCAGCACCGTCATATGTGCAAACAGGTTGAACTGTTGGAACACCATGCCCAGCTCGGCACGCATGCGGGCAAGATCCTTGCCTTCCTGCGGCAGGGGCTCGCCCTCGATGAGGATCTCGCCTGAGTCGATGGTTTCCAGGCGGTTGATGGTGCGGCACATGGTCGACTTGCCCGAGCCCGAGGGGCCAATCGCCACGACGACCTCGCCGCGGTCGACCGAGAGATTGATGTCGTTGAGAACGTGCAGGTCGCCATAGTGCTTATCGACGTGCTTGAGCTCGATCAGCGGCTGATTGCCGGTGGTAGAGGTGCTCTGTGCCATGGTGCTCGGCTCCTTATGACTCGAAATGGTAAAGCGTTAGCGGATGATGGTCGCGCCGGTCTTGTGCGAAACGTAGACAGCAGCCTTGTTGATTGCGACGTTGATGAGGATATAGATGACCGCGATTACCAAGTAGACCGACACGAGAGCGTCGTAGTTGGTAATGAGCACGCGGGCGTTTTGCATGAGGTCGGGGTAGCTCACCACGTAGGCGACGGTGGTGTCTTTGACTACGACCACGAGCTGCGAAATCAACGACGGAATGATAAATCGAATAGCCTGCGGCAGCACGATTTTAAAGGTGATTTTAGCCTTGGAGAGACCGAGCGCCTGGGCCGCCTCGACCTGGCCGCGCGGTACGGCGTTGACGCCGGCGCGGAAAATCTCAGCTAGCACGCCGGCTGCAGCGAGCGCGACGGGAAGCGTGAGCATCCAAAACGACGGCAGCGCGATCTTGTACTGGGGCAGCACCAAAAAGAAGAAGTAGATGAACAACAGGCTTGGTACGCCGCGGAAGAAATCGGTGAGCACACGGCAGGCCAGCTGCAACGGCTTAATGTCGCTCGTGCGGCCGAGCATAAGGGCTAAGCCTAGCACCAGCGCGATGGCGCCAGCGGTGAGTGCGACTTTAACGGTGCCCTCAAAGCCGGCAAGCAAGAACTTCCAGGTAGTGAGGTGCGTAAAGAAATACCAATAGTGGACCGAAAGCTGACCGGTCACATAAAAGCGCTGCAACACGAGGACGACGAGCGCGGCGACGGCAACAAGCGAGATGGCGGTGCCGATGCGAATCTTGGCGCGCATCTTGGGGCCGGGAGCCTCGTAGAGCGCATCGCGCATGGTAAGTGCAGGGGAGGAATGCTTGCTCATCGGAGGATCCTCACCTTCTTATCGATGTAGTTGCCAATGTGGCTCACCACAAAGGCCGTGCCCAGGTAGCCGAGCGCCGAGATAAAGAACGCGGCGACGCCGCCGAGCGAGCGCGTGTTGATGTAGCTCACCACGCCGGTGAGCTCCTGCGGCTTAAGCGGCACCTGGCTGCCCAAGGCGGTAGTGAGCATGACGGCGATAAAGAGGTTGGTCATGGGTAGCACGCTCGAGCGCAGCGCCTGCGGAATCACGATCTTGGCGAGGATGCGGCTGAAGCTCATGCCCAGCGAGCGGGCGGCTTCCACCTGGCCGACGCCGACGGTGTTGATGCCGCTCATAAAGTTCTCGGAGCCAAAGGCCGAGCCCAAGAGGACCGTGGCGACGATAACGCAGGTGCGGTAGGGCAGGACGACCTTGAGCGGCGGCAGCGCGTAGACGACGATGATGAGCAGCGCGATGCCGGGGATGTTACGGAAGACCTGGACATACAGGTCGCCAAAGACGCGCAGCGGCTTGAGCGGCGACACGCGCATCACGGTGACGGCGACGGCCAGCACCATGGCGATGGCAAACGACTCAAGCGTCATGCCCCAGGTTGCGAGCAGCGCGTCGATATAGTTCTGGCCATAGAGCGACCAGAGTTCGGAGAGACTCATGCGGACCTCCCGCCGATAAGGAAAGGGGCTCCCGTGTGTACGGAAGCCCCGACAACTCAGTGTGGAAACAGTTTAGCGCAATAAAGCGCATCGTGCGTTTCCGTATGGTTTCGTAGCGGCTGTTACCAGGCTCGCTGACTAGGCGCCGATCTCGGGCAGCTCGGGAACATTGGTGTCGCCCGTACGGTCGCCGATGCAGATCTGCCACAGCTCGGTCCAGGTGCCGTCGTCCTCGATCTTCTTAAGGAAGTCGTTGACAAAGGCGACGCCGTCGGAATCGAGCGGCAGACCGATGCCATAGGGCTCCTTGCTGCCGAAGGGCTTGCCGGCGATCTTGTACTTACCGGGCTCGCGGACCAGGGCGCTCTGCTGCATGTTGTTATCGATGACGTACGCGTCAACGCGGCCCTGTTGGAGTGCCTGGCGGGCCTCCTCGTCGGTCTTGAACTCCTGCTGGCTGGCCTTGGGAGCGAACTCCTCCAGGATGGCGGGGCCGTTGGAGCCGGACTGGACGGCGACGTTCTTGTCGGCCAGGTCGGCGACACTCTTGATGTCGTCGTTATCGGCAAGCACCAGGATGGCCTGCTGCGTGTAGTAATAGGGACCGGCAAAGGAGACAAGCTTCTTGCGCTCGTCGGTGATGGTGTAGGTGGCAAAGACGGCGTCGACCTGGCCATTTTGCAGGACGGACTCGCGCGTGTCCGAGGTCACCTTGGTGATCTCGACCTTGTTCTCGCCCAAGATGTAGTTGGACAGAAGCTGCGCGATGCCGGCATCGAAGCCGCGGGTCTGGCCGTCTTTCTCGTTGAGGAGGGAGAAGAGTGTGGAAGTCTGAACGCCACCGATCTTAAAGATGCCAGCGTCCTTGACGGCCGTGGCCCAGGTGCTGGCGGCGATGGCATCGTCATCGGCCTTGGGGCCGTTGTCGACGAGCTTGTCGAATGCCTTGGCGTCGAGCGTGGTGGAAGCTTCGGTATCATTGGAGCTCTTGGAAGAGCTGGCGGCGGAACTCTTGTCGGCCTCGGCGCTGGTGTCGGAGCAGCCGGCAAGACCAAGGCCGGCGACGGTTGCGAAGGTGGCGGCAACGAAGCCGCGGCGGTCGAGAACGACCTGCTGGGAGAGGTTCTTGCTCATGGTAGAACACCTTTCTCAATAAAATCCCTAGCGGTTGAGTAGAGTTATACCCTATCGCGCTCAAATGGGTCAACACGAAATAACTCAGAAACATACTTACCTTATGGGTTATTCCGCCTACCAAAAAGGGACAGGTTTATTTTGGCAGGTTTTATCTGGTCAAACGTCGATTATTGCAGCTGAGATAGCGCTTTGCAGACGGCATGATCGCTCGCAGCGGTCGCTATAATGGCGGCAACACGACGCATATATAAGTAAGGAGATCGCGTATGAACGGTTATTCGTTTTTCGCACCGACCATGATTTAAAACCACCACATAGGGGACAGACACCTTTGTGGTGGTTCTGGCCGATGCAGCGGCATGCCTTACTGTTTTGTCTCGATCTGTAACATCTGCGGCCGTTTCTGCCGAGTAACTGTTACAGATTGAGATTTTCTCTTCAGGGGAATTCGAATGTCTCGATCTGTAACATCTGGACGGACAAAAGGTCTCTATCTGTTACAGATTGAGACAAAGGTCAGGGACTAAGACGTTTTGTCTCGATCTGTAACAGTTAGACGGGAATTCGGGCCCTAGATGTTACAGATCGAGATAATCGCGCCGCGAAAACAAAAACCTCCGCAGGGGTGCTTCCTTTGCGGAGGTTTTTCTACTCGTTGAGCAGTCTTGCGGCTTCGGCGGCCATGTTCTCGACCGTCATGCCGTTCTGCGCAAGCAGTTCGTTGGGGTCGTAGCGGTCGGGGAAGCCCTTGGCGATGCCGAAGGTGCGCGTGCGCAACGGCGTGCATGCCAGATAGCATGCCACGCGCTCGCCCCAGCCGCCGTCCAAGATGCCGTCCTCGAGGGTGACGACAAGGCGATGCTCGGCGGCAAGGCTGTCGAGGAACTCACGGTCAAGCTCGGTTGCAAAGCGCGGGTTGACGAGCGTGGCCTCGATACCGTACTCGGCAGCCAGGTGGTTTGCCACGCGCTCGCCCAGCTCAAAGAAATCGCCGAGCGCGAGCACAGCAACGTCGCGACCCTGGCGCACCACGTTGTAGCGAACGGTGCTGTAGTCGGCGTCTTCGGCGGGCGCCAGATCGGGACGGCTTACCAGGCCAATACCAGGCACACGAATCGCCACGGGATGCTCGCGGTGGTCGAGCGACCAGCTCAGCATGGACAGGTATTCTTCCATGCAGGAAGGCGCCAAATAGTGCATGTTGGGAAGACCGCCCAGCATGGAAATATCAAAGAACGAGAGGTGCGTCTCGGACGTGGTGCCAAAGATCGACGCGCCAAACACCAAGATGGTTGCGGGGGCGTCGTTGAGGCACAAGTCGTGCCACAGCTCGTCGTAGGCACGCTGCAAAAACGTGCCGTACACGCCAAAGACCGGCTTGGCGCCCGAGCGCGCAAGCGCGGTGGCGAAGGTCACGGCGTGCTCCTCGGCAATGCCCACATCGACGAACTGTTTGCCGGCGGCAGCGCGAAGCTCGGGTGTAAAGCCCATGATGTAGGGCGTGGCGGCCGTGATGCCCACGACCTGCGGATCGCGCTCGATGGCGGCGCTGAGCGCCTCGCCCGTAATGTCGGCATAGGTGCGCGGCGCAGGCTCGCTCGGATGGCCCGGGCAGAGCTTGCGCCCGGTCGCCATGTCAAACGGGCCCACGTGGTGCCAGCGCTCGGGGTCGTTCTGGGCTGGTTCAAAGCCCTTGCCCTTGGCGGTGGAGACGTGCAGCACGATGGGGTGATCGATATCGCGCAGTTCCTGCAGCGCGTCGACGAGGGCTAACACATCGTTACCGGCGTCCAGATAGCGGTAGTCGAGTCCCATCGCGCGGAAAACGTTGCGCTCACAGGTGCCGTTGCTGGCGCGCAGCTCGGCCAGATTGCGATACAGGCCACCGTGGTTTTCGGCGATGGACTGGTCGTTATCGTTGACGATGATGATCAGGTTGCTGTCGAGATCGGCGGCATTGTTGAAGCCCTCAAACGCCAGGCCGCCCGAAAGCGAGCCGTCGCCAATGATGGTGATGACGTTGTACGCGTCACCCGCCAGGTCGCGAGCGTGCGCCAGGCCGCAGCCCAGGCTCACCGACGTGGAGGTATGGCCCATGGCGAACAGGTCGTGCTCGGACTCGTCGGGATTGGCAAAGCCAGAAGCCTCACCATAACGCTCCGGATCGATATAAGTGTACGCACGCCCGGTCAGCGCCTTGTGGGCGTAGGTCTGGTGCGACACGTCAAAGACAATTTTGTCGGTGGGGGAGTTAAACACGCGATGAAGCGCAACCGTAAGCTCAACGACGCCCAGGTTGGGGGCAACGTGCCCGCCGACGGCGGCGGAGCTTTCGAGGATTGCCTGACGGATCTCGCCGCAGAGCAGCGGAAGCTCGGTGCGGTCGAGAGCCTTGACGTCCTCGGGCGTTGTCGTTTGCGTAAGCAGCATCGTTGTGGGTTACTCCATGCGAATCGAGCGCCGGCGCTCCCTCGGCCGGCACAATTGCACAAGACAGTCTCGCACATTTTGGCGTTTGATATGTGACGGCGGCGCGGTAATTCGCCGACTGGTGGGGCAAAACGTTTTGTCCGATGCCATACTAATATGTTCCATGATGTTTTTATCGATTGTGCACAGGCCGTAGCTTGTCGCCGTGAGTCGCTGGAAGGAGACAGCATGTCTGATGTCGTTCGTGCCGAGAAAATCGCGTGCGAAGTAGACCATGCTGCCCGTCAACTGGCACAGGCGGGCCGTCTGGACCTGACGCGCGAGTTTATCCAGCATGGCGATGTGACGGTGTATACGCATGTGACCTCGGTGGCGCGGGCGAGCCTGTCCTTTGCCGAGCGCCTGGGCCGCGTCGGTGTCTCGGTCGACCGTGCCTCGCTGCTGCGCGGGGCCCTGCTGCACGATTACTTTCTCTATGACTGGCACGATCCCGACCCAAGCCATCGGCTGCATGGCTTTCGCCACCCGTTTTTTGCCCTGGCACGTGCGGAGGAAGATTTTGAGCTGACGCCGCGCGAGCGGAATATCATCGTGCGCCATATGTTTCCGCTGGTACCGGTGCCGCCGACGTGTCGTGAGGCATGGATTGTGTGCCTGGCGGATAAATGGTGTGCTCTGCGCGAGACGGTCGCCGGTCGTCTGCGGCGCAAAGACGAGACGGTCGATAGCGTGAGTAGCGAATCGAGCGAAAAGAGGAGAGGGTAGACGGTGGAAACCGCGATCGACATGGCGTTTAGCGGCGCGACGCTTGCCGCCTGCCCGCTCTCGGCACTGGTGCTCTCGTTTGCCTTTTACGGATTTTGTGGCTGGGCATGGGAGTCGACGGTTTGCGCCATGCTCAATCACGGACGATTTGCCAACAGTGGATTTTTGCTGGGGCCGTGTTGCCCTATCTATGGCGTGGGTGGCATAGCCTGCTGGCTTTTGCTGCGCGGGATTCCGGATGCCTCGAGCCAGTTTGTCGCCGCGGCGCTCGTATGCAGCGTGATTGAGTACAGCGTAGGCGTGCTGCTGGAAAAAACAACGGGCGCTCGCTTTTGGGACTATTCGCACCTGCCGTTTAACCTGCACGGACGCATCTGCCTGTACTGGGCATGCGCGTTTGGCCTGGGTGCGCTGTGCATTTGCCGTTTAGTGGAGCCGGCATTGCTGGGGCTGCTTGGCCATCTGCCGGTGCTGATTGTGCGGTTGTCCGCCTTTATCGTCGCGGTCGCGATGATGGTCGACGCGTTGTGCTCGCTGGCGAGCTGGCGGCGTCTGTCCGATCAGCTGGAGCGCGTGCGCGCCGACCTTGCCGACCGCATCAACGAGTCGCTTGCCGATGCCTCGGACTCAATGCTCGAGCGCATTCCCGAATCGACGATTGACTCGGTGGCACAGACGCATATCCGTAGCCGTGCCGTTAACGCGTGGCTGGCCGAGCTGGGTGACGCCGCGCTCGATGCCCTGCGTGAGAAGGCTTCGATGCCGACGTTTATCGCGGATGGTGCTCGCGGCCTGGCGCTTGCCGCCCGCCGCGTGGCCGATGCCGCGCCGAGCATGCCGCGTCCGTCGCTCAGTCGTCGCCTCGCAGGCAAGCGCATGAGCCGTCCGGTGCCGAGCGTGTCACTCAGCCGCCGCGACCTACGCTTCTTTAACGCCTTCCCGCGTCTGCGCATCAATCGCTACGAAGGTGTCATTCGAGCAACTAATCTCCGCGACCGCGCCCACGAGCTGTTCCGTCGCTAGTCGGGACGGGTGCACTCACGGCCCCCTTGCTCGCGTATTTCCCGTTCGTTTCGCGCCCGTTGCCGCGCCGTTTCCAAGATTGCGGCACCGTTTCCATTCGACAACGCAGCGTTTAACAACGCCGTATCTGGTCTACACCAGTTGCCCCTCGGCCGCATTATGGGCGCCGACAACGTTCATGCGACCAAGGGGGAGCGAATGTACGATACGGGATCGACAACGTTTATGCTCATCTGCACCATGCTCGTATTCTTAATGACACCAGGTCTGGCGTTTTTCTATGGCGGCCTGTCCAGGCGCAAAAATGTCATCAACACCATGCTTATGTGCTTTGGCGCCATTGGCCTGGTCGGTGTGTTGTGGATTGTTGCCGGCTGGTCGCTGGCCTACGGCGGCGACGGTTCCAGCCCGTTTATTGGAGGCCTTGACCAGCTGCTGTGCTTGCCGGTGCTCAACCAGGTGCTGCAGGCGGCCGAGGGCAATGCTGCGGATGGTGCCGTCTACCCTCAGATCATCAACATCGCCTTCCAGATGGCGTTTGCCATGATCACCGCCGCTATCGTCACGGGCAGCCTGGCAGGCCGCGTTAAGTTTGGTGCCATAGCGGCCTTCCTGAGCATTTGGCTGCTTGTGGTCTATGCGCCGCTCGCCCACATGGTTTGGGGCGGCGATGGCTCCTTTATCGGCGACATCATCGGCGCGCTCGACTTTGCCGGCGGCGACGTGGTACACATTTCGTCCGGTCTGACGGGCCTGATTCTCTGCTTAATGCTCGGCCGTCGTCGCGGCTTTGGCATGGTGAGCTACCGTCCGCATAACGTTCCGTTTGTGGCGCTGGGCGCCGGGCTGCTTTGGTTTGGCTGGTTTGGCTTTAACGGCGGCAGCGAGTTTAAGGCCGACGCCGTGGCGGCGCTCGCCATCCTCAACACCGTGACGGCCAGCGCGGCAGGCATGGTCTCGTGGCTTGCCGTCGAGCGCGTGCGCACTGGTCGTCCCACGCTGGTGGGTGCCAGCACCGGTCTGGTCGCGGGCCTCGTGGTGGTCACGCCGGGCGCGGGCTTTGTCGAGCCGTGGGCGGCGCTGGTCATGGGCCTGATCGTATCGCCTGTCTGCTACTTGGCCATCAGCCATCTTAAGACCAAGCTCGGCTACGACGATGCGCTCGACGCGTTTGGCTGCCACGGTATCGGCGGCATCCTGGGCGGCGTGCTCACGGGCCTGTTCTGCGTGCCGGAGCTCTCGTGGACCGGTAAGGGCGGCCTGTTCTACACGGGCGACATGTCGCTGCTCGTTTCGCAGATTCTGGGCATTGTGGTGACGGTCGTCATTGTGCTGGTGCTCGATCTGGTGATCGCCACGGTGGTCAAGGCACTGTTCCGTGGCGGCCTGCGTGTGGACGAGGCCGACGAGGCGCTGGGCTTGGATGCCAGTCAGCACGGCGAGAGCGCTTATCCTTCTTTCTCCGGACTTGACTAACGGCTTCCCCAGGCTCCGCACCTTGCCGTTCAATCGTCGCGCGGCTTTCCCAGGCACCCGAGATTGCCCCTCAAACCGTCGCTTGCGTACCGAAGTACGCGGCGCTCCTCTTTCGGGGCAATCTCGGGCACCTGGAAAACCCGTGCCATATGAATGGCAATTCATTTCTTTATTAAAGAGAGGAATTCACTATGAAGAAGATTACGGCGATCGTTCGTGCCGAGAAACTTGAGGTTCTTAAAGACGCGCTGTTTGCTGCTGATGTTCGCGGTATGACTATTAACCAGGTGCAGGGCTGCGGTGCACAGCATGGCTGGAAGGAATACGTGCGCGGCAACGAGTTGCTTGTCAACACGATTCCTAAGGTGCAGTTCACGCTCATTTGCGCCGACGAGCACGTCGACGGCATCGTTGACATCATCTGCAACGCCGCTCGCACCGGTGCCGTTGGAGACGGCAAGATTTGGGTCGAGCCGGTCGAGGAAGTTATCCGCATCCGTACCGGCGAACACGGCCCCGCCGCGGTGTAGGTTCGTCTGTCTGTCACCCGCAACGTTAAAATACTGTCATGAGGCATAAGGCTTGCGTTGCGGATGGACGAATTATGGGTCGCAATAAATATCCCGAGGAGACGGTCGCGAAGATTCTTGACGCGGCGCTGGAGCTATTCTGCGCACAGGGTTATGAGGGGACGAGCATTCAAGATATCGTTGACCGTCTCGATGGCATGACCAAGGGTGCTATCTATCATCACTTCAAGAGTAAAGAAGAGATTTTCAACGCTGCATTTGATCGAACGATGGCTCCCATAGTTGAGCGCCGTCGTACGACACTCGGCGCAAGCAATATGACCGGTGCTCAAAAGCTCAAAAGGCTCTATGCGCCCGAGTCCGTCGTTCCGCAAATTGAACTATGGGCACGCATGCATCCTGCGGCAGATCCGGTAAAAAGCTCGCGTCTACTGGCGATGCAGTACCAGGGCTCGTTTGACGAGTCGGCCGATGGCTGTCTCTTGCCAGTGATCGAGGAGGGCATCGCCGACGGCTCCATTGCGTGCGAATGCCCGCGCGAAGCGGCGGAGGCCGTATCGTTGTTGGCGAATCTGTGGCTGCTGCCATTGTTCCGTCCACTTGAATCCAAGGACCGAATGCTCGCTCGCGCGCAATGTTTGGCGCAGATGGCGGCCGCGGTGGGGCTCGATTTGGGGGAAGAAGTGCTCCGGACAACGGCCCAGATTTGGGACGTATGGAACCGTGTCGGGTGGTAATATAGATACCAACGGTATGTAATTGATTTGTAAGGGTAGCCACGGCTGCCCTTTTCAAGTTATTAAATACATACTAACGGTATGTATAGGGGAGAGGCTTATGGCTGGAATGCGGAGGAGTAGCGTCCCGTTGGCGCAAAAAACAGTGCGATCTATCAGGCTTTTCGGCCTTCTTGTTGCACAGCTGTGCGCGTATTCGATGTTGTCGGCACTGTGCTTTGCGTGCCCGCTTTACTTGTTCGATTGCAGCGGCTCGTCAACGTTATATGGTGCCGTCGCGGCGATAGCGTTCGTGCCGGGCGTGCTTGCGACTCCGGCTGGCGGAATCTTGGCGGATCGTGGGAGACATCGCGGGGTTCTTGTGGTACTCGGCATTGTTCTGATGGCTACATCACTGCTGTTTATCCCCGTGAAGCGTTCGCTGCCTCTTGCGGTTGTCGTGGCAGCAATGCTTTGCGTCCAATATGGCATCCAATCGCTGCAGAAACCGATGCTTCAAATTGAGACGGTGCACATGATGGGCCAAGAAAAGGTTGAGCGTGCCACTGCGTTGGTCTCGCAGATAACCATGATGAGTAATATCTTGGGGCCTGTAGTCGGGACGGCGGTCTATGGGTGCTTTGGTATCGATACTCTATGCGAAACCGCGGCGTTGACGTTTGCGATGTCAACCCTGCTGTTCGGGGGCGCTCTCAAGCGAAATACCCCTTCTGGAAGGATGGGGGACAGCACGACTCGCGCGAAATGCCGAAACGATTTTCTGGAAGCGATACGTTACCTGTTTCAAAACGCATCATTACTCGTTGTAATTATGATTGCGGCCGTACTGAACCTTGAGTTAGTTGGGCTAACGATTGGCGCTCCCGTTATTGTTGCAAAGCATCTCGGAATGCAGTCATCCTTCGTTGGGATTATTGAGGTGGCTATGGGCTTAGGTGGTCTTGTCGGCAGTGGTTTGGTCGGTATTTGGCCGCATCGTTTTTCCTTCAAGGGCATATGTCGATATGTTGCGATGATCTGTTTTGGAGTCGTACCGATTATTGTCACGCTACTGAGCGGTCCTGATGAATTAGCGTTTGCCGCGCTTGCGGCCGGCTCGGCGTGGGTCATGGCGTGGGCAGGCATTACATCGGTCGAAATCGTTTCATTTGTTCAGCGGTCAGCACCAAAGGAACTCTGCGGAAAAGTGCTGGCACTCGTTTATATGACGCTTTCCTGTGCAACGCCTATTGGCCAATTGGTTTACGGGCTCGCATATGATCGATGGACACCGGCGATTGTATTCGCAGGCATGTTGGCGGTGCTGACGTTGACGACGGCGCTGTTTTATCGGCTGAAAAGTCGCTTGTGGCGATTGTCTTAACGCGCTGAGGCACCGTGAATTTGTGGAGGCAGTGGCACGCCGCGCCGGGACGGCATTGTTTAGGCATGCCTCTCCTTCGTCTACAATATCGTGCAGACGAAGGAGAGGCATGCCCATGATCAAGATGTTTGCGAGTGACTTAGACGGAACGCTGCTCAACGCCCTGCACGAGGCAGATGGGACCATCCGCCGTGCCATTCGCGAACTGACCGAGGCTGGCCTGCATGTGGTTCCCGCGACCGGACGCTCGACGCTGCCGATCGGCGAGCATGGCTTTACGGGCCTGACGCTTGACGCCTGCTGCTCCAACGGGTCCATCGTGCGCGACAACCATGGCGAGGTGCTCAAGACCTGGACCATCGACCCACAGATCACCGAGGAGCTGCTCAAGGCGTTTCCGGATATCTGTTTTGACTGCTCCACGCCCGACGGCATGTTCTCGAGCGGTTCGTTCGAGATGCACCAGGCGGGTTTTAAGAAGGACAGTCCTATCAAGCGCATCGTGATGCGCGGTATGCGTGCGCGTGGCGGGTACCACGAGGAGCAATATTTCGACCAGTCGATCGGTGACATCTTGCGCCACGATGTGTGCAAGATCAACTGTCGCGTGACCTCGCCCGAGCTGGAGCGCGACCTTAAGGCCTATCTTGCCGAGCGCTCGGACCGCGTGGTCAACGCGCCGTTCGATCCAGTGATGTTCGAGATCACGGACGTGGCGTGCAACAAGGGCGAGAGCGTGGCCTGGCTGGCGGACTACTACGGTATTGCCGAGGATGAGGTTGCGGTCTACGGCGACGGCGGCAACGATATCGCCATGCTCAAGCGTTTCCGCCATAGCTACGCGACCAAAAACGCAAGCGATGCAGCCAGGGCCGCCGCGAGCGCGACCATCGGCAGCTGCATGGTCCACGCCGTCCCCAAACACATGCTTGCCACCATGCACAAGCAAAACTCCCACACCATCATTGAATAAGGGGCAAAGGGACAGCCCCTCTGTCACATAGGAGATGCCGGCTTTTGGCGTATGTTGGCGTATGGGGCTGTTACGCTTTCGCCACCAACAAATTTCGAGTTATTCGGCCTGTCGGAGGTCGTTAAATGGCTAAAGATGCCCTCTCAGGAACATTCATACCTCTAATGGTGTTTGATTCGGTGACGTAAGTGAGCAAATGGGCATGCATGCGCTCAAATAAGGACAAAAACTCTCAGATAATCCCGGCGGTGCATTTATACAGAACCAGCAGCGTGGCCGAATAACTTGAAAAATGTAGGTAGCAGTTCGGCGACAAGCTCAAGTACGGCAAAGGAACTGTTCCTTCACCGTACTTGAGCTCCGATCTTCTGAAATACGAACAAACATTCGCATATCTAACTGCGCTTTGATAGAATTGATACTGTTGGCGGCAGTTCCATGTGCCGGGCAACGCCCTCCATCTGATGGGAGGTGATGCCCATGACCGATCTGATTGATTTCGTGAGACTTCTGACCGCTTTGGTCTCGTTCTTCACGGCGCTCGTCGGGCTTTCCGAGGCACTCAAGCAACGTTCGAAGCAACGTAAAAGGGGTCGCCGCCGCTAAGGCGTTGACCCCTTAATCCAAGCAACGGCGCTGCCCAGCTTAGCAGAACTTGGGCTGCCGTCGACACTATTCTACCCATGAATGTCATTTTGGACAAACAGTAATGCCGCTCCAAAAGCCAGGCGGGTTGTGACAAAGAGGCTGCCCCTTCGTCACATTCCGGGGTTCTCGACTAGCCAGTGTTCGTAGGCGCGTTGCATGACCTCGGCCTTATCTGCCTTTTTGCGGCAGCCCTTTTGCTCCTCGAGGGCTCGCTCGTAGGCATCGCTCTGCTCAAAGGCGCTGGTGTCCCAAGCACCGTGTTTAATGTGCGACCATACGGCATCGATGAGTTGCTCGAGCTCGGTAATGTCGTCGGTGTTGGCGGTTGTCGCGAACGGCGGACGCAGCTCGTCCGTTGCCTTGTCGGGTTCCACATAGTAGTCGCCCATGGATGTGACGGTGTAGCCACAAAACTCGGGCGACGCCTCGACGAGCAGTTTGTAGAACTTGAGCTGACGGTGATAGCCTGCGGGCACCTCCCTGCCAAAGCCGGTCTTGTAGTCGACGATCTGCACCGTCTTAGCTGCATCGTCAACGAGGAGCAGGTCAAGAAAACCAAAGAGTGGAGTTCCACCGGCAGTTAGACACTGCATGTTCGCTTCCGTGATGCAACGGTAGCCACGTACGTGCTCGACAAGCCAAGGGACGAATGCATGACAAATGCGTTCGAAGCGGTCCGAATAGCGATGGACGTCCTCGGGGGCAAAATCGAGCCACGAAATCTGCTGGCGATACTCGGTCTCAATTGTCTCAATTGCCGCCGCGCCATCGGTTGCCATCCGATTAACGATTTCTTCGAACATCGCGTGAACGATAGTGCCGAATTCGGTTTGGATCGTGGGCGCAGTGGGCAGGCGCACAATTTGCTTCTCGGGGAAGTGCTGGCTATTTGCGCATCCAGGCTCGTACGTCACAAAGTTGTTGAGTGCCGTGGCAGAGAGGTGTTTTACGTCGGTGTGAGGTTCCAAAAGCGCACGGAGCTCGGGCGTATCAAACACGTAGTTGTCGCGCCATTCGGTTTCGATGGCGGCACTGAGCTGGTCCGCTTCAGCAGAAACCTCGCAAGAGTCGATAAGCCCCGTGAGCTCCTGCAGCGCCGATCCGCCGGCGCGGTACAGCTCGAGGTGTCGCTTGGCGCGTGTGATGGCTACAAACAGCAGACGGCGCGCATCGTCGTCATCCTTTTCGTCGCGAATAAGCAGATTGGACGGGTACAGGCTCATGCCGCCAGCACCTTTATGCCAGGTGGAGTCGTCGGCGTCGAGTAAATAGACGCAGTCGAACTCCAGACCCTTCGAGCTATGGGCGCTGGTAAGGCGAACAGCTCCCGGCGTGCCGAGGTCGATGGACGCGTCGATGCTCACGCCAAACTTTTGAGCTGCATCGAGCCTGTTGACAATATCGGGCAGGCGAAGCGTGCGTCCCATGCGGCGCGCGTCGCCCATTTCACCCTCGGCAAAGGCGAGTAGGGCGCGGATGCCGGCATTGAATTCGGCGGCGCCCAGCGGATCTTGATCTTTACGATGCCGGTAATAGCCAAGGCTGCGTTCGGCAATCTTAAAGAGCAAATCCCGGACAGGCGAGGCATCGGCTTCCGCCGCCCACTGCATCAGGCTATCGTACAGCTCCTTGATGCGTGCATTCTCGCTCTCGCGCATGGCGGCCATCCAGTCGCCGCGATGCTCGCGCTTGGCGCTGAGCGCAAACATCACGGACAATGGATGGTCGCCGCCCAGCTCGGTGGCACAGATGATCTGCGGAAGATAGCTGCTGGCGAGCTCCTTCTGCCCGCGAGCAAGCGCGGTAACGCATCGCAGCAGCGCCAACGTCGTCTGCATGCGCTCGGAGGCAAAGAGATTCTGCCGCTCGCGATACGAAAAAGGCACGTTCTCCTTAACGAGGAAGGGAATCAGCGAGCGCAATGCGGCGTGTTTGGCAGAGATGACTGCAATTCCTTCATCGGGATCTTCGCAGCCATCGAGGTAGCCAGCATCAATCCTCTGCCTAATGCTCGCGGCAACGGCGGCGTATTCCTCGGCTTTGCCGGTGTAAACGTTCTCGCTAAAGCCGACCTGATCACCTTGGGACCTAAACGCCACGATCGATTTGTTCGAGCTGGCGTCGAGGCGATATTCAATTTGCCGTGCGATAGCTTGACCAAGCTCAACGATGGCGGGCGTGGAGCGATAGTTGGTCTTGAGCACGATGCTTCGGGGCGAGAACTCGGCCGCAAACTGGTTAGCACATTCGATCGTGGCGCCCTGAAAACGCATGATGGCCTGATCGTCATCGCCGACGGCCATGATATTGGGCGCATCAACGCCGTCGCAGAGCAGCTCGATGATGCGCATCTGGGCACCGTTGGTGTCCTGGAACTCGTCAACTTGGATATAGGTGTAGGTGTCCTGGAGCACTTGGCGTAGCGCGTCGTTGTGCTCGACGGCGTCAACAAAATCGCCGATCATATCGTCGTAATCGTAGAGATGGTGCTGGTCGAGCTCGCTCTGGTAGCGACGCGCGACGTCGCAAGCGGTCTTAAGTCGCTCGCTCTGCTCCGCAATCTTAAACGTGCGCCCCTGAGAGTTGCTGCCTCCAAAGAAGGCATCGCGCACCTTGGTGTATCCCGAGGATTTGCCCTTCTCATCGATGAGCTCGGTGCGGCGAATGGTATCGCGCAGCTCAAGGATATAAGGCACATACGTGCCGGCGGGACAGCCGATCGGGTGGATGAGCGATGCGAGTGCCATGCCGCAGGCGCGTTCGACTTCCTCCTCGAAACGCTCAGCCAACGCAGCGCTTGCCCTTCCGCAGACAAGTGTAAGCAGCTCGGAATGCTCGGTGAGCCAAGCGGCGGCGTCGATATTCTGCTGCGCGATGGCGCTCAGCGTGTCGTAGTCCAGGCCACTGCGTTTGATCTTGGAGACAAAGCCAATCATCTTGCCAATATTTGGCGCAGGCATATCAGGTGACCCTCCGCCTAACGGAGAACCAAAGGGCAGCGATTTGAGCAGCCGATCAAAAATCTCTTGCTGGTGCAAGCTGGTAACAAGCGTGTCGGCCGAAGAGCGCATGAAGTACTCGGGATAGCGCGACCTGATGCTGCTTGCAAATCCGTGGAACGTGCTGACTTCGATGCCGTAGGCGTCGCGCCCAATGAGCTCAATCAGGCGTTTGCGCATGGCTTGTGCGCCCGCCTCGGTATAGGTGAGGCAGAGGATGTTGCGCGGGGCGGCATCGCGCTTGGCTAGGATGTTCGCCGCGCGCAGACTCAGTAGCTGCGTCTTGCCGGTGCCGGGACCGGCAATGACGAGTAGCGGACCGTCCAGACATTCGACGGCCTTGCGTTGCTCGGGATTGAGTCGGTCGAGCGATGCGATGAGTTCGGTGGTTATGTTCATGGCAGTACTACCTGTCTTCCTGGTAGAGCGCACGCGTTTCATCGAGGTATTTGAGATATGTATCGATGGCGCTCTGGGGCTGAACGATCTTAATGAACGTGCTGAGTTGCAGCAGCCAGCCAAAGAACTGCGGAGACAGCGGGGCTTTGACGGTCGCCAGCAAGCGCCCGTCTTGGTTCTCAAACACAACGGCATCGAGCCCGAACTTGTCGATGAGCGGGTTCATCGCGCGGTCGTCGAGCTCCAGCACCATGGTGGTTTTGTTGGCTGCAAATACGCCGAATGATGGAGAGACATGATCTTCGAGCACATAGCCCGCGATACGCGGATCTTTGGTCGCGGGCTCTTCGGACACCGCAACGTCGAGCATGCGATCGACGCGATAAGGCGTGAACGGCTGATGGCCCGAGCCGGCATTGGCCCATTTATCTCTAAACCCAATCATGTAATAGAGCTCGTCGGAGTAGATAAGGCGCACGGGTGTGAGCTCATAGGTCTTTCCGTCATGGTTGAAGGCCTTTTGCTTGGCGGCGTCGTAGTGGAAGTAACGGAACCGAATTTTGCGTTTTTCGCGCATGGCCTGCTGAATCAAGTCGATGTTAAGCAGGGCATCGGAGTTTTGCATCTTCACGCGCGAAGGCACGTCGACACGCTTGTGCATCAGCTCGCGTTCGCCCAGGCTAGCGAGGCTCTGCAGCTTGCCGATGAGGTGGTCAGTCAACTCATCGGTCAAAAACGGCGAACTCTGCACGGCGTCAACAAGCATGATGAGTTCTTGCAGGTCGAGCGGGCGCGAGGCCAACGCCCATTTCTTGCCACCGCGCTGGTCGATGTTGAGCCCAAAGTTGCGAAGCGTTTGCAGGTCACGATAGATGGCCTTGCGTTCAGCCTCGAGGTCGTGATAGGCGAGCTCCTCGATGATTTGCTGCGTTGTGAGCCCGTGCGTGCTGTCGGTCTTTTCCATCAAGGTTTTAAGCAGGAACAGAAGCCTGAGCTTTTGATTTGGTCTGTTCGCCACGTTGTCTCCTTTCGCCGGCAGGGTATCAGCCGGAGATGCAAAACAAGACCCGTTATTGGGACTTATTGTAGCCCGCGCGACCGTAGTATTCGCAGCAATGAGAGTCCGAATAGGGCGAAAGGTGGTTAAACGGAAATCGGCGGTTTGGCTGGCTGGTGTGACATGCACTCTGTTGGCTTGGGGCCGGTTCCGGTTTACAAGGATCAGAACAGGAGAAATGCGATGGCAGACATCAAAGTCTTTGCCGAGAATCTTGAGGATTCAACCAAGGAGCAGATCGAGGAGATTTCCAGCTGCCCGGCGTTTGAAGGCGCCAAGATCCGCATCATGCCCGATGCCCATAAGGGCAAGGGCTGCGTGATTGGCTTTACGGCAAACTTGGGCGACAAGGTGATTCCCAACCTGGTGGGGTCGACATCGGATGCGGGACGTATTGTGTGCCGCTTGCGGAGACCGTTGCGCGCGACGACCTCATTCAGTTCAATCGCGATGTGAAGCGCGCGGTGCCCACGGGCTTTAGCCTTCATCGCGGTCCTACCTGCGTACTCGCGGACTATGGCATGGAGTCGCGTGATTGGCTGCAGGATAAACGCAAGGTTGAGCGCTCCATGGGCACGCTGGGCGGCGGCAATCACTTCATTGAACTCGACGAGGACGAGGATGGGCGCCAATATCTGGTCGTGCATACCGGTTCGCGCAACATGGGCAAGCAGACGGCGGAGCACCATCAGGAGCTGGCGCAGAAGACGTGCACGGCAGATATCCCCGACGAGCTTAAGTATCTCGTGGGAGATCTTTCTGCCGAGTATCTCGTCGATATGCATAACTGCCAACGCTTCTCGAATCAGAACCGCAAGGCGATTGTCGCACAGATTGTTGAGCGTACGGGAATTCGACTCGACGGAGACGGCTTTACCACCATGCACAACTACATCTCGGAAGGCGGCATGATTCGCAAGGGCGCCATTAGCGCTCATGCGGGCGAGATGGTGCTGATTCCGTTCAACATGCGCGACGGTGCCGTTATTGCGCGCGGCAAGGGAAACGAGGACTGGAACTGCTCGGCGCCGCACGGGACGGGTCGCGCGATGAGCCGCACCAAAGCATTCCAAACGCTCGATACCAGGTCGTTCGTTAACGAGATGCGCGATGCCGGTATCTACTGTCCGAGCGCATGCGAGACGACGCTCGATGAGTCGCCCGAAGCGTATAAGCCTGCGGATGATGTGCTGAGACTCATGGACCCGACGGTCGATGTTATTCACCGACTCAAGCCGATTTGGAATTTTAAGGCTACCGGTAAGCGCGGTAGGCGTTAGGAGGGTTGCGATGACGCTAAAGATGGACTCCAGGGACGACCGAATTGGACGCTCTGTGAGCATGGGCGAGATGATGGGCTTTTCGGGTGTGATACCGCCGTCCGCGAATCGGTGTGGCGGGAATCGCGGAGAGCGTGATGATGAGGGTTTTGACCTCAGCGGTTTTCACAATCGGCTGGTTTCTGGGCTCGATCGCGGTATGGAGACATCGGTGCTTGAAGCCCCACGAGTGTTGAAGACCGGTATGCCGGTCGATGATGCCCTAGGTGGCGGTGTTGGACTGGGTAAGCTCAGTGTGATTGGCGGCGCGCATGAAGATGTCTCGAACGTGCTGGCGTATGTGCTCTTGCGCCTGAGTGAGCAATGCGCCGTGCTCTACATGCCGATTTGGGAGCGTGAAGAGGACGCGATTGCACGGCTTATTCGAGCTGAGATGGATGACAAGGCGCCAGAGGATCCTGAGGAACAACAGGTTGAGACAATCCGCGCAACGATGCGCCTCAAGCAGCGCAATTTGGGCATCTTTGTCGAAGACAACATGACCATGGACCTTGTAACAAGTTGGTTGCTCGGCGACCAGACGTGGAATAGGGCAGTGCTAAAGGACGTTGTAGTTGTGATTGACGGACTCGAAATGCTCGACGACAACCGCCCGGTAAATGCAATCCTGCGCGACTTACGCAACATGCTCAGCCCAACATCCGCCATCCTGGCAGGTTGTTTCGCGGCTGAGGGCCGAGGGAACGACGCAACATTCGCGGAGACCCACTGCAACGCAGATGTTCTGTTGAGGATGGCTCACGGTGACGAAACCCCCGCCTACGTGCGAGTTTTCTGCTGATGCCATAACCAATAAAAGTGCTCGGCCCGCGGGGCACTTGCGCAGCGGGCCGACTATTCAGCGAAGGGCGTCTGCTGAACAGCCAGACGCCCTTCGCATTTTCTTTATGCCCGCCTCGGTTTCTGACTCAATGGTAAATCATCGCCAGCGTTCGTAAGAGGAAAGCCACGGTCACGATGCCGTCTCCGTTTTCTACGGATAGCGTCTGTCCTATAGCTTGAGAGATATGGCGGTCTTAGTGAGGAGGCCTCTCTTCTAGAACCGTTCTTTTTAGAGAAAGACCACTGCGTTGGGAAATTCGACCATTGGCGTAAGGAACGGTCGTTAACGAGACTTGGCATACTAGCATCGTTCTGAGGTAACAGTTGGGACGATTGGATATCAGAAGGAGAAATGTAATGAGCTGGAAAAACGTCAAAATTGATAAGGAAAAACTGATGGATGTTAAAGGGTGTTCTGTTCAATCCGCCGGGCTTTCTCTGATTCTCCAAAACCAAATGTTTGATGTTGATTTAAATGGCCTTCCAGTTTTCACGGACAAGAACATTGCGTTGCTGAACTTGCTGATCAACAACGATGTGTCATATGCCGGGGTAATAGAGAGTGATTACGGAAAAGAGATGGCCAGCATCTTTAAGGGAATGTTTGATGCGGGTTCATGGAGTGCCCGGCAAACGAACATAAGACGTGCGGTTTATCGCGTCAACAGAGATAATTCGACCAGTTTGCCGACGCTGTCCAACGGCGGCAAAAACAATTCAGCTGGAAAACCGACTCAGGCTGAACTTATTAAGTTGCTTGGTATTTCAGCGGGGATGCGTGTCGATGGAAAAACAATAGAGGAGGTAAAAGCTGAGGCGAAAAAAGATGGCAAGAAGAATGGCGGTGGCAAGAAGAATGGCGAGAACGAGAAGATTCTAACTGGGGGGTCCCTTCTTACCGCGGTGGCAATAATGGAGATGATTGCCTCTGGCGATGATTCCCATGACAATGACAATGCGTTTCGCGAGGCACTTCTTGCAGGCCAATCAGATTTAGTTTATAAGATTGCTCACGCCGCTGAGGTCGCGGTCAACGATGCATTGGGACGGAAGTCTCTACAGGCAGCGGATTCTAAGCTAGGGAAAAAAGAGGTCGCTAAAAACAATTATTCCTTTGCGACCAAATTCTGCCATCATGCATGCAGAGGAATAGGTGGCGGGGCTGGTAAATACTGCATTTACGATTCGGTTGTCCATGATTTTCTTCCTTATTACGCGTGCGAATATATAGAAGCAGATACCCTTGGCGGAATTTGTGGGTTCAAACCGGAGCACACAACGTTTAAAGAACGATATAAGAAAGTATATGAGCAAATTGACGCATGGAAGAAGCTCTCGGCTCAAGATGCTTCCGAAAAAGGCGAAGGCTATGGATACGAGAGCTATCGAAATCTGTACGATGCGGTTCTCGATGCCATCAATAGATGGAGAGATGCTTGGAGACTTTCCCCAAATAACCAAAGCTGCGTAATTCATCATCACCTGGATGGTGATCAATGCGGAAAGTTGGATTATTGCAATTTCGACCGCTTTGTTTGGTATTTCTTTAAAAATCAATGGCGCAAGAAAGAGACAAAAGACCTGCTAAAGAAATGGGGAGAACTTCCTTGCAACTTATAGCTATGAATCCGAGCAGTTCCAGACGCTCTCTCTATGAGGTGCGCCTTTCTCGGGTGTAACTCCTTTTTCTTTAAACCAAGCTTATGGGAAAATAGTGTGCCCGCATCAAGGGTATCGGCGCAGGTCGATACCCTTTTTCAGCTGTTTAAATCTACGGAACATCTGCTGTCTTTGAAGCTCTTCAGTGTCCGTCATCGAGCACGATGCCGATATATAGCCAGCCAAATAGGCTCTTCCTCTTTACTGTTGGCGCACTCTTCTAGCAGGCTATCTATCTGATTCAGTTCAATCGCTTGCAAAGCCGCGTATTCTTCCGGCAAAGGTTGCGTTGCTTTTCTCACCCTGAACACGGGCGACAGCATCAGGTTCGTATGTGCCCATCCGGCAAAGCAACTGCCGTTGGGGATAGAACCGCATCTGATCTGCCCATCGCCATTGGGATACAGACAGTCCAATTTCGAGTCTGCTACCAGACAATAACAAGGACCTGGTGCCCATGGCCGGCAGTCGATCTCAAGAATGTCGCCCTTTCTGTACGGCGTGGGCAGGTCGACATATGCCCCCTTAAACCATGGCCCAAAAATTTCACCCACAATGCAGTCGTGCACCTCGCCACATTCCCCCACTTCCTCTCTGCAGAGGTATTGAATTTCGCCGGAGATGTTTGCGTAGTAAGTGTAGTCCGGCTGTAGAAAGCCGTCGTAGGGATATGAGCAGCACGGGTCGTTGGCAAGGTTGAACAGCTCAATCATCCAGTATGAGGACGATAAATCTGTCATGCCGCCCCACTTGTCTGCGTATGCCTTCATTGCCGCAAGGGCGGCGTGCCACGATGCCACGGGGAAGGGGCCATGCGTGATGGCGGATCCTACTTCGTTGTCGACAAAGCTAATTTCGCTAATAAGCAGCGTCTTTCCGTTTCCGTCGACGGCCTTTAGCGCGTTTAGACAGCCATCGATATAGTCGATGCAAATCTGCCGATAGTGCCAGTAAAGGGTGTCGTCTGACGAGTTGCACCCGTCAGTAACCAGTCTGCCGAGTAGCTCTCGTTTGCGGGTAATTTCAACCGGTGCTCCGCCGACAATCTGCATGTAATGATCGCCACTCAGTAGCTGCGGATTATGCAGCAAATGCTCTCGCAGCTCCGGAGATTCGATCAGGTTGATTATTTCTTCGTGCACGATAGTCTCCGAGTTGTTGGTGCGACTTCTTGTGGATTCGGACACGGTGGCCTTTATTCAAATAGCTGCGGGTACTTCTCCTTGAGCGGTGCCTGATCCAGACGTAGCTCTTCCAGGTTGCGCTTTGCCTTGGACTCCATCCTTATGGTGTCGATAAACGCGATGAGTGAGTCGACATACAGGTCGCCGCGCAGGTACGCCTGGGCGACGATCAAAATTCGCTGCTCGTCTTCGAGTGGTTTGCGATAGTACTCAAGATTCAGGTAAAGCGGGTCTGGCTCGCCGATGTAGAGGGGAAACGTCTCGTTGTAGGTAATCGAGCAACCAGTGGCACGCATGTTGCTGATATCCCCTGCATGGCGATAGTGCTCGAGGCGCTGCTGCGCATGATCAAGCCATTCGTCAGAACGGTCTGCCTGCCGAAGCTCTGCCTCAAGCTTTGTCCGGTCCCACGTGGGCAGATCGAACAACATGAACGGCTCACGGGCACTGCCTTGCGGCGTCCAGACGATATCGCCGGTGTGGAACGGCGTGGGGATATCGACCCAGATGAACTCGAATGCGATCTCCCAATCGTTCTCAACGGGGCCGGCTGAAGGGCAATAAACGGAAAGGGGCTCACCTTTGCCGTTCACCATGAGCCAATCTTCTCGGCGATGTTCTTCGTCGGCATCGAGCGGGCACCGGGTGATGCGTACGCGTGCCTCTGGACGGCTCGCCAGTTCATCATCACCGCGCAACGCCTCGGCACATTTCTCATAACAGCTGAATGGCGCGCCGAAGGCCCCGCAAAGTTGCCCGTCAGGCACAATCTCCTCTTCATACTGATAAACGTAGCCCGTCCCACTCGTAAACGCATCGACGCACCGCTTGTTGTAATCGATTGTCCAGCGCAAAAAAGCATGGAAATCGGGGGCGGCCGGCCTTCCAAGACCGGCAAGGGTTGCCTCCAGCGAACAATTGGGCATGGTTTGCACGATCTCCTGCCAGGCTTTGCACTTCTGCTCGAGCGTGGCGGTTTTCGAAAACCAAACAAGATATGCTGCTTCGATGGCGCTGGGCTGGAAGTCGATACTGCGCAGGTGCTCCCGAATGTCCCGGGAGTCGACGAAATTTAAGATGTTCATGGCAACCTCCTGTCTAATCGTTGCCATTAGCATCTGTCAGAGGATGTGGTTTGCAGTCCCATTAACGGGTCCCATATGAATCTCTCGCCAAGCACACTTTTGGAAACGCACTGGTGCATGGGTGGCTGCGTGCTGAAAGGATTGTCACTCAGAATATGATGCTTGCCCTTGTAACGAATAGCGCGGCCGCTTTTCTAAGCTGAACACGAACAAACATTCGCATATCTAACTGCGCTTTGATAGAATTGATACCGTTGGCGGCAGTTCCATGTGCCGGGCAGCGCCCTCCATTTGATGGGAGGTGATGCCCATGGCCGATTTAATTGATTTCGTGAGGCTCCTGACCGCATTGGTCTCGCTTCTCACGACGCTTATTGGACTTTCCGAGGCACTAACAGAAGGGGTCGCCGCCGCTAAGGCGTTGACCCCCTAAAACAAGCAACGGCGCTGCCCAGCTAGCTACAACTTGGGCTGCCGTCGACACTATTCTACCCACGAACGACATTTTGGACAATCGGTAGTGGCGTTTCAAAAACTAAGCGTAACTGGCTCAATCTTCCTCTAAGAAGGGATCGGCCGTCGCATCGAACAGCTCCGGGTAGCGGTCCTTGAGCCAACTGTCTGCGTCCTCGAAGCCACGCACCTTTTTCTCCGCCAGTGCCTGCAGCTCGTATGCGCTGGCCATCGCGGTGAGCGAGTCAATCGCCAGGTCGCCTTTGACATACGCCCTGACGCCGTAGAGGATTCGCTCCTCCGACTTGAGCGGCTCACGATAATAGTCAATGTCCAAAAGAAAGCCCTCAGGCTCCCCAATGTAGAAGGGGAAATGCAAGGCGGATGAGACTTGGCACCCGTAGGCGTACATGTCGCTGGTGTCGCCGTCGTATCGGTGCCAGCGCAATAGCTTGTCGGCCTTTTGAACGAGGCGCTCTTTGTAGACGGAAGAGGCCAGCTCTTTGTCGACTCGTTCGGATCCCCAAGTTTGCAGGTCAAACAGCACCATCGGCTCGTCGGGGCGTTGGAGGTTGCAGACGATGTCTCCGGCATGGAAGGGCGTCGGGATATCGAACCACATGTCCTCGAAATCGCTTGCGGTGCCCGCCTCGTCCCACTCACCCTCGAACCGGTAGTCGCAAGACATCACCTCGCCGTTCGCATTGAGTAAGACCATGTCGTCGGCATAGTGGTCTTCGTCTGGGTCGATGGGACGACGAGTGATTCTGATGGCTTTGGGATTGTCGCCTTCGAGCTCTTTCCAGATTGCATTGAAGCATTTTTGATAACTGCTGTACGGGCCGTAAAGAAGGTCGCGTCGGTCCCACGAGTAGTCCTCAAAGAAATACAGGCTTTGACCGTCCGTCTTTTTAAAGTGTGCGAGCTTTCTTTGCTCCTGCCTGATGACATTGCGCAGAAAGGCATGGAAGTCCGGGATGTTGACCGTGTCATTTCTGCGGCTCATGGTGCAATTGGGCATGGTGTCGATGATCTTTTGCCAGCCTTCGAGCTTTTGCTGTAGCGTTGCTTTGTGCGAGCAATTGACGATGAAAGCCGCTACGGGTGCGGCGAGCTCGTAGTTGATTCGTTGAAGATGCTCCTTAATGCTGTGCGAGTCTAAAAACTCAAAGACGTCCGGACGAATATCCAGCTCGCTTTGGCTGGCGGGCTTGCGGTGCGGCTGCAGGCAATCGTGCCCGACCGAGCCTTCGGACCACTGCTTGCCGTAGTCAGGGTTGTCGTGCAGCTTCTGCGAAAGCTCGAGCATAAAAGCGCAGTCGTCCGGCAGGTCGCCGGTGTAGCGCTCGGCGGTGTAGAGGGCAGAGGGGATGAAGGGGTCCAAGAGACTGTCGCTGTAGGTGCCGGATGAAAGCGAACCCTCTTTAATGCCATGATCTCTGTTGGGCCCTGCGCACCAGATTTGTCCACGGAGTGTGTGCTCGTAATCGTTCTCGAGCACAATGGCAAAGCGAGGCCCGTGGTCGAAGGGGCGACCGTCGATTTGGAGGATGTCGCCCGGTTCCCACGGCGTGTAGACGGGCTCGTTGTTCGCGCAGAACCGCCTGCTATCGTTTCGCCAGGCGCTTTCGACATGCGATTTGCGAGTGCGGTGATTGCGCAGATCACGGAGGAATATAAGCTCGCCATCCCTGGTTGCCGCGAACGACAGGGAGGGCTGCGCCGTTTGGTGCCCGTGCAGGTCTTCCGAGGTGTAGAGATTGATCTTCCAGTATGATTCGGACCAGTCGTCGTCAGGATACTCTTCGATGTAGCGCTTCATAAGCGTTTGCGCGGCTTCCCAGGATGCGGTGGGGAAGGGACCGTCGAGGGCGTCGGCGTCGCGCTCCTCCTCGTTGTAGAACATGACGTGCAGTAGGAGGATTCCACGGTCGCGCTCGACGTTGTTGAGCATGTCGAGTGCGCTGCTGAGCTGGGCGAGATGCGAATCGATATCTTCGAACAGCTTCGGCGAAACCTCTTTGCGGAGTTGTTCGAGCATGGCGCGCTTTTCGTCAAGCGTTTTCAGCGAGCCGGCGATGATTGGCGCCGGCCAGTATAAGTATTTGCGCATGTGGTCTCGCAGCTCTTGGCTTTTGATACAGCTGAGGACGAGGTCTTTGCCGGCATCGGTGATGCCATCGCTTGCCTGATTGTTCATGTCGGCCTCCTTATCGATTGTTACCGGCATGATGCAACGGGTGGGGCCATTGTTAGTCCTATTAACGGGACCAAGTCACAACTCGCTACGACATTGAGATAGTCAATTTGCCACGTTGTGGGCGAGCAGGGCCGGTTTTTTGGCAACACCGTTTGCGCCACCAGCAAAAATCGAGTTATTCGGCCTTTCCGAGGGTGCTCACTGACGAGAAAGGCCTTCTCCGAACCGCCTGCGTCCTTTACGGTGTTCGATTCTGTGAAAAGTGAGCGAATAAACGCCCAAATAAAAACAAAGCCGCTCGAGTATTCCGTATGACATTCACGGAGGATTGGCAGTGAGGCCGAATAACTCGAAAAACGTAGGTGGGGTTCTTCGACAAGGGCGAATGTGACAAAGAAGCAGTCCCCTTGCTGCATCCCAAATATTGCCTTTACGTGTTGATACACACGGTGTGCAATAATACTCGCACTGTGCAATAGCGCACAGGCTGAGTAACAAGGAGGACGCTTGTCCCAGCTCGAGAAATGCGATCGCCGGTCCCTTCGCTCGCAGCGTGCCCTTCGCCAGGCGCTTGCCAGCGAGCTTGCCGAAAGCGGCGACCTTTCGCGCATTAATGTCGCGTCGCTCACCGAGCGCGCTGGCCTTACGCGTCGCACGTTCTATTCGCACTACCGCGATATCCCCGACTTTATCAATCAAATCGAGGACGGCTTGCTGGCCGAGATTCGTGAACGCATTGAGCTCATCACCGCAGCTCAGCTGCCCGATCTCTATCACAACATCGATGAGCTCGAGCCGGCGCCCGGTTCGGTTGAGCTGCTGCGTTATCTTGCGGCCAACCGCGACTTAATCGGCGCGCTGCTGGGTCCGGGCGGCGACCAGGCCTTCATTAAAAGGATTATCGACACCGCTCGTGAGGCTGTGGTGCCGCGTGCGCAGACGGGCATTTTGGGCCTGGCGCTGGGCACGTTCTTTGACTACTACGTCACCTACGTCGTGAGTGCCGAGGTCGGCATGATTCAGCGCTGGTTTGAGCGTGGGCTCACCGAATCGCCCGAGGCCATGGCGCGCATTATGACGGTGCTCGCTTTTGTGCGCCCTGGTGACCTGTATGGCCAACCCATTGATATCAACGTGCCGGAATACGGCATGAAGCTATTGAACTTGCAGCTCGAGGACGCGGCCGACACCGCCGCAACCGTCGAGTCCGACAACTAAGAGGAGAGACAGATGAGCAAACTCGTCGAGGGCATCAAGGACCGTATGGTCGCTGCCGCGCGTGAGGCGGCACCCGCCGTGGTGGATGCCGCGCAGAAGGCCGCGACCGCAGCTGCCGAGAAAGTTGCCGAGGCAGTTGCCGATGCCAAGAACGCGGCAGGGGAGACGTCCGTCGCTAGCGAGCCCGCCACCGCCGCTGAGCCCGTAGCCGCCGCCCGCGCCCCCGAAGGCGCGATCTTCAACCCCGAGAACGCTCGTGGCAACCTGCACCTGGGCATCGACGTGGGCTCCACCACCGTTAAGCTCGCCGTGCTCAACGACGACAACCAGATCGTCTACGCCAAGTACCAGCGCCACCACACCGACGTCCGCGCCTGCGCACGCGACTTGTTCGAGGGTGCTGTGACCGTGCTGCCAACGGCCCAGATGACCTGCGCCATCACCGGCTCGGGCGGTCTGCTGCTCTCCCAGTGGCTCGACCTGGAGTTTGTCCAGGAGGTCATCGCCAGCAAGCGCGCCGTCGAGACCCTTATCCCGGCCACCGATGTCGCCATCGAGCTGGGCGGCGAGGACGCCAAGATCATCTACTTCGATAACGGCATCGAGCAGCGCATGAACGGCACCTGCGCCGGCGGCACGGGCGCGTTCATCGACCAGATGGCAACCCTGCTGCACACCGATGCCAGCGGCCTCAACGAGCTCGCGGCCAACGCCACCACCATCTATCCCATCGCCAGCCGCTGCGGCGTCTTTGCCAAGACCGACGTTCAGCCGCTGCTCAACGAGGGCGCCCGCCCCGAGGACGTGGCCGCCTCCATCTTCCAGGCCGTCGTGACCCAGACCATCTCGGGCCTGGCGTGCGGCCGTCCCATCCGCGGCAACGTCGCCTTCCTGGGCGGCCCGCTGCAGTATCTTTCCGAGCTGCGTCACCGCTTCTACCTCACGCTCAACCTGGACGAGGAGCACCGTATCGTACCCCAAAACGCCCACCTGTTTGTGGCGAGCGGCGCCGCCATGGCGCACGAGTCCAATAAGCTCAGCACGTTCCCGCAGCTTATCGAGGCCATCGATGCCCTGGGCGACACACAGGGTGCTGAGGTCGAGCGTCTGGATCCGCTCTTCGCCACCGACGAGGACTTTGCCGAGTTCAAGGGTCGCCACGACCAGGAAGTCGTCCCCAAGGGCAAACTCGACGGCTACACCGGCCGCGTGTTCATTGGCATCGATGCCGGTTCCACCACCATGAAGGCCGCGCTTGTGGGCGAGGACGGCCAGCTGTTGCACACCTGGTACGGCAACAACAATGGCGACATCCTGGGCACGGCCAAGGTCATCATGGCCGATTTCTACAACCACATCCCCGCCGGCTGCACCATCGGCCACGTGACCACCACGGGCTACGGCGAGGCACTGCTCATCGAGGCCCTCAAGGCCGACTCGGGCGAGATCGAGACCGTTGCACACCTGCGCGGCGCCAAGGCGTTCCTGCCCGGCGTCGAGTTCATTCTGGACATTGGCGGCCAGGACATGAAGTGCCTGCGCGTCAAGGACGGCGTCATCGAGCACATCATGCTCAATGAGGCTTGCTCGTCGGGTTGCGGTAGCTTTATCGAGAGCTTCGCCGTGTCCATGAACATGGACGTGCGCGCGTTCGCCAACGCTGCCATCCATGCCAAGGCCCCCGTCGACCTGGGCAGTCGCTGCACGGTCTTTATGAACTCGCGCGTCAAGCAAGCGCAAAAGGAAGGCGCCACGGTGGGCGACATCGCGGCCGGCCTGTCCTATTCCGTCATCAAGAATGCCCTGTTCAAGGTCATTAAGTTGCGCGACCCCAAGGAGATCGGCAGCCAGGTGATCGTCCAGGGCGGCACCTTTATGTCCGACGCCACGCTGCGCGCATTTGAGCAGCTCACCGGCGTGCATGCCGTGCGCCCCGACATCGCCGGCTGCATGGGCGCCTACGGTGCGGCCCTGCTCGCCCGCGATCGCGCCGGCGCCGACGGCACCTCGACCATTCTTTCTGCCGAGGACATCGCGCACCTTACCGTGACGCAAAAGCATGTCCGCTGCGGCCGTTGCTCTAACAACTGCCAGCTTACCGTCAACGACTTTGGCGGCGGCAGGCGCTTCATTACCGGCAACCGCTGCGAGAAGGGCGCCGGCCACAAAAAGCAGAAGACTGAGGCCCCCAACCTTTTCAAAAAGAAAAACGAGCTGCTCTTTAACCGCGAGATCCTGAGTCCCGACGAGGCCCCGCGCGGCACCGTGGGTATCCCGCGCGCACTCAACATGTACGAGAACTACCCCTTCTGGCACGCGTTCTTTACGCGCCTGGGCTTTAGCGTGCAGCTGTCCGACCAATCGAGCAAAAAGACCTACCAGGCGGGCATCGAGTCCATGCCGTCCGAGAGCGTGTGCTACCCGGCAAAGATGAGCCACGGCCATGTGATGAACCTCATCGACCGCGATGTCGACTTCATCTGGATGCCGTGCGTGCGCTGGGAGCGCAAGGAGGATCCGACGGCTGGCAACTGTTACAACTGTCCCATCGTCATGAGCTACCCCACAGCGCTGGCGCTCAACATCGACGAGATCCGCGAACAGAACATCGAGTTCCTGTATCCGTTTGTGCCGTATCACGATAAGACCGAGCTTAAGCGCCGTCTGTACCAGGTGCTCGCCGTCGACCGTGTGGCCGATGCGCAAGCCGGTCGCGGTCGCGTGCGCGGTCCCAAGATCACGCGCTCCGAGGTCGATGCCGCCGTCAACGCTGCTTTTGAGGCCGATGCGCGTTTCCACGAGGACATCCAGACCATGGGCGAGGAGGCTCTTAAGTGGGTCGAGGACCATGGCGGTCACGGCATCGTGCTCGCCGGTCGTCCCTACCATAACGACCCCGAGATCAACCACGCCCTGCCCGAACTTATCTCGAGCTTTGGCTTTGCGGTCTTTACCGAGGATTCGCTTGCGCATCTGGTAAAGCCCGAGCGTCCGATTCGCGTCGTCGACCAGTGGATGTACCACAGCCGCCTGTACGCCGTCGCCCGTTTTGTGACGATGCGCAACGACCTGGACCTGATCCAGCTCAATTCCTTCGGCTGCGGCCTGGACGCTCTGACCACCGATCAGGTGCAGGAGATTCTGGAAGCCAGCGGCAAGATCTACACCGTGCTTAAGATCGACGAGGTGTCTAACCTGGGTGCCGCGCGCATCCGCATCCGCTCGCTCATGGCAGCGCTCAAGGACCAGGAGGCCGAGCGCCTGGCCGATGCCACGGCCGCGGGCGAGGCCTACGAGCAAGGCGATGCCGCGCCGGTGGCGCCCTCCACGGATGCCCCCGCGTTCGCGAGCCGCAAGTACACGTTTGAGGCGCAGCGTGAGAGTGCTTCGACCGCGTGGCCCAAGGTGCCCTTTACCGAGCAGATGCGCGAGGAGGGCTACACCATCCTGTGCCCGCAGATGGCGCCGATTCACTTTGACCTGGTCAAAGAGGTGTTCCGCGGTGCCGGCTACAACTTGGAGCTGCTGCCCTCGACCGACCACGATGCCGTCGAGGCTGGCCTGCGCTACGTGAACAATGACATTTGCTATCCGTCGATCCTGGTGACGGGCCAGATTATGGAGGCCATCGAGAGCGGTCGGTACGACCTGTCCAAGACGGCCGTGGTTATCAGCCAGACCGGCGGCGGCTGCCGTGCCACCAACTACATCGCACTCATCCGCAAGGCCCTGCGCGAGAGCGGCCACCCCGAGATCCCGGTGATCTCGCTTTCGGCCGTGGCGCTCGGTGAGGACAACCCCGGCTTTAAGATTACGCCGGCACTGCTTAAGCAGGCAGTCTACGCAGTGCTCTTTGGTGACGTCATGATGCAGATGCTCTATCGTTGCCGCCCGTACGAGGCCACGCCCGGTGCCGCCAACGCACTCTACGAGGAGTACATGGCGCGCGCCCGCAAGCTGGCGCCTAAGTTCAACAGGCACAACTACACCAAGTTGTGCCGCGAGGCCATCCGCGCGTTCGACACCATGCCGCTTGTGGGCGAGGGTACCAAGCCGCGCGTGGGCGTGGTTGGCGAGATCCTGGTCAAGTTCCATCCCACGGCCAACAACCACGTGGTCGATGTCATTGAGCGCGAGGGCTGCGAGGCCGTGGTACCGGGCCTGCTCGACTTCTTCCTGTACTCCATGAGCAACGCCGAGCTGCAGAAGGACGAGCTGGGTAGCTCTGCTACCACGCGCGCTGGTATGCAGGCGCTCATCAAGCTTGTGGACTGGATGCGTACGCCGGTGGAGGAGATGCTCGAAAAGTCCCGCCGCTTTGAGGCACCCGAGCGCATCGGCACCATGGCGGACAAGGCCCGCACGGTGCTTTCGGTGTGCAACAACATGGGCGAGGGCTGGCTGCTCACGGCCGAGATGCTCGACCTGATTGACCATGGCGCACCTAACATCATCTGCACGCAGCCCTTCGCGTGCCTGCCTAACCACGTGGTGGGCAAGGCCGTAATCAAGGAGCTGCGCCGCCAGCACCCCGAAAGCAACATCGTCGCGGTGGACTACGACCCCGGTGCGTCCGAGGTCAACCAGCTCAACCGTATTAAGCTCATGATCAGCGTGGCCAAGGAAAACATGCGCGCCGGTAAGGGCTTTAAGCTCGAGAAGGTGGCGCCGCTCGCGATGGACGAGGTCACCGGCCAGATGCGTGCCCATGATGGCTGCGTGAGCTGTGGCACGGCCAGTGAGGAGGCCGTTGCATCGGTCGCCAAGCGTCTGGGACGTGGCATTAAGAAGTAGCTGGCCTGCTATGGGCTGGATATGAGACAAACGGGTGGTAGCCGTACCGGCTACCACCCGTTTTTGCTGGACATATGTTGCGCAAATGACCCAGCTATCACTCCTTGCGAACTTAGATTTCGGAAGTATGCGGCGAAATCTGAATAGGCCGAGCACACTGAATATGTCCAAGCCCTGTACCTGCGGTTTTATTGGCGGAAAACCGGGGTGTGCTCAAGTGTTCCGCAATTTGCCGCATACTTCCGCAAACGACGTCTCGGTGGCACAAAAAATCGCCCTCGGAACCCTGAGATAATGAACAGATGTTGCCGTTCGCCGCAAATTACCGTCCGTTTATAGAACCTATCCCCAGCGCGCGTCCTCCTTACGGTTGAATAAATACACATCTATGGAATTACGTAAGAGAGGACCGTTCCATGAGCTACAAGACCGTTTGCGTTGCCGGCGGCGGCGTGTTGGGAAGCCAGATTGCCTTTCAGGCTGCCTACTGCGGCTTCGATGTAACGATTTGGCTGCGCAGCGAGGGCAGCATCGGCCGCACCCAGCCCAAGATCGATCATGTGTGCGAGGAGTACATCGCTGCCATCGAGGGCATGGCGGACGGCACGGGCGAGTGGTGTGCCGGCATCGCCGATAGCGGCCAGCCCTTCGACAAAAAGACGGCGCTCGCCGCCGTTGAGCGTGCTTACTCCACGCTCAAGCTGGAGCTAGATCTTGCTAAGGCAGTAGCCGACGCCGACCTGGTCATCGAATCTATGGCCGAGGACACCCAGGCAAAGATCGACTTCTACAAGAAGCTCGCCCCGGTCCTCCCGCAAAAGACCGTCGTCGTGACCAACTCCTCCACGCTGCTGCCGAGTACCTTTGCCAAGTACACCGGCCGCCCCGAGAAGTACTTGTCGCTGCACTTTGCCAATTCCATCTGGAAGAACAACATGACCGAGGTCATGGCTCAGGACCAGACCGACAAGCGCTATTTCGATGAGCTCGTCGACTTTGCTAGCGATATCCGTATGCTTGCCCTGCCCGTCAACAAGGAAAAGAACGGTTACCTGCTCAATTCCATGCTGGTGCCATGGCTGCTTTCGGGCCTTGACCTGTACGTCTCGGGCGTGAGCGACCCCAAGAGCATCGACCTCGCATGGACGCGTGGCACCGGTGCCCCCAAAGGCCCGTTCCGCGTATTCGACACGGTTGGTATCCAGACGGCCTACAACATCGTCATGCAGTATCAGAAGGTGCCGGGCTTGGTGAGCCCGCTGCTCAAAAAGATGATGATGCCTTACAACTTTAAGGCCATGGCATCCGTTCTCAAGCAGATGCTCGACGAAGGCAAGCTGGGCGAAAGCTCGGGCGAGGGCTTCTTCAAGTACTAAAAAATGATCCCTCGGGGACGGAAGAAAACGGATCATTTTCGGCCGCCAACAGTGAGAAGATGGACCCAGAAATAGAAATGAGTGGCAATGGGCCGGTTCGGGCTTTGAGGACAAGCTGCTGCAAGCCCAGGGCGATTTTTCGCTCAACGCGGGCCAGCACAGCGTGACGTATCTGCCGAGTTCTGACACGGCAACGACTGGTCGCTATCAGGTACTGCTGTACGACAACAACTTTGGTGCGGCCGAGAGCTATCCCAAGTTCGACTGGGGCCAGCTGGGCGTCGCGGTGGTGACCGACTACAGCAAGGGAACGCATTCGTTTGGGCGCATCTTTACGGTGGACGAGGCCGCGCGCACCTACGAGCTTGTGGACCAGATGCAGTGCTGTTCTCGGGCTACGTACGCAGCGCACAGCGCGTCGGCAATTCGAACAGCATGCTCGTGGCATCGGGCCAGGCCAAGACCTTTACCGAGTACGATCGCTATGGACTGCCCATCGCCACCTACGAGATGGAAGCCGAGAAGTACATCTACCGCGTGTACAAGTACGAGCTGTAGGGCCGTGCTTGGCTGTGTCTGTGCCTCGCGGCTGTGCGCGTTCGCGCCGGGCCCACCTCATGTTCCGCATCACTTTACGTCAAACTCCACGCGATCGAGTTCAGGCACGTTGAGGTCGATGAGCTTACGGGCGACGTGACGGTCGTGTGCCCCAAGCGCCTCGCCTGTCGTCACATGGGCGACAATCTCGCGCTCGACGATGCCCTCCTCCTCGCCTTCGGTAGCCGAGGTCTCGACGGCGACGGTGTAATCCTTAAAGCCCGGCAGCACCGCGGCGAGCTCACGCGTGGTCTCGGTGACGCCGTAGCCGTCCTGCACGCCGGCCTGCGCCGAGCCAATGGAGCCAGCCGTCATAACGATGCAGGGGATGGCAAAGATCAGCGTGCCCACGATGATGCGGCGGCGCACCTTGCGCGACAGCTCATCGACCTCGGCATTTTCCTCGGCAGTTACAATGCCGTCGCCGTTGAGGTCACGCTTGAGCGGTACACGTAAAAGAAGCAATACGGCTTCGGCAGCCAGTGCGATAAAGACCACGTTGATGCCAAACTCATAAAGCGCCGAGAGAAACAGTGACCCGCTTGCGATGGCAATGCCGTAACCCGCCGCGCACAGGGGCGGCATGAGCGCAGTCGCCACGGCTACGCCGGCAATGAGCGTGGCGGGTTCCTGGTCGCGCGAGTTGCCCAGGCCGCCCGCAAAGCCGCCCGCGAGCGCGACGGCAAGGTCCCATACGGTGGGTGTCGAGTTGTCGATGATGGCGGCCGTGGTGGTGCCAAGCGGCGAGAGCTTAAAGTACAGCGTGGACGTGATCAGGCAAAAGACCATCTGTAGCGCGAGGCCGGCGACGGCCTCAACGGCAATCTCGCGGTCGAGCGTAGCAATACCGTATGCCATGGCAAGGACCGAGCCCATGAGCGGGCAGATGAGCATGGCGCCCACGATGGCAATGTCCGAGTCGATATCGAGGCCGATGCTCGCGATGAGCATGGCGATGATGAGAATGCACAGGTGAGAGCCGGTCAGGCGCGCCCCGTTTACAAAGCGTTTGCGAATCACGTGATAGGGCGCGCGTCCCTCGCGAATGTTGAACGCGCGCTTTAAAAAGCGACCAGTCTGCTCGGCAGCCTCACTATGGGCAGGGCGGATGCCGTGGCGCCGGTGATGGCGTTCGCGTAGTCGCTTGATCTGTTGTTTGTCGAGTTCCATGTCCACCTCGTTCCAGCGCGGTCCGCGCAACGCGCCCGTTGTCCTAACTCTACACCGTGGCGGGCGGGGTGTCTGTTGGATGCAGAATCCGATAGGGCGGATGACGCGGGAGCAAATGCAAATCACAGGCTCAATTCCATCCCGCGAGAATATGATGCACCAGCTCCTTCAAATGTGACGAAACTGTGAAGCACGAGAGCGTGAATTTCAAAAAATACGCTGGTCGTCAATGTTGCGCAACAGAATTCAAAAATCGACAGCTACCGTTTGATACGTATGGATACATCCGTGTCAAAGGGAGAAAGCCATGGCAAACTACAGTCCACAACACTTTGAGCCTCGGGCCAAGACTGCCAACGTCAAGGGCGTTGCTAACCGCGCCGTCGCAACCGTTTTGACGGCGGGCCTCATCGCTCAGCCGCTCATGTCGCCGCTGGCGGCAATCGCCGCACCGTCAACCGATAACGGCGATTCTGTTCAGGGGGGGGGTAGTTCTGTAGAGAACACCGTTGCCGCCGGTAACCAAGCGGTCGTAAAGACGGCTGCCCAGCTGGCCGAGGAGTCGGCAAAGCAGCTCAAGGACGCTCAGGCCGCCTACGATGCCGCCCAGAAGAAGGCCGACGCGGCGGGCCAGTCTCAAAAGCAGGCACAGCAGCAAAAGAATCAGGCCTCGCAGGCCGTGACCGATAACGCCGCCGAGCAGAACGAGGCCGAGGTAGCCGCGCTTCAGGAGAAGATCGACGAGCTTAAGGCAGCCGTCGAAAAGACCGAGCAGCAGCAGAAGAAGCTGGGCGACCTGAACGATCAGCTCGAACAGGCCAACAAGAGTGTCGAGGATAAGACCCAGGCGCTCAAGGACGCCAAGGCAAAGCAGGATGAGGCCAAGAAGGCCCTCGATGATGCCCAGGCCAAGCTCGAGGCCATGGGTATGGACGAGTACGAGGCCGCCAAGAAGGCCGTCGAGGACGCGCGGGCAAAGCTCGATGACGCCAATAAGGCCGTTACTACTGCACAGGACAATCTGGACCAGGCCAAGGCTGCCGAGGCCAGCGCCCAGCAGGAAAAGCAGAATACCGAGGCAGCTTTGACGACTGCCCAGGCCAAGAAGCAGGAGACTGCCGCTGCTCTCGCAGCCGCAACCACCGCGCGCGATAACGCCCAGCAGAAGTTCAACCAGGCGCAGGCCGCGCTCGATGCTGCCGTCTCGGGTACGGGTGTTGACCTGAGTGCGCTTGAGGCCGCCAAGAAAGCTGCTGCTGGTGAGCTCAAGACCGCGCAGGCGGAGCTCAATGCCGCGACGGATGCCGACGCCACCGCACAGACAAATCTGCAGGCCGCCCAGGCTGCCGTCGCTGCCGCGCAGGAGAAGGCCAACGCCGCCAACGCTGCTGTAGCATCTGCCCAGTCTGCATACGATGCGGCAAACAAGGAGTACAAGGACGCGGCCAGTAAGCGTGACGCCGCGAAGACGGCATACGAGCAGGCCCAGCAGACCGAGGCCGACAAGAAGACCGCGTACGATAAGCTTGTCGAAGTTCGCAAGCAGAAGCGCAGTGAGTGGGAGGCAGCCTGCGCTGCTTCGAACGCCGCGGAAAAGGCTTATGACGCTGCTAATGTCCAGGTTGAGGCTCTTGAGCAGCAGATTGCTGACCTCAAGTCCAACATGACCGTTGACCAGGAAGTCATCAATAAGGGCATGCTCGGCTTTATGGCCTACATCAGCAACAGCAGCGATTTCACGGCTATGCAGAAATCGAACGCCAAGGACGCAATGGCTACACTCACCGGCGCTGACGACAAAGCCGAGTGGTATGACGATTACGTCGATCAGGACATGTCTCGCGACACCAATCCGCTTTCCTTGGAACAGCTGCGCAACGCCCTGACATATCTCGACACCCAGAACAACCTCCGCAAGGCGAACGGTCAGTCGGCGCTCAGCGTCAGCCTCCGCATGACCGCAGCAGCTGCACTCAACGCCTCATATTCATCGAATATTTGGGATCACTCGAACTGTTACTTCGATAATGCTGAGAATCTCGCAGGTGGTGGCGGTGCATATACCGGTGGTGAGACCGAGGATACCCTGGGCTGGCCCTACACCGGTCTCTACACTCAGGAGAAGGTTAATTACGAGAATTGGATTAAAAAGTACGGTGTGGATAGCGAGGCCGGCAAAGATCTCATGGCTCATCGCTATGATTCGTACTATATCTACCAAAACTATTACGATGTGTACCACGGTACAAAAGATAAGAATGGCAATCAAAGAGGAGACGCCTGCGGGCACTATCTCAACATTATCGATTCCGCTACGGTGGCTATCGGCATCGCGACCGGTAGCGGTAAGAACACCGATTCCGAGGTAACCATATTCGATTACAGCGCTGATGACACTCAGGCTGATTTCACTGTTTCCGAGTTCAAGAAGCTCGTCAACGACTACATCGATTCTGCCTATAACGCTGGCGGCACGCAGGCGCAGAAGGCGCAACTCAAGGAGCTTCAGGGCAAGCTCGCCGAGGCGCAGAAGAACTTTGGAACTACTAGGGAAGCTTACTTCGCAGCTGTAAACGGGCAGGATGCCGCCCAGGACGCTTTCACCGCAGCCGATGTGAACATGAACACCGCCAAGGGCGAGTACGAGAAGGCTCAGTCCGCTACTGCTGCCGCCAAGTCCGCCTACACCGCCGCCGAAGCCAAACTCAAGGGTATCGACGTCAAGACGCCCAAGACCAAGCTCAACGCCGCCAAGGGCGAGGCCGCTACTGCCCAGGCAGCTCTCGATAAGGCAAACGTCACGCTTGCTGACGGCAAGGCAAAGGCAACCGATGCCGCTGCTCAAAAGGCGAAGGCTCGCAGCGCCCGCGATGCTGCCAAGGTAAAGTCCGATCAGGCCAAAGAGGCGTATGACAACGCTACCGCTTCGGTCAAGGACCTTGCCGCCAAGTGCGATGCCGCCAAGACGGATCTTGCGAACAAGCAGGGCACGCTTGACGATGCCAAGAAGGCCGACGACACTGCCCAGGCTGGCGTTGACAAGGCTCAGGCCGCAGATGTGCACGCCGCGACCGCTCTTTCGGGCGCCAAGCAGGCAGTTGCCGCCAAGACGCAGACCCTGTCCGACGCACAGGCGAAGGCCAAGGCCGCCGAGGACGAGCTTGCCACCGCAAACAAGGCCTTCGAGCGCTTCGCCGGTGCCCAGAAGGCGGTCGACGACGCCAAGGCCGCCTATGACGCTGCCGTCGCCGGTGTCGCCGATGCCCAGAAGCAGCTCGAGGCCGCCAACGAAGCCGTCGTCGATGCGAACCTCGATATCTTCAAGGCCAAGGCCGAGCTTGCCAACGATGAGGCACTCAAGGCCGATCTTGAGGCTGTCGACCACAAGGCATCCCTTGCCGCGGGCACGACGGGCAACGAGAAGCTGGTCAAGCTGAACGCTGCCTACGCTCGCTATAAGGCCGCCGTCGATGCCGCCGCTGGCCTCAAGACTGCTCTGAGCGATGCCGATGCCAAGCTGTCCGATGCCAACGACGCCTATGCCGCCGCACTGGCCGAGCTCGGAGATGCCAAGGATGCCCTGGCTGCCGCGCAGGCCGAGTACGACAAGTATCATCCCAAGGCCGAGCCGCAGAGCAAGCCTCAGGCCAAGCCCCAGGTTACGCAGGCCGCCGCAAAGGCCCCCGTTGCCAAGAAACAGGCTGCGCCTGCCGCGCTCGCCCAGACTGGCGACAATTCCGCTCTTGCGGGCGAGGTGTTCGTCATCGGCGGTATCACCCTCGTGGCCGCTGGTGTGACGCTGAGCGATCGTCGTCGCAAGCAGATGTAGCGTTTCGAGCGTAGTTTCTGCAACGAACTTCGGTTCATAGCAGGAACGCTTCGATAGCTTAACCGATAAGGCCGGCGCGCTGTTAAACGCAGCGCGCCGGCCTTTCTTTGTTTCGATTTCAAAAAGCCCGGTCAGCAGCCGCAAAAGCTACCGACCGGGCAAGCCGTAGGCAATATGGTTGCTGTCGAGCAGCTGCTCGACTTAGCCCAGCAGGCTTAAGCCCACGGAGACAAATGCCAGGATAACGCCGACGATGGACTCGCCGCCGAGCAGGCCGCTGGCGACAACCAGGCCCTGCTCCTGGAAGGCGGCGTCCTTGGCAGCCCTCTCCTCGTCAGAAAGACCAGCGGTGGCGTCGCGGTGGGCGGACCACTTGTCGTAGGCGAGCTTGACGCAGGAGCCCAGGAATGCCGTGAGTGACATGTAGAACGGCAGGTACACGCCCAGGCCGATCATCATGGCCGGAATGCCGAGCCAGTACATGACGATGCCGGCGATAAAGCCGCCAACGAACCACGGCACGCTCGGGATGCCCGAGACCATGGTGGCGACGACGCTTGCCTGCGCGGCAACAAAGCTCTTGTCGGGGCCAAAGGCGTCCGGGCCATAGGCGGTGACGAGCGCGACCATGACGGCGGCGGCGACCAGGGCGCCCACGATGCCGCCGATGGCTTGGCCGATCCACTGCGCACGCGGGTTGGTGCCCAGCACGGCGCCGGCCTTAAAGTCGTTCATGACGTCGCCCGCAAGGCCGCACGCTACGGCCACGATGCCGGCGATAAAGAACAGTTTAACCTGCGCGAGCTGCGCGAAGGCAGCCACGATGAGCATAACGATGAGGCCAAAGATCTCCATGGGGTCGATGCCCGTCTGGCCGCAGCTCTGTGCGCTCATGATGGTGGTGACAAAGGTGAACAGCGTGACGATGACGGCCGGAACGGGGCCAAGGTCAAGCACGATGGCGATGATCACGGCGATGGCGGCAGCGCCCAGGCCGATGATGCCGGCGTCGAGCTTAAGGGAGCCCGAGATGAGCGACTGCTCGTCGGTGTCGGTGGAGCTGTCGGCAGCAAGACCGCGGACGATGCCGGCGACCTGCGGCAGGATGTCCTTGAGGACGACGGCAACGCCAAAGCCCATCATGAGGCCCATACCCAGGGACTTAACAATGCCCTGTGCGGTCATAGCGTCAAACAGACCGGCAGCGGTGCCGCCCACGATGATGCCAAAGTTGCCCAGCAGGGCGCCGGCAAACCAGAAGGCGACCGGGGCGAAGCCCACGAGGAAGCCGACGGAGAGCAGCATGGGCGAGTTGTAGATGCCAAAGGTCACGCCGGGGATGTTGAGCGTGCACAGCATGCTAGGCACCACGCCCAGAGCGTCGCGCAGCACGCTATAGATGCCGGCGATGGCCATGGAACCAAAGAGCTGCTTGCCGGTTTTGCCACCGGCCTCGGTTGCGCGCAGGGTCTGAGCTGCGGCGTTGCCGGTGGGGAACTCAAGCGCGGCATCCACGATAAAGTGACGGTGGATGAGCGCGGTGGCCAGCAGGCCCAGGATGGTGCCGGCGAGTGCCACGATAAACATGTCGAGCCAGCTGATCTGGTCGGCATAGCCCAGCATCCAGGCGCCCGGGATGGTAAACGCCAGGCCGCCGGCGACCATGGCGCCTGCGGACATGATGGTGTGGGTGACGTTTGCCTCGTTGAGACTGGCATTGCCCATGAGCTTAAGGAAGAACAGCGAGATGACGGCAGCGAAGACGATCGGCCAGGGGAGAGCGCCCATCTTGAGGGCGGTGTAGGCCGAGCTTGCCGTGATGATTACGCAGCCAAGGACGCCGATGACGACGCCGCGCAGCGTGAGTTGCCCGCGCATCGAGGCGCGGTTCGAGGGATTGCTCATATAGAACTCCTTTGCGTATATCCGCTTCCCCCGGGAGCGCCGCTACGGATGCGGCGCGGGAAGTCGGGTTACCAAGGGCCGTCGGGTGAGCTCGCAAACGACCGCGCACCAGTATAGCGGCAAGGTAGTCATTTTGGGACGGGGCTATTTTAGCTACCCTTTGACAGTCGACGAATTATTTGGGATTGGGGCAAATATCAACCGACATATTGGGGTAGCTAAAATAGCCCCGTCCCAAAATGACTACCTGGGATGGCTGGTTCGGGTAGGCGATATACTGCTGGGCAGACGAAAGGAGCGCCGACGATGCTTAATGGGTGCGCATATATATTGACGGTCGACGTGGGTAACACGTTCATTCGCTTTGGCCTGTTTGCCGAGGATTCGGCCGCGGCGCAGGAATGCCCGCTTGCGACGTGCGAGATCACGACGCCGTCGAGCATCACGGCCGATGAGGCTCGCATGAGGCTCGCGCAGGTCATGGGCGCGCTGTCAGCCGATGCGGGCGTGCCGGGTGTGCTCGTTCCCGCGGGCGCAGTGCTGAGTTGCGTGGTGCCGGCGCTCGAGCGCCCGTGGAAAGCGGCTCTTTCCCGCACCTGCACGGGGCGCGTGCTCACCGTGGGGCCGGGCCTCAAGACTGGCATGCCCGTCCACTACGACGACCCGGCCGAGATCGGCCCCGACCGCATTGCCGACGCCGTGGCGGCCCGTGCCGTCTACGGCTCTCCGTGCATCGTGATCGACCTGGGCACGACGACCAATATTGAGGTCATCGATGCGCACGGAACCTTTGTGGGCGGCGTCATCGCGCCGGGTCTGGCACTTGGCGCCCGCTCGCTTTCGGCCGCTGCGGCGCGCCTGCCGCAGGTCGAGCCCTCGGCGCCCACGCATGTGATCGGTCGCAACACGCGCGAGGCCATGCGCTCGGGCGTGGTCTTGGGCGAGGTAGCCCGCATCGACGGCATGCTCGACATGGTGCTTGCCGAGATGCGCGCGACCAAGGCGGCGGGGGAGGGCAGCGTGCCCATTGTCATCACCGGCGACGATTCCGAGGCGCTCGCGGCGTTGGTCGGCCACAGCCTGACGGTAGACGACGCACTGACGCTGCGGGGTCTCGCCGAGCTGTATCGCATCAACCAAAAGCCCCACCGCGTGTAAAAGTGAGGGCGCCGGCGGGACAAACGCCTCCACCTTTCACCTGCTACAATGGGTCAAACTATTGCGATTACGGAGGTGTCTGCCATGTCGGGCGATCTTCATCAAACTTCGTCAGGCAAGCGCCTGGACGTCATTAGCTGGGACGAGTTCTTTATGAGCGTGGCCATCGCCGCGCAGCGCCGCAGCAAGGACCCCAACACGCAGGTGGGTGCGTGCATCGCCAACACCAACCACCGCATCCTTTCGGTGGGCTACAACGGTACACCCTCGGCGCTCAACGACGACTTTTTCCCGTGGGGTACGAGCGACGACCCGCTGCAGGACAAGCACAACTACGTGGTCCATGCCGAGGCCAACGCCGTGCTCAACTACCGTGGCTCCCTCAAGGACCTCGAGGGTTCCACGGTCTACGTCACGCTGTTCCCGTGCCATGACTGCGCCAAGATTTTGGCTCAGGTGGGCGTGGGCGAGGTCGTCTACCTGGACAACAAGTACGCCGACACCGATGACGGCCGTATCAGCCGCCGCATTCTCGACTCCTGTGGCATCAGCTACCGCCAGGTTATCGTCGATGTTCACATCGGCACCGAGGGGCGGGCTCGGCAGTAGCGCGTGGCAACGCCAGCTGGCGGCAAAAGCAGCTAAAAGAGCCCCGTCCCAAATTGACTACTCGTGAAAGTCGCGTCCGCGCGCATGGACGGCTCGTGAGCGGGTACACGGCTGTAGTAACATAGCTTCTGTCCGCGGGCGCGCCCGCGTTATTGTGAGAAAGGAGCCCCTGTGGCTGTTAACGAAGAGCTGCTTAAGAAGGTTCTTGAAGAGATTCGCCCCAACCTACAGGCCGACGGCGGCGACATGGAGTATATAGGCGTTGATGACGAGGGCGTCGTCAAGCTGGAGCTTCAGGGCGCCTGTGCCGGTTGTCCCATGAGCGCCCTGACGCTTTCCATGGGCATCGAGCGTATCCTCAAGGAGCACGTGCCCGGCGTTACGCGTGTCGAGCAGGTCAATGCCTCCGGCGAGACCGATGACCTGTACGACGAGTATGCGCCGTTCTAAGAAGTGAAAGCTGCGGGCGATATGCTCCGCATAGACGTCACGCCCGAATATGCGGCTGCGAGCGCAAGGCCCGCGGCCGCATTTGTATGTAGGGAGCAGGGGGACCGATATGCTCAACGACCTCTACCATATGCTTGATCCCGTCGCCATCTCGGCGGGGCCCATCACCATCTACTGGTACGGCTTGGCCTATGTGGTCGGAGCTCTGCTCACGGCGGTCGTCATGTACCGCACGCAGCGCCGTTGGGGTTTTGACATTACGGTCGACGACCTGACGAGTGTCGTGGTCGGCGTGGTCTTTGGCCTCATTATCGGTGCGCGCCTGTTCTACGTCATCTTTTACGGCGACGGCTACTACTGGGCGCATCCGCTCGAGATCTTTGCCACCAATGAAGGCGGCATGAGCTTCCATGGCGGCCTGGTGGGCGGCATCATCGGCGGCGTGCTCGTGTGCCGCATGTATAAGCTCGACGCATGGACTTTGGCGGACCTTGCCGTCATAGGCGCGCCGCTGGCGCTGTGCCTGGGACGTTGCGCCAACTTCGTGAACGGAGAGCTGTGGGGCAAGCCGACCGATCTGCCATGGGGCGTGGTCTTTGGCGGGACTGCGGGCGAGATGCCGCGTCACCCCTCCCAGCTCTACGAGGCATTTCTTGAGGGCATCGTGCTCTTTTGCATTCTGCAGGTGCTCAGCCGCAAAAAGCCGCTACTGCCCCAAGGCACGTTTATGGGCGTCTTTGTGATGGGTTACGGCATCGTTCGCTTTTTGATTGAGTTTGTGCGTGTGCCCGATGCGCAGCTGGGCTATCTGCTGGGCGGCGTCATCACCATGGGTCAGCTGCTGAGCCTGCCGCTCGTAATCGCGGGCCTGGCGCTCATCATCTTTGCTCGTCGCCGCAACCAACCCCAGCGCATCTACCTCGACGCCTAACTACCACAAAGGGGACAGGCACCTTTGTAGTGATTCGCTGGGCAACGATGACAGAACCGTAACGTTTCCCCAGATAAAACCTGCCAAAATAAACCTGTCCCTTTTTGGCAGGTTTCTAGAAAGGCTCTTTGGACTGTGAAGGATTCCGATCTCTCCACAACGGCTGCGCGCGACGCTGCCCGCATCGTCTGGTTTAAGCGCTACCCCGCCAAGCAGACGCTCATCGCATTTTTGCTCGCGCTGTTGGCGACCACGGCGTTTTCCATCGATCCCTCCCCGGTGTCGAGCAACGCAGTCTTGGCGATTGACCCCAAAGCCTCGGGCATGCTGTACGTGTGCTACGAAGTGCTCCTCTCGTTTGCCGGCCATACCGACGCGGTCATGCTGCTTGCACTTGCTTGCCTGCTCACCTTGCCGTTTCGCTACGTGTTCTTTGGCCGTGGCGACACCTGGCGTCCATCGATCGTTCTGCCGTCGCTGTTCTTTGCCGTCTGCATGGTGTTCGGCCGCAGCTACGATCTCACCGACTCGGCCGAGATTGTCCTTGGCGACAAAGCCCGCATCATCTGCGCCTGGATTGGCGGCGCGGGCTGGATGCTCTTGGCGGTCGTTGCCTTCTACCTTGCCTTTGAGTGTCTAGATTGGCTGAGCTCCCGACGCATCCCGTTTTCCGAAGCGCACTTTGGCCGCGTATGGCGTGTGACTCACGCCGTGCTCTCGGTCCATCCCTTTGCCGGGCCCTTCCTGGTGCTTATGATCGCCTGGACGCCCACGCTCATCGCTTCGCTGCCCGGCCTTTTTATGGGAGATACGGGCGCGCAGATTCGCCAGTGGTTCAACTATCCCAATGGCACGAGCGACTACCTGCGCCTACTCAACCCCAACGTGCTGCTCAACGGGCATCATCCCGTAGTGCACACGGCCATTATCGGCTCGTGCGTCCAGCTGGGGCTTTCACTGTTCAACAGCGCCAACGCGGGTCTTGCCATCTACACCTGTGCTCAGTTCGCCATCACGGCCGCCTGCATGGCCTATTCCATTTCGTCGCTGCGCAAACTGGGCGTGAGCCTGCCGGTTCGCGGTGCGATCCTGCTGTTCTTTGCGTTTATGCCGATGTTCTCTAACTACGCGGCGTTGCTCACCAAAGACGTGCTCTTTGCCGACGCGTTTTTGGTGCTGTTGGTGCAGACCGTCAAGCTCGTGGCATGTGGCTTGCCCCGTCGTGATGCCAATGTCGAGCGAGCGGGCGAGAAAGCCCCCGTGCTCTTTGCGCGCCACGACTGGCTGCTGCTCGCTCTGGGCGCCATGGGTTCCACGTTTCTGCGCAACGGCGGCCTGGTGTTTCCCCTGGCGGCATGCGTAATCGCGGCGGCGTTTTGCGTATGGGACGTGCATGTGGCTCGTCGTGCAGCCAAGCAGACTGGCGCTGCGCCTTCGGGCGCCATCCCGCGTTTCCGCTGGGTTGGCGTTCTCGCGGTGCTCGCGCTCTGCCTTGCCTCTAATATGTACTTCACCAAGGTCTTTATGCCGGCGCACGACATTACGCCCGGCTCCAAGCGCGAAATCCTTTCGATTCCGTTCCAGCAGACGGCTCGTTTCGTCCAAAAGCACGACGGCCTCAACTCGGGCGTCAACCCTACGGTTAAGGAGGACGGCACCATCGTGGAGGCTCCTTGCGACGGTTCAGTGACCGACGAAGAGCGTGCCGTGATCGACCGCGTACTCAAGTACGAGAACCTGGGCCGCCGCTACAACCCCGACAAGTCCGATGCCGTCAAGAACTGCTTTAACGAGTACGCCTCGCAGGAGGACATCAAGGCCTATTTTGAGGTGTGGGCCCAGATGTTCAAAAAGGATCCCGAGTGCTATATCTCGGCGCTCATCAATAACTACTACGGTTATTTTTATCCGAGCGCGCGCGATGCCTGGGTCTACAGCACGGCGCGTAGTGCCGAGATCATGGCGCGTCCCGACAACCTCAAGTACTTCGACTTCCATCCGGTTGACAGCAACGTGGTGCGCTGGTGCGACCACCTGATCAATTTGTACCGTGTGGCGGTGCAGCGTGTTCCCTTTATCTCGCTCACCATGAGCTCGGCCACCTATGTGTGGATCATGATCGCCGTGGTGGTCTACTTGCTGCGTCGTCATTCATGGCGTGCGCTGGCGATCTGGGTGCCGCTGTTGGGCGTGCTCGCTGTGTGCCTGATTGGCCCGTGCAACGGCTCGACTTACATGCGCTACCTGTATCCGGTCATCGCCTGCATGCCCTTCGCCATCGGCGCCACCGTCACCCGCAGCGACTTCTTCTGGTTCTAATTTGGTGCATTGAGGGCCAGGTTTCTTTGCACCAAAGGGGACATCATCACGACGCCTTCATTTTGGGGTTTATCTCGCAGGGCAGTAGGTATATCATAACGACGTTTGTTTATATTGCCCGAGCATCTGCGCTGGGCTTTAGGTCGAAACCGATAGGAGACACGTATGTCCGGACACTCTAAGTGGGCCACAACCAAGCATCGTAAGGGCGCGCAGGACGCCAAGCGTTCCGCCCTCTTCTCCAAGCTCAGCCGCAACATCACCGTTGCTGCCCGTCTCGGCGGTGACCCGCTGCCCGAGAACAACGCCAGCCTCGCCGCTGCCGTTGCCAAGGCCAAGGCTCAGTCCATGCCTAAGGACAAGATCAAGTCCGCTATCGACAAGGCTTTTGGTTCGGGTGCCGATGCCGCCGTCTACGAGAACATCGTGTACGAGGGCTACGGTCCCGCCGGTGTCGCCGTCTACGTCGACTGCCTGACCGACAACCGCAACCGTACCGCCGCTGATGTCCGTTCCGCCTTCTCCCACGCTGGTGGCAACCTGGGCACCTCCGGCTCCGTTGCCTTCCAGTTTGAGCGCAAGGGCCAGATCGTCGTCGCCAAGGAGATCCTGGACGAGAACGCCAAGAAGGAGACCATGATCGCCAACGGTGCTGCCGGTGACGAGGATGAGTTCATGATGGCCATCGCCGAGGCCGGTGGCGAGGACTACGAGGATGCCGGCGAGGAGTGGATCGTCTGGACTACTGCTAACGAGGTCATGGCTGTCTCCAAGGCGCTCGAGGAGCAGGGCGTCCAGGTCAAGGGCTCCGAGACCACCATGGTCCCGACCACCCCGACCGAGGTCTCCGGCGCCGACGCCAAGAAGGTTCAGCGCCTCATCGACCGTCTTGAGGAGCTCGACGACGTCCAGGATGTTTACAGCACCATGGACATGACCGACGAGGTCATCGCTGCCCTCGAGGAGGAGTAGCGCCCGCACGGGTTAAGCCGTGCATATCTGGGCATAATGAAGCGAGCATGCAAGCCTCGTGGAATAGATGAGCCGGATCCGCGTGCGTAGAGCACCGGACCCGGCTCTTTTATAATGATGCGAACCGTTTTGTATTTCGAGTGCCGAGATTTGAAGGGAGCGCCACGTGCGCGTACTCAAACAAGCCCTAGCGATTGTGTATCTTGCCGCCGCCATCGTGGCGCTGGGTACGCTTGTCTGCCAGTTTTGGGGGCCGTATACGTATCGCTTTATGCTGCTGATGCGCGACCCCATGCCGCGCATTGTCGTGACGGCATGCGGCGGAGTTGTGGCGATCGGCGTGCTGGTAAGCTTCTTTCGCCTGATGTTTGCTCGTCGCGAGCCGTCCTGTGTGCATCCGGCGGGGGAGCGCAATATCGAGGTCACCCTTGCGGCGCTTTCTTCGTGTGCTAGGGCTGCTGCCGAGCGCGACGACCGCGTGATGGTCGAGCATGTCGAGGCCCGCGTCCAAGGCTCCGACGATTCGCACGTCCGATTTAAGGTCGAGGCTATCGCGCTTGACGATAAGGACGTGGCATCTCTGGCTACTGCGATGCAGCGGCGCATCGAGGAAGCTTGCGACACCATGCTTGGCACGCCGGGCACGACCGCACGCGTTCGTTTTTTGCCGTCCAAGACTACCGTCCAGACCGTGGAGGTTTCCGGTGAGTGATACCAATCAAGGCAAGACCGCTCGTACGCCGCGCCTGACGATTGACCAGAGCGCCACGCCGGCGAACGAACCTGTTGATTCCAAAGCAGAGGCAACCGAGTTGCAAGACGCGGCAGCCGCGGATTTTGACGAGGCTATGGGTCTCATCAAGGGTACGGGCGCTGCCATCTGGAGCTATGCTGTGCGTCATCCCAACACCACGCTCGGTGCCGTCGCTGGCTTTATCCTTGCCGTGTTGGTGCTCACGCTCGGCCTGTGGGACACGCTCGTCATTGCATTCTTCGTGCTGATCGGCGCCGTGATCGGCCAAATTCGCGACGGCGAAAACGGGATCGTCAACTTCTTCGGCCGTCTGTTTAGCGGCCGCTAATAATGTATTCGACTGTCGCATCCGCGGCAGGCATAAGGAGGAACCATGGCTTTTAATACGAAGGTCGATGTGGCCGATACCGAGCTCGAGGCAGACGAGACCGTCACCGCCGAGGCCGAGGACGTAACGCTCGAGGACGAGACTCTCGTCGAGGCCGAGTCCGCCGATGACGCGGACGAGGATGATGAGGAAACAGACGAGTCCGAGGACTCGCTGACCTATTCCAACGGTGTGATCGAGAAGATCGTTGCCATGGCCACCCGCGAGGTTCCGCACGTTTTGGGCATGAAGGGTAACCTCATGCACTTTGTGCAGGAGCAGTTTGGTGCCGAGAATCTGACCAAGGGCGTGACGGTCGAGGTCACCGATGACAATCGCGTGGTCGTCAACATCTCCGTCATTATCGAGTACGGCGCCTATGCGCCCGCGATCTTCGACGATGTCAAGGCGCGTGTCACCGAGCGCCTTGCCGCGATGACCGGCCTTGAGGTGGCGGGCGTCAACCTGCGCATCGAGGACGTCATCACCCCCGAGGAGTACGAGCACCGCACCAGCCAGCACGAATAACCTTCCAAAAAGGGACAGGTTTGTTTTGGCAGGTTTTATCTGCGAAAACGTTAAACGGCCGACCGCGCAAGCAAAAGCGTGGCCGGCCGTTATTTGTATGCCCCCCGATGTAGGCATACCGCTCGTCTAACTAGGGGTTGCAATCGTCGCGTTCCGCGTTACCCTAATGGACGCATTGTTTCCAAATTGTTAACGAGGGGTTGCCGTAATGGCCGACGAGCACGAAACAGAAAGCAAGGCATGGGCGATTGAGGCCGCCGCGGCAGAGGCGGCATCGCGTGCTGCCGAGGAGATGCATCGTCCTCCCGTGGTGCCGATGGAGCGCGTGGTTGATCGCACCGATATCGAGCGCGGCGAGCGTGCCGGTCAAAAGCGCAGCCAGGAGCCGGGCTTTCCGCGCTTTTTTGCCGAGCTCAATCTGGGCCTGATTCTTACGGCCTTTGCCATCGTTGCGTTTAAAACCCCTAATCACTTTGCTTTTGGCGGCACCTCGGGCGTGTCGGTCATTCTGTCCACGCTGTTCCCGACCCTGCCCGTCGGTGTCTTTATGTGGATTATTAACGCGGTTCTCGTCGTTTTGGGCTTTATCTTTTTGGAGCGCAAGGCAATCCTGTGGAGCGTCTTCGCCTCGTTTGCGCTGTCCGCCTATGTTTCGCTGTTTGAGCTCTTTATTCCGACCGATGTCTCTCTGACGGGCGATATGTGGCTCGATCTGTGCTTTGCTGTGATTCTGCCGGCGCTCGGCAGTGCCATCGTCTTTGATATTGGCGCCTCGACAGGTGGCACGGACATTCTTGCCATGATCCTCAAGCGCCGCACCACGCTCGAGATTGGCCGCGCCCTGCTGTTGGTCGATATCGGCATCGTGACCATCGCGGCCTTCTTGTATGGCCCGCGTGTCGGTCTGTATTGCGTGCTCGGCCTGTTTGCCAAGACGCTTGTGGTCGACAAAGCCATTGAGAGCATCCATCTTCGTAAGGTCTGCACGGTCATTTGCTCCGAACCCCTTAAGGTCGAGGAGTTTATCGTCAAGCATCTCAACCGCACGGCGACCATCAGCCGGGGCTACGGTGCCTTCTCGGGCAAGTGTGTGACGGTGATCATGAGCGTGCTGAGCCGTCGCGAGGCCGTGCAACTGCGCCGCTATGCGCGCGAAGTCGATCCGGGTGCCTTTATCACGATCGTCGACAGCTCCGAGATCGTCGGCAAGGGCTTCCGCGGAACGAACTAGCACAGACGTATTCAACGAACCGCCTGCTGGCGCCGTGTACCTTGCAAATCGGTCATCTTTGAGTATTTGACCCCACATTGGGCAATAATGATGCTAAAGACATCGTTTGCGATCCAAGTGATTCGTTCAAGATACGAAGGGATGATTCTATGTTCTGCTCGCAGTGTGGCGCCCCCATGGGCGATAACGACAAGTTCTGCGGCGTGTGTGGCGCTCCTAATGCCGGTACCGCTGGCCCCGCTCCCCAGGGACAGCCTCAGCCCCAGCAGTTTGTTCCGCAACCGCCCGTGGCGAATGCGCCAAAGGGCTGTGTGGCTCAGGCGTTCCAAGATATGACTAAGACTCCGGGCGTGCTTCAGCGTGTATGCCAAATCGCGTTTTTGCCGGCGCTGATTTGCGTTGTGTCGGTGCTCGTGCTGTTTATTCCCGTTATTGGCGGCATTGCGGCTGCCATCGGCTTTTTGGCAGCTTGCATTGCGAGTGTGTGCGGTTCCGGCTTTGGTATCGAGTGGGGCCGTGATCTGTCGCTCAAGGTCGATGACGGCATGGACCGTCCGCTGATGCGTTCCACGTCGTTTGGTCTCGGAGTCTTTTCGAGCGTTATTTCGGTCGTGCTCGAGGTTATCGCTGCCATTCCCGTTATCGGTGTAGTGCTTTCGCTGGCGGAGGGCGCGGTAATTGGCGCCGCAGGCTCGTATTCGTATTACGGCTCTTATGCGCTCGAAGCTGCGCTGTTTGGCTCGCTTGGCCTGCTTGTCCTGGCGCTAATTGCCTCGGCGATTCTGGGTGTCTTCTTTAAGATGTTCGCCGACATTGCCGTGATGCACTTTGCGGTGACCGGGCGCGTCGAGAGCGCGTTTTCGCTCGATAAGGTCTGGGCGGCCTTTAAGCACAACAAGACCAAGCTGTTCTGTGCTTCGTTCCTTCCCGAGTTTTTGACGGGCCTGGTTTCCAACGCCATTACGTGGATCTTGACAGCTGTCTTTGGTGCCATCGCCGGAATTGGCGCGTACGGCTATTACTATCGCCCCACGGGTATCGAGGCGATTGTTACCGCCGGTGGTGTCACGCTCGTATTGTTCCTGGTGCTGATTGCATTCGTCACGGTGTTCCTTACGGTCTTTGGCAAGATGCTCAAGCACCGTGCCGTTGGCTATTGGGCTGCACGTTATGCAAGCGAATGGGCCGATGAGGACAAGGACGACGTTTTGACTTTTGTGCTCCCGGGTGAGAAGAAGCCTGCTCCTGCGGGATTCAATCCCACGGCAGCCACTGGTGCTGCGCCTGCCCCGGCACCTGCTCCTGTCCCCGCACCGGCGTCCGAGGCGACGCCTGCGGAGCCCGATTGGGATGCCGTTGCCACGCCGGCGGATGAGCCGGGCGATAATCCTGCTGCCGAAAACAATCAAACCGAATAGCCGGTCGAGGCGCCCTGGGCAACTGAGCCCGGGGTGCCTTTTTCTACTGCGAAAGCAAGAAAATGCCTGGGAAAACGGTTGCAGCAAAATTTCTCGGAAATTGGTCAATGTTGCGCAACAACGTCGCGGCTATTGTTGAGAACGTAGACGTGTAAGGTTTGAAGGCGTGCGACGCCTTAGGAAAAGGAGAGGCTCATGTTCTGTCCCACTTGTGGTTCTCCCATTTCGGATGATGCCAAATTCTGCCCTGTTTGCGGATCCGCCGTTGGTGCCGCTTCTGCCGCTGCGGCCCCGCAGCCCCAGCCCGCTCCGGCCCAGGCTATTCAGCCCGCGCCCCAGCCTCAGCAGCAGTACACCGGTCAATACGCCCAACAGTCCGCATCCGCTCCGATGGGCTATGACCCCATTAAGGCTGACCGCAGCCTGATCGGCTGGCTGCTGCTCTCTCTTGTGACCTGCGGTATCTATTCGTTCTACTTCCTGTATTGCTTGGCACGCGACGTCAACACGTTGTGTCAGGATGACGGCGATTACACGCCGGGTCTGGCGGAATTCATCCTTCTATCGTTTGTGACCTGCGGCTTCTACGCGTACTACTGGTATTACAAGATTGGCAACCGCCTGCAGGCCAACGCTCCTCGCTACGGCCTGGTGTTCCAGGAAAACGGCACCACCGTTCTTCTGTGGCAGATCTTCGGCGCGCTCCTGTGCGGCCTTGGTCCCATCTTCGCTATGAACATCGTCATCAATAATACCAATGCCATGGCAACGGCTTACAACACTCGCCTTGGCGCTCGTGCCTAACAATAAGGGCGGCGTGAACAGCTTCCAGGGACATAGGGGCACGGCAGAGCTCCTTCGCCGCACCCTTTTTTGCACCGGCGCGCTCTTTGTCGCCTGGCTCGCGCTCTACCTGCTCGACATTGGCTGCATTTTTCGATTGATGACGGGCATTCCTTGTCCGGGATGCGGCATGACGAGGGCGTGGCTGGCGGCGCTGCGCCTCGATTATGCGGCTGCCTTTGCCTACCATCCGCTGTTTTGGGTGGTGCCGATTGCGTTTGTGCTCGCGTTCGTGCGCGAGGAGGTGGCATCGAGCAAGCTAAAGCGTGGTATCGACATTGCGGTCACCGTGTTGTGCGTGCTGGTCGTCGTCGTATGGATCGTGCGCCTTGTCAATCCGGCAGATGCCGGTCTGCTCTTTGGCGGCTATGCGCCCGCCGGAGTTCCCGACGATATCATCCACCTCGAACCCCCACGCTGGCTCACCATCCTTCGCTCTTACCTGGCGTGACGGAGGACGCGCTAGAAAAACGGTCGACACATAAGCGGGGGCGAACGTTGAGATAACGTCCGCCCCCGCTTTGCTTTAGCCAGGCTGTTATGGATGGGCGTGACGGCTACTCGTCGCGCTTTTCCTCGTGGCGAGCGGCAGCCCGCGCATCGTGGATGCCCTTGATTGCAGCATGGCGGGCGGTGCGAGCATCGTGCATGGCGTCGCGCGCCTCAGCGGCCGTGGCCTTGGCAGAGCGCAGCTTGGCGGCCAAGTCGGGGTTGGTCTCGGCAACCGCGGCGATCGTGGGGCCGTCGAGCTCCTCTTGCGTGGGCTCGGCCAAAAAGTCGATAGCATACTGGGCGGCCACCATGGAGCCCTTTGCCAGCACGGTCTCGTCAATCTTGTAGAAGCAAGAATGTTGGGCGTACGTGGCGCCAATCTGGGGGTTGCGCGTGCCAACAAAGGCGAGCACGCCCGGCACGCGGCGCAGGTACTCCGAGAAGTCCTCGCCCGAAAGCGTGCCGCGATAATGGCCTTCGCCCGCGGGGCCCAAGCACTTGACCACGGCCTGACGACAACGCTCGCTCGAGGCGACGTCGTTTTCGACCTTGTAGTTGGCGATGGTGTAGTCGGTAAGTTCGGCCTCTGCGCCCAGGGCTGCCGCGGTGTGCTCCACGATGCGGCGCATAAGCTCGGGCATTTCCTCGTGCGTCTTGTCGCCATAGGTGCGCACCGTGCCGGCGAGGTAGGCCGTGCCGGCGATAACGTTGCGCGCGGTGCCGCCGTGCAGCTCGCCGACGGTGATGACAGCCGGCTCGTAGGGGCTGATCTCGCGCGAGACGATGGTCTGCAGGGCGTTGACGATCTCGGCAGCCACCATAACGGCGTCGTGTCCGCGCTGGGGCATGGCGCCATGGCACGAGGTGCCGCGGACATCGATGCGGAACCAGTCGGTGTTTGCCATGCGCGGGCCGGGCTCACAGCTCACGGTGCCGGCGTCGACTTCGCTCCAGATATGCGCGGCGTAGGCACCATCGACGCCGTCGAGCACGCCCGTGCCGATCATGAGCTTGGCGCCCTGGCCGTTTTCCTCGCTGGGCTGGAAGACGATGCGGACCTCGCCGTGGATGTCGTCGGTCATATGGCGCAGGATCTGCAGCGTGCCGAGCATCATGGCGATGTGGCAGTCGTGGCCGCAGGCGTGCATGCAGCCCTCGTTGACGCTGGCAAACTCCTCGCCGGTCTGCTCGGTAACGGGCAGGGCGTCGATGTCGGCGCGCAGTAGGATACGGCGGCGCGGCGTGCCGTCCTCGCGATAGGCGTCGGGCGCGGTGCCGCGAAGGGTCGCCACCAGGCCCGTCTTGAGGGGACGCTCGTAGGGGATATTCATGGCGTCGAGCTGGTTGGCGATGTCGGAGGTCGTGCGCTCCTCGGCAAGGCTCAACTCCGGGTGCTTATGGAAGTGGCGGCGCTGCTTGATGATGTAGGGCTCAAACTCGGTGGCGATATCTCGGATGGCCGCGGTGACATCGTCTGCCGCGCGAGCCTCGGTCGCCGCCATAATCTGCTGTGCCTTGGTCTTCGTCATGGTCGATTTGCTCCTTGCTGGGTTGATCGCAAAATCGTACAGGCTCTCTCCAGTATGCCACCTGCCGCTAGGGCTGGTAAAGTTGCCGTTTGCCGCTTGGGGTTTTGTTACAAGGGCGGGGGAGTACACTCGGGGGTGTTGAATTTCCTGCCAGAGATGGGGATGCCCATGCAACATATCGATCGGATTATCCGCTCCAAGAACGTCTTTACCGCGCAAGACGGCACCGATACCGCCCGCGAGCTGGCGATTGCCATTGCAAGCGACCGTATCGTCGCAGTCGGTGCGCCCGATGACGTGATCGCCGCCGCTCCTGCCGCCACGCCGGTTATCGACTACGGCGAGCAGTTTGTCTGCCCCGGTTTCCATGACGCTCATCTGCACTTCTTCCATACCTCGGTCGGTTCCTCGCCGTACATGCTCATGGATATGGGCACGTCCGAGGCTGCGCTGGTGCAGCACGCGCTCGAGTTTTCCCGGGACCTGCCCGACGACGCTTGGGTTGTGACGCAGGGCTGGCGTGATTACCGTTGGGACCCGCCCGAGCATCCTACCAAGGCGTCGCTCGATGCGGCATTCCCCGATCGTCCCTGCGTTATGTATTCGGGCGACGGGCACACGCTTTGGCTCAACAGCCGCGCACTCGAGGCGCTCGGCGTCACACGCGACAGCGAGCCGCCAGCGGGCGGCAGTTACGACAAGGATGCAAACGGCGAACTCACGGGCATTGCTCACGAGGCGGCTGCCATGCAGCTGCTACCGCGCTGCCTTGAGTGGCTGGGGGAGGATCGCATCGCAAGCGCTTACGCCGATCAAATGAGGCGTATGGCCGAGCAGGGCATCACCTCGATATGCGATATGTCGCTCATGCCCATGCCGGGCTGCGACTTTATCCGCGACGACGTCTACGACAAACTGCAGGCAGCCGGCAAGTTGGGCATCCGCGCCCATCTGTTCCCCGCGCTGTTGGATGACCAGTCGCGCTTGGAAGAGCTGCAGACCCGCTACGCGAACAACGCGCTGCTCTCGGCGCCAGGCTTTAAGCAGTTCTTCGACGGCGTGTCGAGCGAACACACGGCCTATCTCACCGAGCCCTATACCAACCCGCGCTTCCCGGGCGACCAGGGCCGTCTGACGGTTCCGGCCGAGCGTATGCGCAAACTGGTCCTCGCTGCCGCGGAGCGCGGTCACACCGTGCGCATCCACGTCATTGGCGACGGTGCCATCCATGCCGCGCTCGATATCTTTGAGGAGGCCGCCGAACTGTATGGCCTGCCCCAGCACAGTCATAACACGCTCGAGCATCTGGAGAACCTCTTGCCCGAGGACATCGATCGTCTACGCAAGCTTAACGTCGTTGCCTCGAGCCAGCCCTGTCACATTACACTCGACCCGGGCGGCCCCGAGCGCGATCTGGGCCTGGAGCGCAGCCGCATCATGTGGCCGTTTGCGACCTATAAGCAGCGCGGCATTCGCCAAGCCTTCGGTACCGACAGCCCTATCACAGCTGTTACCAGCATGAACGTGCTCTACACGGCTATCACGCGCCAGGACCCCAAAAGCCACTGGCCCGAGGGCGGCTGGCTGCCGAGCGAGCGCATCGATGCAGCAACAGCCCTGCGCAACTACACCCTGGGCAGCGCGTACGCAGCGGGCGACGAGCAAAACCTCGGCAGCCTGGAACCCGGCAAATACGCCGACCTGGTAGTCCTGGATCAAAACCCACTCACCATCGACCCCCAAGAACTGCAAGCCACCAAGGTTCAGGCCACCTACCTGGCAGGTAACGTAATCTACGAGCGCTAGCCTCATACCCCACTCATAGGGGGCACGTTTCAGCAACGTGCCCCTTTCTTGTTCGCAACATCTGCATCGCCATTTTGCTGCACTGACTTTTCTGAATGCCGGGCCTGAATTAGTTAACCTGCCTCCCGTGTGGCTCCGGAGGGGCGGGGCATAAGGTTTATCGCGAGTTCCGCACGAGCCGAAGGCCACTTAATGTGGCCTTCGTGCGAGCAGGACTGCCCGAGCAGGAAACCTTACGCCCCGCCCCTCCGGAGCCACACGGGAGGCATCGCTAAGTTATCCCCCGGCATTCAGAAAATCTAAGTGCCAAAAAATAAGATTTTTTGACTCCGTGTTGTATAACCCGCCATTCGTGGGTACCATTCAACGCGTACGCAAACAAAAAGGGTTAATTCGCGTGGCATAACCACGCGGCCCAAAAAGGAGGAGACAAGCATGTCGTCTTTGAAGCCGCTTGCAGATCGTGTTCTGGTCAAGCCCGACGAGGCCGAGCAGAAGACCGCTTCTGGTCTGTACATCGCCAGCAACGCCCAGGAGAAGCCGCAGCGCGGCACCATCGTTGCCGTTGGCGCCGGCAAGGTCAACGACAAGGGTGAGCGCATCCCCATGGACGTCAAGGTCGGTGACGTTGTCATCTACGGTAAGTTCGGTGGCAACGAGGTCAAGGTCGACGGCGAGAAGTATCTGCTGATGCGCGCCGACGACATCTACGCTGTCGTCGAGGCCTAGTCTCGTCAGAATCTCTGATTCGTCTTTGAACGCGCCCGCCGCATAGGACTCGGAAGCGGCGACGCGAGTCACATTTCTTTTGGAGGATTACCTACCATGGCAAAGAACATTACGTTCAACACCGATGCCCGCGCTAAGCTTGCCAAGGGCGTCAACACTCTGGCCGACGCCGTAACCGTCACCATGGGCCCCAAGGGTCGCTACGTTGCGCTGCAGCGTACGTTCGGTGCTCCGACCATCACCAACGACGGCGTTTCCGTCGCCAAGGAGATTGAGCTCGAGGACAACATCGAGAACATGGGCGCCCAGCTGGTGAAGGAGGTCGCCACCAAGACCAACGACACCGTGGGTGACGGCACCACCACCGCAACCCTGCTCGCTCAGGCCATCGTCAACGACGGTCTGCGCAACGTTGCTGCTGGCGCTAACCCGCTGGCCATCCGTCGCGGCATCGACAAGGCCGTCAACGCCGCCGTCGCCGAGATGAAGAAGCAGGCCAAGCCGGTCGAGACCAAGGAGCAGATTGCTTCCGTCGGTACCATCTCTGCCGGTGACCCCGAGGTCGGCGAGAAGATCGCCGAGGCCATGGAGGTCGTGGGCAAGGACGGCGTCATCACCGTCGAGGATTCCCAGACGTTCGACATCACCATCGACACCGTCGAGGGCATGCAGTTCGACAAGGGCTATGTCTCCGCTTACTTCGTCACGGACAACGACCGCATGGAGGCCGTGATGAAGGATCCGTACATCCTCATCACCGACCAGAAGATCTCCAGCGTTCAGGACATCATGCCCGTTCTCGAGGCTGTCCAGCGCGCTGGCCGTGGCCTGCTCATCATCGCTGAGGACATCGACGGCGAGGCTCTGCCTACCCTGGTCCTCAACAAGATCCGTGGCGCTCTCAACGTCTGCGCCGTCAAGGCTCCGGGCTACGGCGATCGCCGCAAGCGCATCCTCGAGGACATCGCCGTCCTCACCGGTGGCCAGGCCGCTCTGGACGAGCTGGGCGTGAAGGTCGCTGACATCACCGCCGATATGCTCGGTACCGCTAAGTCCGTCACCATCTCCAAGGACAACACCGTCGTCGTCGGCGGCGCTGGCTCCAAGGAGGCCATCGACGCTCGCATCGCTCAGATCAAGGGCGAGATGGAGAACACCACCTCTGACTTCGACCGCGAGAAGCTCCAGGAGCGCCTGGCCAAGCTCTCCGGTGGCGTTGCCGTCATCAAGGTCGGCGCTGCTACCGAGTCCGAGCTCAAGGAGATCAAGCACCGCGTCGAGGACGCCCTGCAGGCTACCCGTGCTGCTGTCGAGGAGGGCATTGTCGCCGGTGGCGGCGTCGCCTTCATGGACGCTGCTCCTGCGCTCGATGCTGTCGAGATTGACGACCCCGAGGAGAAGATCGGTGTCGACATCGTCAAGAAGGCTCTGACCGCTCCGGTCGCTACCATCGCCAAGAACGCTGGCTTTGAGGGCGCTGTCGTGGTCGACAAGGTTGCCGAGCTGCCCGCCGGCCAGGGTCTCAACTCTGCCAACGGCGAGTGGGGCGACATGATCGAGATGGGCGTCCTCGACCCCGTCAAGGTCAGCCGCGTCACCCTGCAGAACGCTGCTTCTGTCGCCAGCCTGATCCTCATCACCGAGGCTACCGTCTCCGATGTGCCCAAGAACACTCAGCTTGAGGACGCTATCGCTGCTGCTACCGCTGGTCAGCAGGGCGGCGGTATGTACTAAGGCCGACAAGGTCTAGAACTCCCACCGGGAATCCGGGGGCGGGACGGGGACTTCTCTCCGGAACGTCCTCGGACATGCAAAGAGGCTCCGCATCGCGCTTCGCGCTGCGGAGCCTCTTTGCGTCCTGCGGAATATTCCGGAGAGAAGTCCCCGTCCCGCCCCCGGATTCCCTGCGTTTACGGCCTTGAGGTCGGCGGGCGG
>UMLD01094490.1_pt1 | contig 62117 bp, 59 predicted proteins | sample 1966491 | NCBI WGS metagenome assembly UMLD01 (sample SAMEA4836191, study PRJEB28245) | human gut metagenome | biome: gut microbiome; material: fecal sample | place: Denmark | collected 2008
ATGACCAGTGCACAAGGGCAGCTGATAACCAGGAAGGTCAGCGCACGGTAAATCCATACGCTCCACTCAGGAGCGGCACTTAAAAACAGCATCCGTACCAGCGGCGGCAGGATTGCCAGCGCCAGCGCACCGTAGCAGACGGCCGGTGTATAGTATTTCGCAAATTTGGAAATAAAGTTCTCGGATCTTGATTTCTTGGAGCTGGAGTTTTCCACAAGGTCCAGAATTTTGGATACGGTGGACTCTCCAAACTCTTTCGTTGTTTTTACTTTAATCAGACCGGACATATTGATACATCCGCTGATGACTTCGTCTCCCTCCCGGGCGTCACGCGGAACACTCTCTCCGGTCAGGGCACTGGTATTCAGTGTGGTGTTTCCTTCTTCGATCACACCATCGATCGGAATCTTTTCACCAGGCTGTACAACGATGATTGTGCCAACCTCAACTTCATCCGGATCAACCTGCTCGAGTTTTCCGTCTACCTCGATATTTGCATAATCCGGGCGGATATCCATCAGTTCGCTGATGTTCCGGCGGCTCTTTCCGACAGCATAGCTCTGGAACAGTTCGCCGATCTGGTAAAACAGCATAACGGCTACGCCCTCCGGATACTCGCCAAGCAGAATGGCACCGACCGTTGCAACAGCCATCAGAAAGTTTTCATCAAATACCTGTTTGTTCAGGATTCCCTTCCAGGCCTTTTTCAGGATATCGTATCCGATGACCAGATAAGGAACCATAAAGGTTGCAAATCGCACATAGCCGGTTGTCGGCAGTACCGCGCAGAGAATCAGAAGAACCGATGCAACGATGACGCGGATGAGAACCTTTTTCTGTTTCTTATTCATACATATGCCTCCTTTGTTCTTAACGCCGGATGAAAAAATCCAGCATTTCATCCCAGAGATTTACAGATCCAAATCCGCTGCTCCAGAGAGAAAATACTGGATTTTTCTCGAGCTGAACCGCAGACAGGTTTTAGAATCTATTCTGCTCCAGCTTTTTCTTCCATCCGCCGATGAAAGTTTTTTATTTTAGAGGAAGATCTCGCAGTCATCCTCAACTTTTTTGCAGTTTTTCAGAACATCCTGCATAACGCTCTTTGGATCCTGTCCGTCTTCGAACTCAACGATCATTTTGAGCATCATAAAGTTTACGGTAGCATCCTTTACACCTGCTGTGTTTTTTGCAGCCTCTTCCATTTTGTTTGCACAGTTTGCGCAGTCAACATCGATCTTATACGTTTTCTTCATCGCTTTTGATCTCCTTTTTCATTTTCACTGTTCATATGAACATTTATTCATATATTTGTTTTTATTATAGCACCAGTGATGCAATTGTCAATGGAAAACTGAAAAAAATCAAAAAATCTGCCCGTCGGATTTTTTTGATTCCTGCGGGCAGATAGATCTGTTATTTATTCCTCATAAAGAAACGTTATGTTCTGCTATTTTCCACTTTTCCGAATCACAATCTGTCCGAACCGTGCACATCCGTCCAGAACCTCTATTTTCAGAATGCCTTCTCCTGTAACGGTACCGAGTGTGAACCGTTCGAGTGTGTTCGGTGCTGTTTCATATGCAAAATATGGATGAACATCCGAAGTTGCTTTCTCACCGGCAGGAGGCATTACCCCTTCAAAAAGAGTCTCTCCCTGAATAGCTGCCTGTACCTTCACCTCTTTGTCTGCACAGTAAGTTACAGAAACGGTATAGGTTTCTTTTTCACGGATTGTATAGGAAGCATACTCTCCTGCTCCCAGCTGAAGCTGTACATGATCTCTCGGATGTTTGATCGGACCCGGTGCGGCAAACCCGGCCGGTTCAGGATGATATCCTTTTTCATAAACCAATTCAAACCGGTCATACAGACGATATCCTGCAGCATTCGGAAGATCACTAAGACCACGGTGTGAATCCATCGGCAGCGCGTTGTAGCCGATCGCCGGGATCTCAAAATTGCCCTCTCGAAGCAGATAAGGATGATACTGCGTATTTTCTTTGCATTTATCGACCGCCAGGCATTCCAGGTAGCTGTCCCAGATGGCCTGCGCATGCTCGTAGGACGGTTTTGCAGCTCCATTAATTGCATAATCGGTAATCAGATGCCATTCATCCGGAACATTAAAGTTCAGAATCGAAGCACATCCTGCTCCCTCTACTGTTTTCCAGCACCACAGATTATAACCGGCGTGGTACTCGGCAAGAATCTCATACATCGTTGTCTGCCATGCGTGCTCATTTCTTCCTCCTGTCTCGCCCATCCACAGGCAGATCTTCTGTTCCCGGCAGGTACGGAGAACGCTGGCAAGAGAAGCTACCTCCGGAACAACCATCTCATACGCATGAAGACTGATGCCCCAGTTGTGGTATTCCGGGTCAAACTCATGATCAAAGAAATTTTTTAAAAAATTGCTTGACAAACCGAAAAATGAGACTATAATGCAAAGTGTTCAAAAGAAAAAAGGGATCAGAAAAAAGCAATGAGCAGGACAACATTTTTCGGGTGAACCTTTGCAGAGAACCATCGGCTGGTGCGAGATGGCAGGTATCCCAAAGAACAATCCCCTGTGAGCTGTACAGACGAAACCAGAAATGGAAAGTAGTCCGGACCGGACTCTCACCGTTAGCAGAGAAGAGATTCACCGGAAAGTGTATCAAATGGTTTCGGGGATCTTGTCTGAGTGATCGACCAAAAGAAACAGCCGATAATTAGAAGTGGTAACGCGGAGCATTTTTTGAAAGCTTCGTCTTCTTGCATAAGTCAGGAAGACGAAGCTTTTTTTGTTTCCAAGCATACCAACACAATTGCCTTTTCCCTTTTCTTTTTCCATTTGAAATCCATGTAAACTGGAAATATCATTTTTGAACGAGGAGGAATTTTATTATGAACACGTTGGTTATTGTACTGATCGCCGCCGTATGTCTGATAGCAGGTTATACCTTCTACGGAAGCTGGCTGGCAAAGAAATGGGGCATCGATCCCAAAGCAAAAACACCTGCCGTTGCAAAAAATGACGGTCAGGATTACGTCCCTACCGATGGATGGACCGTATTCGCCCATCAGTTTTCTTCAATCGCAGGTGCAGGCCCTGTCACCGGTGCCATTCAGGCCGCTGTCTTTGGATGGGTTCCCGTCCTTTTATGGATCCTGATCGGCGGTATCTTCTTTGGTGCTGTTACCGATTTCGGTGCGCTGTATGCGAGTGTCAAAAACGAAGGAAAATCCATGGGACTTCTCATTGAGAAATACATCGGCAAAACAGGAAAAAAACTGTTTCTTCTCTTCTGCTGGCTCTTTACACTGATCGTTATCGCCGCCTTTGCAGATATGGTTGCCGGAACATTTAATGCTTACGAAACGGTTGACGGCGTCACAAAGCTTTCTGCCCAGGCAACTGTAAACGGCGCTGCCGGAAGCATCTCCCTGCTGTTTATCGCTTTTGCTGTTGTCTTCGGACTGCTCCAGAAAAAACTGCAGTGGAAAGGCTGGAAAGAAATGGTACTCGGCCTTGCATGCACCGTTGCAGCTTTTGCAATCGGCATGAATGTACCGCTTGTAACAAGCAAAGCAACCTGGACTTATCTGGTATTTGCCTACATCTTTCTTGCCGCTGTCCTTCCGATGTGGCTTCTGATGCAGCCGCGTGACTTTATGACAACCTTTATGTTTGCCGGCATGATCCTTGGCGCTGTTGTCGGACTTGTTGTTGCACACCCGAAAATGAATCTTCCAATGTACACCGGTTTCCACAATGCGGCATCCGGAGATCTGTTCCCGATCCTGTTTGTCACCGTTGCCTGTGGTGCTGTTTCCGGATTCCACAGCCTGGTATCGTCTGGAACCTCTTCGAAAACCATTGCGAATGAAAAAGATATGCAGAAAGTCGGATACGGAGCTATGGTTCTGGAGAGCCTGCTTGCCGTCCTCGCCCTCTGCGTTGCCGGTGCTGCTGCTTCTGCAGACGGTACGGCTGCTGTCGGAACGCCATTTGCGATCTTTTCTTCCGGTGTTGCCGGATTTCTGGAAATGTTCGGCATCCCGGTATACGGAGCACAGTGCTTCATGACGATGTGTGTATCGGCGCTGGCACTTACCAGTCTTGACTCCGTTGCACGAATCGGCCGTATGTCCTTCCAGGAACTGTTCACTGTCGATGATATGGAACATGCTGCCGGATGGAGAAAGCTGCTCTGCAATAAATATTTCTCTACCATTGTTACTCTGCTCTGCGGCTACATCCTGACCCAGATCGGATATGCCAATATCTGGCCGCTGTTCGGAAGTGCAAACCAGATGCTGAGTGCACTCGTTCTGATCACGCTCTGTGTCTTCCTGAAAGTCACCGGCCGTGAAAACAGAACCCTGTTCCCGCCGCTCATCATCATGCTCTGTGTCACCTTTACCGCACTGGTAGAGCGTGTCATTGCACTTGTAAAAGCGTATGGAGCAGGAACCGCTGTCTTCCTCGTTGAGGGACTGCAGCTCATCATCGCCATTCTGCTGATGGTTCTTGGTGTCATCATTGTCATCAGCTGTGGAAAAGAACTGTTCCGGAAGAAAGCGGGACAGGAAACGAAATAATATAGATGTTTCTTCAAAGAGCTTCCTAACGTAAAACGCCGTCAGACTACAACAAGTCTGACGGCGTTTTACATGCCATAGTTTTTTACGAAACAATTGCCGCCTTGGTCGCACCGATAATCGGGGAGCTGACTCCCTTCGCCCATTGCCATGCCAGTGCGGTCATACATTCAGGGCTTCCATTGTTTCCTCAATCGGAGTTTCGTAGTCAAAACGGTGAATGATATACAGATCCAGATAATCTGTTCCCAGCCGTTTCAGTGTACCGTCAATCTCTCTGTGAATGGCTTCTGCCGACAGATTGCCAAAATTTTACTCCGTATAATACTGTGCCTGCGCATTCCAAAGCTCATAGTATTTGCCGTTTGTATCCACAAATCCCCTGTTCCATAAGGTAGCATCCAGATACTTCGGGATCTCCCGGTTGACCGCCATAAAGGTTAAATGCCCCCGGCTGTCCTGCTGTAAAAGTGACATCCTCCACCACCTGTAGAGGTGGTGGAGGATGTCACACTTCATGACCTTATTCCTTCTCCGGAAACATACTCTTCAACAGATGCGTTCCCGCTTCCGTCCGAAATACTTTTCTGCAGAAATTTTCAATCGCCTGTTTTGAATATTCGCTCTCGCCGGCATTGACCAGAAAATCGGCTTCCAGCAGGATCTGGTAATCCATTCCCTCTACATTTGTATAGGTATGATGATGCGTAACCAGCCATGTGATGCGTTCGACATCCAGTTCTCCTGCCGGTACATCTTTGAAAAATTCTGCAACGAGCGGCGCACTTTCCTCTTCCTGATGCTTTCCGCTGGTATTTCCGTATTTTTCCCGACACAGCGGGCAGGCAATATCATGGACAACAGCTGCCATCTCCAGCGTTTCCTGTGTTTTTGGATCCAGTCCTTCCGCCTCGCCGATGTTCTTTGCAAAGGCCCATACCTTCAGAAAATGATAAATATCATGAATATTTCCCTTATAAAAATCTGTCATTTTTTCAATTGCAGCAGCAATTTTCATATCGTGTTTCCTCCTTCGCATCCTGTCTTTCTTCCCATTATATCACATGTTTCACGCATTTGAGTATCAGATTATCATCTGATCTTATCACAAAATATGCAAAAACAGGAGGCAGAACCTGCCTCCTGTAGCTTTTTAACACTATGATGTTCTTTATGCCAGCGGTTTTCCTGTCAGCATCTCATATGCCTGAAGATATTTCTCGATCGTCTTGTCTACGATTTCCTGCGGCAGAGTCCAGTCGTGGTTTCCATCGTTGGCTTTGAGCCAGTCGCGCGCGAACTGTTTGTCAAAAGATGGCTGACCATGGCCTGGTTCATAACCATCTGCAGGCCAGAAGCGGGAGCTGTCCGGAGTCAGCATCTCGTCGCCGATTACGATATTTCCGTTTTCATCGAGACCAAACTCAAATTTTGTGTCTGCAATGATAATGCCTTTGCTTAAAGCATAATCGGCACATTTTTTATACAGAGCGATGGTGTAGTCGCGAAGCTTCTCTGCATACTCGGCTCCTTTTCCCGGGAAGTATTTTTCCAGATGGGCGATGCTCTGCTCATAAGAGATATTTTCGTCATGATCTCCGATTTCAGCCTTTGTGGACGGAGTGTAGATTGGCTCAGGAAGCTTGTCAGATTCTTTTAATCCTTCCGGAAGCTCGATGCCACATACTTTTCCTGTTTTCTGATAGCTTGCCCAGCCGCTTCCGGTAATGTAGCCGCGGACAATGCACTCGATAGGAAGCATTTCCAGCTTACGGCACATCATGCTGTTTCCGTCAAATTTCTCCTGCTGGAAAAATTCCGGCATGTCTTTTACGTCTACAGAGATCATATGATTCGGAAGGATGTCTTCTGTCAGATCGAACCAGAATTTGGACATCTGGGTCAGAACGGTACCTTTTTTTGTTACCACATTGTTCAGAATGACATCAAAACAGCTAATACGGTCGGTTGCTACCATGATCAGGCTGTCGCCGTTATCATAAATCTCGCGTACCTTACCCTCTTTGATTGGCTTTAATTCTTTCATCATGAATACCTCTTCTTTTCGTATAGGATAGTGAACGGAATTACACCCAATCCGGTGAAATTCCTTTGACACCTTTACCCTACACCACTCCTTATAAATTGTCAAGTATTTATTATTAACGCTACTAAATAAACCCCAAAAGGGATCTTTTATTTCCATTTATAATTCTGCTCCGTTTGTTTCTATCACGTGTTTATACCAGAATGCGGAATCTTTCATGATTCTCTCCTGATTTCTGTAGTCCACATATACGAGTCCAAATCGATCTGAGTAACCTTTGGCCCATTCAAAATTATCCATCAAAGACCACTGGAAATATCCTCTGATATCCGCTTCCTCTGCTGCTTTTCTCAGTTCTCGCAAATATCTTGCAAGAAAATCAATTCTGTTTGGATCATGCACTTTTCCATCTAATGCGCAGTTTTAGGAAATCCTTCATATCGGCAAACCTCCTGTGGCTTTCCATCTTCTCCCATACGGACGCATCTTCCATTATAAATATTCTGTCCATAGATATCGATCGGTTCTGCGATCAGACGCATATCTTCTTCTGTGATTTTCGGAAGATATTTTTCATAACGCACCAATCCCTCCTCCGGATAATGTCCTAATAAAACCGGATCAGACTACCAGGATACATTCCACGTCCAGTTACTGTCATCCTCCTGCAGGGAAAAATATGACTTGTTGCTGCACCCCAGACAAAATTTTCTGAAAAAACGATCTTTTTTTCCATTGCTTTCTTCCTCTTATTACTCTACTATTCTAATTATTTCCATTCCTCGATTCCCAGATTCTCTATATAATCAGCAAGTTCTCTCGCCATCTCATAGGTTTCTGGAATTCTGAGATGTCCTGGAGTCGCTGCTCCGTTTCTTTTAAAGATACAATGGGAAATCTTACGGTCTCCCATAGAAACCACTACATCGTCAATTGCTTTGTCCCAAGAACTGTCATGCTCAAGCAATGTCGTACAGCAGACGATCGATGCCTTCGGATATACCTGACGCAGTTTTTTTAAAAATTCTGTATAGTGTTCTCTCCAAAGAATTGCTTTCTCACACATATAGTCTTCTGACATGTAATCAAACGGATGATTATCATTCTGGCCAATTGCCACGACAACAACCTGCGGTGTATACTGATTAAAATCCCATTCTGTCAGTTCACCAAATGTTTTATTAAAGCGAATTTTATTCCAGGCACTTTCCATTCCAATCTGCTCCGGCTCATGGAACCAGCCTTGTCCATCCATCAATGCAATTCCGCCCTGTGCGATATCATGGATCTGTGCATTCAGCATACGTGCTGTCATCCATGCATAGGAATACCAGCTGTTAGAATAACCGCCCTGATGTTCAGGATCCGTCTTTCCTGTATAATCCACTGCTTCTGTCACTTCTCCTGCTGATACAGAATCTCCGTAAACTTCAATTTTTTTTGTCGGTGCATCCGGAAGTTTCAATAATTTTGCTCCGTCTTCAATTTCAAATCCAAGGATGTGCATCTCATGGCAGGAATCCTGACGTTTAAAGAAAAGAACATGATGTTCTCCGTTTTCATTCTCAGGAACACGAATCTCTATTTCATTCTCTTTCTCGTTATCCAGATAATAACACGACTGCACTCCATCTAAAATACATCCAAGATAATTCTGCCAATATTCATTTTTGTTTTTTAAGAAAATTTTCAGGCATCTTCCTGTGAATTTAAACTCTGCTGATGTACATGGATAGACCCAAATCGGTTCTTTGGGATTTCTCCAGTCGATCCTTCCGCTATAACGTATTTTTTTATTATCAGGATTAATTCTCATCTTATCCCCTCCATATTTTACAGTAAACTTGCTGCACCGATCATTCCTGCTTCATTTCCAAGTGCTGCTGTCTCAATCTCCGGAAGCCTCTCCTTCAAAAATCTTATGCAATAATTAATGACATCAGATAAAATGGAGTTGTATCCGTTACCTCTTCCGGAAGAATTGTTATATCTACCATATGAATTTTCTTTTCTCCATGGTGCAATACTTTCTCAAGGTACAAACAATCTCCCCGGTCCTCATCGAAATTCCCATCCAAAAGGATAGCTTTTTCTTTATCACCATCTAACACAAGCTCTGCTCTTGCTGCAGGAAGCTGTATTGTTTTTCTATACTGCACTGCAATGCAGGAAGCAGTCACCTCAAAATGAATAGAATCCCCGGCTTTTTTCCCGATCCATCCATTTTTAAAATGATCAAGATGTCCTGTTTTCTCTTCCGTATCTGTATGAAATCCGCAAAGCTTTGGTGAAATTTCACGGATTGTCAGGCGTTTTGCATTCTCGTATGCATTCTCCGTCATTGCCTTCGGAAAAACAGGTTCTTTTTCCTCAACTTCTAATTCTACTTTCACGCTTTCAAGAAATTTTTCAATTTCTTCTGCAACAAGTTTGTGTCCTTTAGCATTTGGATGAAGTCCATCTGGTGTAAGTTCTTCCCTTATATATTCACCAGCCTTCATTCGCTGATATAAATTGTATCTCTTGCTTCAACCTTTTTCACGTTACTTCCACATCCAGCCATTGTTATAACCATTGCTACTGCCATTGAGGCTGCGATCACTTTACTTGCAACTTTACATTTCATGTTTTTTCTCCTATTTTGTTACTTTTTAAGCTGATTTAATTCTATCATTAACTTCGTTTATTCTCAATATTAAGTTCTATATCTGCTTATTTTCTACACCATGCACAGTTTTACGCATTGAGTTTTGTGGATTTTTCCTTTATTGCAAATGGCTTTATCACGTTTTTATGCGATTAATTTAAACTTAATCAGTATACTAAATTTTAAGTTATGCTATAATTTGATATAATCTGTATCATATCGCATATCTTATACAATACTTTTTAATATTTAAACCTCTTTCTTCATTTTCCTGTCCCAATGCCTCAAGCATTGTCACGCTTTGACTTTTCGATGCAGCATACGCGACTTTCTGATACATGCTCCAGTAAAAAGAAACTCCAAGTTCCAGGCATTGTTCTGATACAATCACGCCGATCGTAACCCCCTGCCTTTTATTCGTATATTTTTTCAGATCATACCCAAGTTCTTTTGCTTTTGCTACCACCTGACTCCTGACTTCTTCACTTACCCCTTTTCTTCCTGCAAGTGCATTCGAGACAGTAACTGTACTCACATTCAATGCCTCGACTATGTCTTTTAATTTTACATTTCCCATTTTCTTCATCTGTCTCAATTTCTATTTCCTTTTACCGTGTTTCCCTGGATCACCCTGCCTTCCACGATTCGAATTCCTTTCGGATGCGTGTCTCCTTCGATTCGTTTTATGTTTCCTTAATCCGGCTGCGAAGCTCTTCACTAACACCTTTCCTGTCATTTAATGCGTTTGATACAGTTACAACACTTGATCCCACTGCCTCTGCAATCTGTTCCAGACGGACCTTCTTTCTTCGTCCCACGTTCTTTCCTACTTTCTGTCACTTATCTATTAGTTCCTCTATGACGTTATTAACATCTAAGATTACGTTAATATGATAGCAAATAACTGTCAACTTAATTTAAGTTATTTTTTTGTTGAATTTGAGATTAACTTAAAAAACTATGAAAAAGCAGGCAAATATCCTGCTTCCTCATAGCTTTCTTCCTTTCATCATATGCAGCATTCACGAGAAATCTGTAATTTGTTCCGTAAGAATCCAATAGGCAGTTGGCCGATTTTTTCTTTTATGCGAAATGGAAACGGAACGTATAGCTGTATCTTCCCTTGCATACACGATATTCCGGGTGAATATTTTTCGTCCAGCCGGTATCTCCGCCAAGGCCTGCGTGCGCTGCATCCAGGATCAGCCAGGTTCCTGTTGTCTGCTCCGGAAGTTCTTCCTCATATGTGGCTTTTCGATATTCTGCTATAGAATAAGGAAGTGCACTGAAATGGAAATCATCACTGCCCACAATCTGAACGGTATGCGTTCCATCCGAAAGAGCGGCAAACCGCGTGTCCTCATGGCCACCGCATTCGCACGGTACTGCAAACGGAACGTGCTGTTCTGATACAGAAGATGTATAAAGTCCAATCAGTGCTGCGTCTTTTCGGTCTGCATACGTCTCCCAGGGGCCTTTTCCATACCAGGTGAGCGTATCAAACGCTGCAGGAAGGCGGAACGACTGTCCGACTCTTGCGATGGTCTCAAGGCCGCTGTTGTTTGTTACTTCGTTTTTCAGCTCCATTCCCTCACTGCCGATGCGATACAGAGTATGAGCGGTAAAGAGTACTGCGTTGTCCGGCTCCGCGGTATAGGAAGCCTGCACTTCAAGAAGCACCTGATTTCCGGCACTGACAGCCGATACTGACTGTACTTCCCTTTTCAGGCGATCCAGACCTTCCGCGCGCCAGATATCATCGTAATCACTCTCGTGGGTTCCCTCATCAATACCGGTTGGGGCACGGTAAAATTCATCTTTTCCGCCGGTCATAAAAGAAACGCTCTTTGCCTGATATCTGGTAAATTCTCCTGTCTTTTTATCAAAGATAATTTCGGTCTCTTCGCCGGTGATGCGAACCTGATTTTCATCCTCCGATACGGTCAGTGATTTCCCGACAATCGTTTTCTCATCTGCCAGATAAACACCTGAAGTAACCGGAATCTGACGGCGGTATAGTTCTGTTCCCGCCGGTGCATAGAAGGTATCTTGGGCAAGCTCAACGTAATAATTTACATACGCCTCGCCATGCAGTTTCGCCGGAAGCTCCGGAAGCGGAAGCGTCTCTGTTGTTCCGGCTGCCGTGTAAAATGCCGGATAGCTGCCTTTGGCAAGCGTTTCGCCGTTCTGCACAATTTCATAACGCACCTGCAGATGAGAAAGATCGAGGGTATGGTAGCGGTTTGCCAGCACCCATATAGTTTCGCCGGTATATGGATTTTTCACCTGCTCAATCGTAACCGGGGACTGGCCGTTTCTCACCTCATAGGCGCCCGGTTTATAAGAAAGATCGGCAAAGACAACACCATTCAGACACATATCCGGAACCGGATCGGTCACGTCCTCACCGAACGCTCCGCCGTAGCCGTATTTGATATTTCCGTCCTCCTCGTGGATCGCAATCGCCTTGTCCGCGAAATCCCAGATAAAGCCTCCCTGGAAACGCGGGTATTTATTGACATAGTCCCAGAACTCCTTGAAGTTTCCGTTGCTGTTGCTCTTTGCATACGCATATTCGCACATGATGAACGGGCGGAGATCGGAATCGTCTGCCATCACATCCTCAAGCCAGCTCATCGTTGGATACATCGGGCAGATGACGTCGGAAATATTACTCTTTGGGTTGCCGGACTCATACTGAACGTATCTTGTTTTGTCGTATTCGCGGATCCAGCCGTGCATCGCGGCATGATTCGCCCCGGCACCGGATTCATTTCCAAGGGACCACAAGACGATGGAAGGATGGTTTTTATCACGCAGTACCATACGGGTTGCACGCTCCAGATAAGCGGCTGTCCACTCAGCGGATGCACTGAGCTGTCCGCCGTAACCGTGCGTCTCAAGATTTGCCTCGTCGACAAGGTAAATGCCGAGCTCGTCACACAGATCATACCATTTCACGGAATTCGGATAATGGCTGGTACGAACAGCGTTGAAATTCAGGCGTTTCATCACAGCAATTTCTTTTCGCATCTGCTCCTCAGAAACGGTACGTCCCGTCTCGGCGCAAAAATCGTGGCGGTCAACACCTCGGATCACAAGGCGTTTGCCATTCAGGGTCAGAACACCGCGGCTGTTGATTTCCACCTGACGGAAGCCGATTTTGCAGCTCTCGATATCAACCGTCTCATTCTCTTTGTTCTGCAGCTCGACAACAAGGGTATAAAGTGTCGGGGTCTCTGCAGTCCAGAGTGCCGGGTTCTCTACCGGAGCAGTAACGGTTGCGATGAATTTCGGCATCAGATAGAAGCCGCACTCAGCAAACGTTCTCGAAGCCATCTCGGTTACTTTGTTCTGTTCTGCGTCATACAGCGTCACTTTGGCATGATACTCGCCGTACAGCGGTTTGGAGTTGTCCGGCCAGATCGTGACAGAGAGGGTAGCTTTCGTGTAATCCGGGTGTGTGAACAGTGTCTCTGCCTTGTAGTCCAGGATGTGCTGCACCGGTTTCGATACGAGGCGGACATCGCGGTAGATACCGGACAAATGCCAATAATCCTGATCTTCCAGGTAAGTACCGTCACAGTAGCGCATTACCTGTACAGCGAGGGTGTTCGTTCCCTCCTGCACATATTCGGTGATGTCAAATTCCGCGTTCACTTTGCTGTCCTGGGAATACCCCACCTGTTTTCCGTTGACCCAGAGATAGAAGCAGGACTCCACACCGCCGAAATCGATGAGAAGCTGTCGGCCGATATAGTCTGTTGGAACCTCAAAGGTTCTGAAATAGCAGCCAGTCAGATTTTTCTCCGGCACGTACGGCGCATTCAGCTCGTAGGTGCCTTCGGTAATCTCGATCTCAAATGCTTCGCCGTTTGCCTCCCGTTTGAACGGATACAGCATATTGGTGTAAACCGGCTTTCCATATCCCTGCAGTTCCCAGTTGGACGGCACCGGAATCGTATCCCACGCTGCGTGATCGAAATTCTCTTCATAAAATGCTTCCACCGCTTCCGGTGACGGATACATTTTGAATTTCCAGTCTCCGTTCAGATCCATTACAAAGCGTGACGCGTTCCGCTTTCCGGCGAGCGCCTGCTCTACCGTCTCATATGCACCGTACGGCGTATGCATCGGATAACGATTTTTCTGCGTTATATACTGATTTTCCCAGTCTCTTGTCTGTCTCATGTTCTTGAAACCCTCCTTGCCTTTGCTTTCGCATTTTCCGACTGCCTCTCTTCTTTTTATCCAGATTGGTGTTCCTTTTTTGCTTTCCTGTGATATAATACATCTGTGGATTTTCAGAAGATTCATGTAGTTATCTTATGATTCAGTATAAAACACTGCACGTGGATGAGAAATAGTTGATCTGGTGTTTCTTTTATCCAAAATGGGAAAGCAAAGGAGAAGTCGTATGATACCGGAATATCTGCTTGCAAAAATAGAAAAGAGCGATGTCATTTATCGCTGTATTGGAAATGAAATGAAGAACGGGATTCTGGCGTGCGGTTTTATGCGGAAAGAGACGGCGGACCGCTCGCAGTATCATTTTTCGAACGAGTATTACAGCTGTTTCGTGCTGCTGCGCGGGAGCGGGGAATATATTGCCGAGGACGGCACCTCCTATCCGCTGCAGGCGGGAAGTCTGGTCCAGCGTCTGCCGGGTGTGCCGCATTCCACACGCGTAGACCCCGATGGGAAATGGCTGGAATTTTTTATCTCGATTGGGAAACCGTTTTTTGATTCTTTCTGCTCGCTTTCGGTTCTGAACCGGGAGACGGTGTTAAAGGCAGAGCTGCTTCCCGGCGATCTCGAGCGGTATCAGAAGCTTCTGCAGTCGTTAAAGGCCACACCGGACAGTCTGCTGCCTTTGCGGATTCCGGAGATGGAAAAAGAGATTCTGCGAATGTACGGCTACCATGCGCACCGGGTGAATCTGCAGCGGGATCCGATCGAGGCCGCCTGCGATATGCTCTCGCAGAATCTTGATGAAGAAATTTCTCTCGAAGAGCTTGCCCGGTCACTCCAGATCGGTTATGAGACGTTTCGAAAAGTATTTAAAAAACAGACCGGCGTCTCTCCTGCACGGTACCGCACCAGGAAGAAAATGGAGCAGGCCCGTATTCTTCTCGAGGGCGGCGTACCGATGAAGGAAATTGCCGTTCTTGTCGGATATGGCGATGTCTATGCGTTCAGCAAGCAGTTTTCCCGGTTCTTTGGATTCCCGCCTGGAAAGTACCGCGCACGTCTTCACACGGATGCGCCGGATTTAGAACAGTTTTAAGATATCGTCCACGGTTTTACGTTTCGGCTTGTCCGGGTTGATGGCACGGTAGCCGACAGCAATGACAGCACCAAGGAGCTCATTCTCCGGAATGGAGAGGGCTTCACGGATAGCTTTCTCATCACGGATTCCCATAATTAGAGTATCAAGGCCAAGTTCTCTTGCGCGCAGGATCAGGTTTTCGTCATGCAGGCCAAGATCGTAATAGCCCCAGCCGTTTCCAACTTCGTTGTCTGGTGTGCCGTCCTGCGTAAATCCGGAGCGGTCTTTTACGAATGCTGTTACGACAAGTGCCGCTCCCTTTGAACTCTTCTGATTGAATTCTGGAAGGCATTTTGCGGAAAATTCTTCGACTTTCTCCGGTGTTACAAGGGCATAGTACCGTGTTGTCTGTGAGTTTTTCCAGGATGGTGCCTGAATCGCTGCCTGTACGATCTCCTGGATCTGATCTGCGGTTACGTGTTTCTCCGGATCAAACGCGCGGATGCTTCTTCTTTCTTCCAGCAGTTTTGTAAATTCCATGGTGTATATCCTCCTTTTATTTATAAAGCCTCGTAATCTTCCCGTGAAAAACGGTGATACGTCAGGCCGAATTCATTTTCTTCGACACAGTAACAGTATTCATCTACAGACGGGTCTGAAAAAGAAAATACATGGCCCATCTCATGCTCCTCGGATGCGTTTTCTTCCACGGTAGTATGCATTTTCTCTGCATAGGAAGAAAAGCAGTCCCGAACCTGTTCCATTGTGTTTCCAGGCGTTGTGATCACCTGCAGAAGGTTCTGCAGGAGCTCCGGAACAGGGATTTCCCGCTCGATATAAGAGCATCCCTCCTCCGGGATTTCCACACAGTAGCGGTCTTTGACTGCCGAAATAGCGAGCATTCCAAGGCGCGGCTGTACGTTCTTACAGAACGCGGCAAGCGCTTTAGCCAGGTCTTCTGTTTCGTCTAAAGAGAGGGAACGGCGCAGGGACTCCGCCGGGTAGTAGAGCTTCATCGTACCGCCCTCATAGCCGATCTTCACCTGCCACTCCCGAATCGTATCGGTAATATGTTTTTCCAACAGTTTTGCTGTCATGTTTTCTAAGTCACCTCCATTATGCTGCATGTGCAAAAAATACAGTATTATTATCGCATGAATTGGGTGTTGTGTGAACACTTAATTTTTTGTTTTTTACAAAAAGAAAAGAATCACTTTTTTTACTCCTCGAAACGACAGAAACCTCCGCCAGAAAAGCTGGAACAGAGGTTTCTGTGATTTCTTATGTCAGAAGAATTTCTCAGTTATTTCGTTCTGAATTACTCTTCGTCGTCTTTTTTCTTTCTGCCGCGGAGTTTGAATCCAAGTCCGCCAGCGCCAAGAGATGCAACTGCCATGCTTACCCATCCCCAGATGTTGGTAGCATCACCGGTCTTTGCATTATCGCTCTTCTTGGAAGTAGAGGTATTGGATACTTTATTACTTGCAAGCGGAGTAGATGTTGCTTTCGGGGTGCTTGTCGGGGTCTTCGTCGGCTGCGTCGTAGGTATTGTGGTAGGAGCAGTCGTCGGGGTTGTGGTTGGTGCTGTTGTAGGTATAACCGTCGGAGTCTCAGTTGGGGTTACGGTCGGGGTTTCCGTCGGGGTAACAGTCGGAGTCTCGGTCGGGGTTACGGTTGGGGTCTCTGTAGGAGTAGGAGTCGGCTCTTCTGCTGACTTCTTCCAGGTGAAGCTAAGATCCTGATATCCCAGTGAAGAAACTGTAATTTCAAAGGAATCGCCCTCTGCGAACGGTGCTGCATCTGTCTTTAAGGAACCATCCTCATTGAACAGTACAACAGCTCCTCTTCCGCTTGCTGCATATGCTTTTCCATTTACAGTAACAGAGGTAATGTTCTTCAGATAATCTGCAAACTCTTCATCTGTTGCATCCCCGTTCTTAAGCAGACTCGGTGTTGTCGTATCTTCGTTAAATGCTGCCGGCATCTCTTCCGTGTAAAGGATAAAGTCTGCGGAAAGATCTGCATATTTACCATTCTTATCGCTGACAGTCAATGTATAAGAACCTTTCTCTGCATTCTTGAAGTACAGAGTATCACCGGACACGGTTCCCGTCAGACCTTCTACTGTATAGACAGCATCGTAATCATCCGGCAGGCCTTCCAGTTTAACAGAAGCATTTCCAGATGTGACAGACGCATTCTCTACAGAAAATTCATATGCAAACTTAACCGGTACATATACATCTGCGTCGACTTCGTAAATTCCCTTGATGGTGTAATAGGTAATTTTGTTGATGGTCTGTCCCATCATGCTCTTGTAATGTTCCGAGGAGGTCGGGCAGTTATGAACGCTTGTCGTAAATCCAGTGCTCCATGCCAGCTCAGACACTCTCCAGATATTCTCCAGATGACGCATTCCGTAATCGTTGCCCTCTTTTGTGCTGACAACAACACCATATACGGTATCTTCGCCTGCTTTGATGGTATCAGTAAGACCATCCAGATCCAGCTGATAATCACCGTATTTGCTGTTAGTGGAGAGCTCTGCCGTTACATTTTCCAGCTTTGCTGCCTCGGTTCCCTGAACAGCACCAAAGGTTACATCGCCGTCTGCATCTACAGATGCTTCTTTGTAATAAGACGGAACCTCATGTAAAGTGTAATATGCATAGCTTGCATTCTCATACAGTGCATCTTTTCCGGTATACGTTGTGGTGGATGTCTGTCCACGGTTGGTAACGGTGATTTCTACAGAATCCTCATCTGTCACTTTCGTGTATTTGCCAAGATCCATACCCTCTGTTACTTTTACCGGGAAGGTAATACCTGTGATATCGCTTCCGTCTGCATTCACATGATAAGATCCGCCGGAAAGAGACGCGGTTCTTGTTTTATTCTTTGTTGCGGAAGTAAACGCATCTACCGGAACATCATTATGAACCTCTGCCTGATAGAACGCTGCATACGGAATATTCATTAATACATACTGGGACTGCAGAGCTTCGATGGCTGCATTCAGATGCTCGGTTGCTTCATCTACGGTTCCCTGGCTCTGTTTTTTCTCCAATGCTTCTTTTGCTTCTGCCAATTCTGTCTGCATATTATTCCAGGAAGTTTCCGTGTAAAGATCTTTATTCAGTGCATCTGCCTTTGCAATTGCCTCTTCCAGTGCTGCTGTGCTCTCTACCGGATCAGCTCCTACAATGTTCGCTTTGGTTGCTTCAAACGTGTAGGAAGCATCTGCATAGCCAAGTGCATGAATCGTAATCTTCCAATAACCGGTTCCATCCGTTCCCTCCGGTAAAGTGCAGCGCAGGGAATCGGTAAGGCCAAGCTGGATTCCCATTACTTTATGCATCCAGTTATCTGCTGCGAATTTTGTTCCATACGTTGCTTTTGCATTCGTATAAGTGGAATCATCACCGTAATAAGTCCAGGTTACGGTCTGCAGATTAGCAGCCAGATCGCCGTAATCTCCCGTTAAATCTACGCGAAGGAATTCTCCATAAGAACCATTGGCTTCTTTCACGGTCAGTCCTACGGTCTCAGCATCCGGAGCTGTCTTCAGCGCCTGATCTTTGATTCCAGATTCACTTCCTGTTGTTCTTGCAGAGAATGAGAAGCTTCCATCTGCATTTTTCACTGCTATCTTCAGACCGTTTGTGTTTTCTGTTACATCTGCAACCAGGCCTGTATAGCTCTGCAGTTTATTTTCAGAAAATCCACCGGAAAGTGTTCCGCCGTTTTCTACCACAACATACTTTTTGCAAAAATCTTCGTAATCATCTTCCGAAACTTTTACAGGCACATATTTCAGACCTTTTACTTCATAATGATCAATCTGGCTCTTATCGTAAGTTACGGTCTCGCCGTTGGTCAGAACTGCCGTGGTTGCTGCGGTATAATATGCCACATCATAGGTTGTGCCATCTTTCATGTAGATAGTCGCTGCGCACTGGAAGCTTCCTCTGTGCAGTCCATGGTTTGTAGTCGCACGGGTTACAACATCAAAAGCGCCTTTATCACTTTCTTCGCGACTGTCAGTTTCATCCGAACCAGCGTCGCTTCCTGCCGCCTGAACTCCTTCTGCTGCCCAATACTCAGCCCAGGTAAGACCTGCATATACATATTTATATGTTGTTTCTTTCTTCTCATAAGTAAAGGAAAGCGTCTTGTAACCTGTTGCAGTTACTTCGATTTCAAATTTATTTCCTTCTGCAAAAGCGGCAGCTGTCAGATCAAGCGTACCGTCTTCTTTGATCAGAATTGTTTTCCGTTTTCCAGTTGCTGCATATTCTTTTCCATTTACTTTTACCGAAGTGATGTTCTTGATATAATCAGCAAAGTCATTTTCTGATGCATTCTCTGCTTTTACAAGCGCCGGAGCACTTCCTTTTTCGTTGTAAGCAGCCGGCATTGCATCTGTATACAGAGTAAAGCTCTGTGTCAGATCTGCATAAACACCTTTTTTATCATGAATCGTCAGAGTATACATTCCTTTTTTCGCATTTGCGGAATAAGAAATGGTATTTCCGTCTACTGCAAATCCATCCAGACCATCTACGGAATATTCTGCATCATAATCAGCCGGAAGTCCGGTTACGGTCATCGTTGTCTTTCCAGCGGAAAGAGAAGCGTCTTCTACGGATACACTTGCCTCAAATTTTGTTGGAACAAAAATATCATTCACCGGAATCGTGTAGATTCCTTTGCTGGTATAATACGTAACCTTATTGATATGCTGTCCCATCATGCTCTTGTAATGTGCAGAAGAAGTCGGGCAGCCATGTACCTGCGTTGTAAATCCAGTTGACCATGCCAGTTCCGTTCCACGCCAGATATTTTCCACATGACGCATACCATAGTCATTGCCTTCTTTTGTGCTGACAATAACACCATAGATCTGATCGGTTCCAACATCAATCGTGTTCTCCAGTCCGTCGAGATCCAGCTGATAATCTCCATATTTTGATTCAGTCATAAATTCCGGAGATACATTGGTCAGTTCAATTGCAGTTCCAACTGTTTTTCCAAAAGAAAGAGAGCCATCTGCATTTACCGTTGCTTCTTTGTAGTAAGAAGGTGCTTCGCTTAATACATAATATGCATAGTCTGAGTTTTCAAATAAGGCGTCTTTTCCGGTGTATGTCTGTGTAGATGTCTGACCACGGTTTGTTACTGTAATACTTACAGAATCAGAATCTGTTACTTTCTTAAATTTGGAAAGATCCACTCCTGTTACTTTAACCGGGAAGGTAATTCCATTGATTGCACTTCCATCTGCATTGGTATGATAAGAACCACCGGCAAGAGTGGCTGTTCTTGTTTTGCTCTTCGTTGCGGAAGAAAATACATCCACTGGAACAGAGTTGTTTACATCTGCAGCATAAAATTCATCATACGGAATGTTCATCAGAACGTAAGCCACCTGCTCAGTTGGAGTCTCGGTCGGGGTCGCCGTTGGGGTTGCGGTTGGCGTTGCTGTCGGGGTCGCCGTCGGAGTCGGTGCTTTAACAAGGCCTTTTACTGCAGTATTCAGCGCATCTTTCGCGGTATCAACAGCGCTCTGGGATTCTTTTGCAGAAAGAGCAGATTTTGCTGCGGTAAGAGCAGTCTGGACAGCTTTCCAGGAGTCTGCGGTGTAGTCAGCTTCCTTTAATGCTTCGGCATCTGCGATTGCTTTTTCAAGTGCTGTGGTGTCTACTGCTTCTGGAGTCGGGGTTGCTTTTTGGGTTGCTGCAAGAGCCGCGGTTTTTACTGCATTCGAAGTTCTGGTTGCACCCGATACAATATCCCATCCTTCAATGTTTTCAATCGTTGCATCTTTTCCAAGAAGTTTCGTTTTGAATCCTTTGCTGTTTGTAGCTGCTTTTTTGAAATATGTGGCATTCTCTGTATTGTATCCAGAGCCAGGCGTTACTGCAATGTCAGAAAATTTGCCGTCTGCAACTGTGATTTTGACATTAACGTCATATTCATCCCATGCATTCTCATCCTCATCGTCTTCTGCTGTTCTGGTAACATGAGCGGTAGACTCATAAGTACCATCTGCCAACACGCCGCTTGTGGAATCCGCCAGTACAGTTCCCGGGAGCAGGCTCATGGTCATGGAAGCTGCCATTACGGCTGCTAATGATTTTTTCTGAAGTTCTTTTCTTTTGATCATAACTTCCTCCTTTTTCCTTTTCCACAGTTTTGCAGGAAAAACAGGGGCAAAACTGTTATTTATTATTATATTAGCTTATACTAATTAATAATCGTTTTAACTAACTATAAAACATTTTACTAATTTTAGATCGTTTTGTCTAACTCTTAACTGAGTATTTTTTCTCAAAAGCGCACAGATACTGTTTATTGAGATTTTTTATTATTAATTTGTATGTTTCTTTGAAATTTGCGGACCGATTTTTGTCTCCGCACAGATAAATGGTACTAGATGTGCAGTACCTACCGCGAAGAACTCTTCCGTCCTTCGCGTTTTACTGCCGAAAGAATGCGGTCAGAAAGGATTCCGATCAGCATTCCGGTAATGACACCGGCTACGAGAAGTGCCGGTAAATAATAGAACAGTTTGCGGTTCTGTACAACGAGAGCCGCCACGCAGATCTGCGCGACATTGTGCGTCACGCCGCCTGCAATACTTACGCCGGTGATACTGAATCCTTTGATATGTTTCAGTAAGAACATCACAAGAAAACTCAGGAGTCCGCCGGCAAGACTGTAAAGAATGGACATTCCATTTCCGAACAGATAGCCCATCAGAAGAATGCGGGCAACGGAAATCATCAGGACTTCCCCTGCCGGAAGGAAAAAGAGACCGACAACAACAACCAGATTGGCGATGCCAAGCTTGATGCCGGGAACGCCGAGGTTGATCGGGATCAGTACCTCCACGTAACTGAAAATCATGGCAAGTGCCATCAGCATGGCGCATAAGGCAATTTTTCTGCTTGCAGTGCGGCTGTCTCTCATAAATTCCAATTCCTTTCTTCTAAGCTGGTATTATTTTACAATCACATCCGGCGCATCGTCGGCGTCGTCCGTTGTGGATCCGTCACTTTCTACCTCCGCAACCAGCTTATGCGGCAGGCACACGATCGTCTCATTTACCCTGGAAATCGTACCCTGTCTTTTGCAGTAGCCGTCCGGGCAGTCAGCTTCTTCCATATGGACACTTCCGTTTTCAATCACCAGGACATTCGTTCCGTGACCCGTCTGAATTTTCACGGTCTGATTTTCTGCGAGTGAATACGTTCCGTAGACCTCGCCGTCCACCGTGACTTTCATGGTATTTCCATTTTCCGTTTTCGGCAGCCGAAGCGCCAGGGCAAGGATTCCAGCCAGGAGCAGAACGGCGCCTGCCAGAATCAGATCTTTTTTCTTCATATAGTTTTCCTTATTCTGAATCAGATGCCAGCCCATAACAGCAGTGTCAGCAGAAATACAGCACGGAACAGCGTAAAGAGGATTTCATTTCCGTGAAGTTCCTTTACCCCGCAGCGGATATTGCCTTTCGGACACGTATCAATACATTTTTGGCACTGGAAACAGTCGCCGGAGATCTCCACGGATCCATTGGATGGCAGTTCCACCGCTGACGGGCACTGTCTCGTGCAGGCGCTGCAGCCGCGGATGCAGTTTTCGCGTTTCCGGTGCAGAGTAAAGAACGGCAGGATCGGAAGCAGAGAAAAGACAGCTCCCATTGGGCACAGGAAACGGCAGAAAAAGCGCTCCTCAAAGAACATGCCGACCAGGATCAGCACCAGAAGAACAATGCCTGGAATATAAGAGGAAAGTCGGAAATTTCCCGCATGCAGCATGGAAAAGACATCCCACGGGCTTGTTCCTCTTGCTTTCTGATAAACTCCTGCAAAGCAGCAAAGGGCAATCAGAAGCAGAATGCCGTATTTGATCAGTACCAGTTTTTTTGCCAGCTCCGGTTTGATGCATCTGGGCTTCTTTTTACGTTTCTTACAGATTATACCATAAATTGCGTGCATTGCATCCCCCAGACTTCCAAAAGCGCATGCAAAACCGCAGAAAAATCTGCCGAAAACAATCGTAAATGCACAGACAAGGAGCAGAGCCGACACAAACGCGGTCATCTCAATTTTTTCACCCTGTCCAAGCTGCGTAAAAATGTATTTCACTCCGTTAAATGCAGCGGTAAATACTGACGGAAGAAACAGGAAATATAAAAGCTGGATTCCGGCACGCAGGCAGGAAACGATCTGTTTTCTCTTCTTTGCCGGTAATGTGGATAGATCTAAATTTTTCATGTTATTTCTCCGCCTTTTCTATTGCTTCCTGCGCCGCATTTCTGATACCGGTGGAGCTGAATGTTGCTCCGCTGATCGTATCAACATCGGCGGACTGTGCCTCAATAATCTTTGGAATGATCGCCTCCGCGTTTGACAGATACGCACTGTCCTCGCCGTCGGCGGATGTGATGGCAAGATCGGTAATCTGGCCGCCCTCTACGGTTACTTCAACTGCAATGGTGCCGCCGAAGCCGTCAGCTTCACCGTCATACGTACCGTCCACGTACTGCCCTTCTGCTTCTGCTGCTTCACTTGCGGCCGTATCCGCCGTGTTGGATGCAGCTGCTGCGGCCTGCAGATTTTCCTTCTGAAGCTGGGTCGTCTCAAGCTCTGCCGAGAGCCGCGCGATCTGATCCTCTTTGTCTCTTTTATCGAGTACGGTATTGTAGCCGATCAGAACAGCAGCAATGACAGCGACATTCAAAAAACGAACAATCAATTGTCTCATCTGTTTTCCCCTTTATTGCGTTACTTTCGCAGCATCCAGCGCATTCCGGCATGCCTCAAGAATGGCTTTTGAGGAGCAGGTTGCACGGGAAACGGTGTCGATGTTTTCAAGCGTTCCGGTTTCCAGAATCTGAGCGGAAACGCCTTTGATTTTGGAGGTTCCTTCGGATGCGCGGCGGATGTAGGAGGCATTCTGACTGTCTCCGTCACCGGTGATGTTGCTTAACGCTACGATTTTATCGTTTTCAATTGTTACCGTCACGGAAAGCTGATAAGCGGTAAAATCTTCATCTTCATCCGGCTCGCAGACGGCAATCGCCGTGTATTCGCCGTCCTGATAGATCTTTTGTTCCGGAGTTACCGTCGGGGTTGGTGTTGGCGTCTCAGTTGGCTCCGGAGTTTCGGTCGGAGTTGGTGTTTCGGTCGGTGTCGGAGTTACCGTTGGCGTCGGGGTTGGATTTTTCTTTTCCTCAGTTACGCGTTCTGCCTCTTTTAAAGCTTCCTCGATTGCCGCAAGAATTCCCCTGGAGCTGTAGGTTGCGCCGGAAACGGTGTCGACTTCCAGTGTCTGGTTTTTCACAACGTCCTTTGCTGTCTGTTTTGCGCGTTTTAAGAATGCTTCGTCATCTTCACTCTCGGTCACGAGAATTGCCTTGATCGTCTCATCCTGAATGACAACTGCCGTTGTAATGTCTCCCAGATAGCCCTCGCCGGTTCCGTAGTAAATGCCTTCCTCGTATGGGAATTTTCCTTCCGGAATCGTTGTGGTTCCGCCGCTGCTCGTTCCGTTATCCGGAACGGTCTCGCCGTTTGTTGCTTTCTTCGCATTTTCCAGCGCCTGTTTTACTGCGTTCTGGATGCCGTGGGAGCTGTATGTCGCGCCGGAAACGAGATCCACATCGATTTTCTGGCTGTCCACAATGCGGTCGGCTACGACTTTGGCACGGTTGAAGAATGTCTCGTCATCTTCGTTTTCCAGAATCAGTACCGCTTTGATCGTCTGATCCTGCAGGGCTACCGCCACTTTGATGTCTCCCTGGAAACCGGCGGCCGTGCCGTAATAAATTCCGTCCTGATAAGGGAAACTTCCCTTGGATGCAGACGAATTGTTATTGTTCTGATTATTATTCTGGCTGTTATTTCCGTTGTTTGTATTGCTCTGGCTTCCTCCGTTTGTACTGGAAGACCCGTTCACTGCCGCCTGACTTAAGGCACTCCGCACAGCTTCAATAATACCGCGGGAGCTGTATGTCGCGCCGGAAACCGTATCCACATTCGTACTCTGTGTTGAGATAATCGTCGAAATCAGAGAGGAAGCACTGGAAAGGTAGCTTGGCGTATCGCTGTTTTCCACAATATCAATCGAAGCAATTTTTCCGCCGCTGACAACAACGCAGACTTTCATTGTGCCGCCAAATCCTGTTCCGCTTCCGTAATACGTTCCATCCCGGTAGGCAGCCGGTTCTTCGATTTTAGATACTGTAACGGTTCCGCCGGCAGAGGCTCCGCCGCCTGCCACTCCTGATGCGGATGCCGGTTCTGAAGTGTCCTCCTGACCGGTCAGTGCATTTTTCACGGCTGCAAGGATACCTTTTGAACTGAAAGTTGCACCGGAAACCGTGTCCACATCCACACTCTGGGATGCGATGATACGGTCGATAACTCCCTTCGCACGGTTCAGAAAAGCTGCGTCCTCGCCGGGAGCGCTTACAATCGAGATCGACTGAATCGTTTTGTCTTTCAATACGACAGAGACTGTAATCGTACCGCCAAAACCTGTTCCGCTTCCTTCGTACGTTCCGTCCGCCAGCTCAAAGCTGCCGGAACCGACTGCTACGACAAGTTCCGCTTCGGTATCGGTTGTCTTTTTGGTATTGTCCTTCTTTTTTGTAACATCTTTCTTTTCCGCTGCATCGGTATCCTGTTCCGGCTCCGGTGTCACCAGTGCCTCCGGTTGCTCTACGGCGTAAACCGGCGCAGTATAGCCGTTCAGCGAAATGCCGGCACAGGCCGCTACAATGACTGCTGCGAGAGCCGGTGCAAATGCTGTCAGTTTTTTCCATTTTCCCATGGTTATGTATCACCGTCTTTCCTGATAATGTTTGTCTCGTGATCGGATGTGAAATCATCGGCAATTCCTTCGGTTACATATAGAACTCCGTCCTCATCCTCCAGAATGGTGTCAAATTCATCGCTGTGTGCACGCCAGTATTCGGCCGCCTTGTCCTTCCCCATGATGAAAAGAGAAGTAGAAAGGCCATCCGCCAGTGTTCCGTCAGCACTTACGATCGTCACCGACACCAGACCGTTATTTGCCGGATGACCGGTCGATGGGTCGATGATGTGATGATATTTCATGCCGTCCTGTTCGAAATACCGCTCATAGCCGCCAGAAGTAATAACCGCCCGGTCGGCCGTCGAGAGAATGCCGAGATAATCATCCTCTGCCTCCGGACTCTGCACGGCAACACGCCATTTGCTGCCATCCGTTTTCGTGCCGACAACCTGAACGTTTCCACCGAGGTTGATGAGCCCGCTCGTCACACCGCATTCCCGGTAAATATCCGCAATTCTGCCGGATGTATAACCCTTTGCGATTCCGCCGAAGTCGATTTTCATGCCGTCCTTGGCAAAGCTGATGGATGCGCTGTCCTTGTCGTAAAGGATATCATTGGCATCGGTCAGCGGAAGGAGGCTTTCGATCGTGTCATCCGAAGGAATCGTATAATTTCCGGTTGTAAAACCCCAGGCGTCCATGATCGGATAAATTGCGATGTCGAAAACGCCGTTTGTGCTGTCATACAGATCCAGCGAGCGTTCCAGCAGATAGGTGGTATCCTCCGATAAGGTTCCGCCGCCGTTTGCATTGATCTGCGCTACTTCACTCGTCTCCTCTCCGGTCGACAGAAGTGCATCCAGCCGCTCAATCTCCTGCTGCGCCTGATCCACCGCCGTTTCTGCATTCGGACCATAGGCAGTGACCGTCATGTACGTATCCATCGCAAAAATATCACGGCTGCTCGATGCATCTGCGGCATCGGAAGAAGCTGTGGATGATGCGGATTCCTGCGTGGAATTCTCTTCCGAAGCGTCAGAACTGCTCGAAGACTCCGAAACAGACGCCGGCTGTGTCTGACTTTCACTGCTCTCCGGCTGCGCTGCTGTCCCCGCACCGGAACATCCGCCGACCGTCATCACCATGGCAAGACAAAATGCTGCAACAATTTTCTTTTTCATAAATAAAACTCCATTTTTTCTTATGTTAGGAAATTCTAACTTTGGTATTATAACATTAACTTGTAACTTACGCTATGAATTACTTGATAAAAGTTTTTCAATTAGCGTTCTGTATCTGATAAATTTTCTCATTTTATGTACTCTAAATCAAGTGGATTTTACTGGAATTCAAGCACCGATATACAAAAAGCCCCCACAGCCGCATTGCTGCGGCCGCGGGGGCTTTAGAAATAACATTTTCAGAAATTACATATGATCGTGGCAGGTACGTGCAATTACGTCCATCTGCTGCTCTTTTGTCAGGTCGATGAATTTAACTGCATAACCGGATACACGGATCGTGAAGTTTGCATACTCCGGTTTCTCCGGGTGCTCCATTGCGTCGATCAGTTTTTCGGTTCCGAATACGTTTACGTTCAGGTGATGTGCACCCTGCTCGAAGTATCCGTCCAGAACGTGTACCAGGTTCTCGGTACGCTCTTCGTCGTTATGGCCAAGTGCGCCCGGGTTGATGGTCTGGGTGTTGGAGATTCCGTCCAGAGCATCCTCGTACGGCAGTTTTGCTACAGAGTTCAGGGAAGCAAGAAGTCCGCTCTTCTCTGCGCCGTAAGACGGGTTAGCTCCTGGAGACAGAGGCTCACCGGCTTTTCTTCCATCCGGCAGAGAACCAGTTGCTTTACCATATACAACGTTGGAAGTAATGGTAAGGATAGAGGTTGTCGGCTCGGAATCACGATAGGTATGGCAGTATTTCAGTTTGTCCATGAAGGTACGAAGCAGCCATACAGCAATCTCGTCTGCTCTGTCATCGTCATTACCGTATCTTGGGAAGTCACCGGTTGTCTCGAAGTCAACAGCCATTCCTTCTTCGTCACGGATTACTTTAACTTTTGCGTATTTAATTGCGCTTAAGGAGTCTACTACGTGAGAGAATCCTGCGATACCGGTTGCGAAGGTACGTCTTACATCGGTGTCGATCAGAGCCATCTCTGCTGCTTCATAGTAGTATTTGTCATGCATGTAGTGGATCATGTTCAGAGTTCCAACGTACAGATGAGCCAGCCAGTCCATCATAACGTCGTATTTCTTCATAACCTCATCATAGTCCAGATACTCGCTGGTGATCGGCTGATATTCCGGAGCAACCTGCTGTTTTGTCTTCTCGTCTTTACCGCCGTTGATAGCGTACAGAAGGCATTTTGCAAGGTTTGCACGAGCGCCGAAGAACTGGATCTCCTTACCGGTCTCGGTAGCAGATACACAGCAGCAGATGGAGTAATCATCGCCCCATACCGGACGCATTACATCATCGTTCTCATACTGGATAGAGCTTGTCTGTACAGAAATATGAGCTGCATATTTCTTGAAAGCTTCCGGAAGATTCTCAGAGTACAGAACAGTAAGGTTCGGCTCTGGGGACGGTCCCATGTTTTCCAGTGTATGCAGGAAACGGAAATCGTTCTTTGTAACGATAGAACGTCCGTCGATTCCCATACCGGCAACTTCCAGAGTAGCCCATACCGGGTCACCGGAGAACAGCTGATTGTAAGACGGAATTCTTGCGAATTTAACCATACGGAATTTCATTACCAGATGGTCGATCAGCTCCTGAGCTTCTTTCTCAGTCAGGATTCCTTTTTCAATATCTCTTTCGATGTAGATATCAAGGAAAGTAGATACACGGCCAACGCTCATTGCAGCACCGTTCTGAGTTTTGATAGCTGCAAGGTATCCGAAGTACAGCCACTGAACAGCTTCTCTTGCGTTCTTAGCCGGCTCGGAAATGTCATAGCCATAGGACTGTGCCATAACTTTCATATCCTGCAGTGCTCTGACCTGGTCCGCGATCTCTTCTCTTAACTGGAAGTCACCACGACGCATTCCCTGACGATTTGTTGCAGCGAAGTCTGCTTTTTTGCGCTCGATCAGGTAATCAATACCGTACAGAGCAACACGACGATAGTCGCCTACGATACGGCCACGGCCATAGGTATCCGGCAGACCGGTCAGGATTTTATTATGACGGGCTTTCAGCATCTCTGGTGTGTAGATGTCGAATACACCCTGGTTATGTGTTTTGTGATATTTAGTGAAAATTTCATGAAGCTTCTCGCTTGGTTTGTAGCCGTAAGTCTCGCAGGACTGCTCAGCCATTTTAATTCCACCATACGGCATAAATGCACGTTTCAGCGGTTTGTCTGTCTGAAGACCAACTACCTGCTCCAGATCTTTCATGCTGTCATCGATATATGCTGCGCCGTAAGCTGTGATTCCGCTTACAACGTCTGTCTCCATATCCAGAACGCCGCCTTTTGCACGCTCTTCTTTCTGGAGTTCCTGTAATTTGCCCCACAGACGGTCTGTAGCCTCTGTTGGTCCCTCCAGGAATTTCTCATCTCCGTCATATGGAGTATAGTTGTTCTGAATAAAGTCACGTACGTCGATGCCTTCTTTCCAGAGTCTTCCGGTAAAGCCATCCCACTGTTCAAATTCTCTCATTTGATTTGTTCCTTTCTGGTGTTATTTTGTTTCGTCACGCTCCGGCATCTTCTTTGCACCGGGCATGAACACCTCCACATGGATAATATAACAAATCTCTGCTTTCAGCGCAAGATATGCACGCAAAAAAGTACAATGGAAAACCACAAAATCTTGTATTTTTATAAGAACAAAATCTACATGTGGCGCTTTCTTTTCAGACTCCGTATCCTATCTCGTAGGTCTGTTTTGTAAAGTCACAAATGACATACGTTCCATCGGAAAATTCACTTTTCTGAATGCTTCCGTCAGCAGCAAGGCACGTATGGCGTACCAGCTCCAGAAATGCCGTTTTTTCATGGAGTTCTGTCACAACGCGGCACCGTTTCGCCATCTCTTCCAGGCTGATTTTTTCTCCGTCAAACGCTCCGTCCGTATTCGGGTAGGCACCGTCCCGTACCAGATACGGCGCGCCGCCGGCGAGGAGAGCGTACAGCATATAATCTTCGTCTTTTGTCACACGGTCCATCATCCACGGCTCGATTACGCAGTCATGATACACAAGATTAAAGAGAGGCACCGGGATTCCTTTTTTCGGTGTCTCTGCCGGGCGCAGCATAAAGTCGTACGGCGCATAATGGCAGAATACCAGATACGGAACCGCCCAGTCGCTGACCTCCTCGGAGCTTGAGAGAATCCCCTGTGAGAGCAGCCAGGAGAAGCAGTTTCCGCGGTACATATAGCAGTCTCTTCTCGTCATCACATGCTCCGGATTTGCGCACTCGTCGCCCTCGTTGCACGTAAACACATCGAGGTATGCACCGTCAAGCCGGATTCCGTTTTTCTTCAGTTCGGCAAAATTCCGTTTCACATAGAACGGTACCTGCGTTGCACAGAGATAGCTCTGCGGTCCGCCCGCCCAGTAACTGTGTCCCGGTATCGTTCCGTCCGGAAGGCGGCAGGCATAATTTTCATCGTAGCTCGGCGCTGCGTGGTAATAATCGCGGTACTGGTCGTGAATACCGAATTTGTAGCCGAAATCATGCATCGTATCGACAAGCGATTTCATGCCTTCCCATCCGCCGGCCGCTTGGCATGCCGGTGTGTAGTCCGGATGCTGGTTGTCATACCCCGGTTCTGCCCAGCCGTCCAGATGAAGATAGACTTTCTCTACGCCGAGATCATGAATTTCGCGGATCTGCTGCTCGCGCACGGAAAACGGCACTACGCGGTTATTTTTCTCCGGATTCTGCGGATCGAAAAAGCCGGACTCCGGCTGCACAACCGTCTTGATTCCCGTATGAACAAAACACGTTCCCACAAGATCGTGAATGGACGGATTCTGTACTGCCTTTTCTTTCAAAGTGCGCAGATGGCCCTGTTCCCGTACATACTGGCGGTACGTTTTGCAGAGTTCGTTATAATCGCAGTCATTTAAAAACGTATAACGGAATACGCGGCGGTAATTCATTGTTCCAAGGCTCGGCTCCAGCCATGCCCCCACGCTGGTATATGGGCCGCCTGCCGGGTGCTCTGCCTGATAACCGGCGTTCCACGGTGTTGTACAGATCGCTGTATAGCCGCATCTTTCCTTCACCTGGCCGAACCACGGCATATAGCCGCCGGAGGTCTCAAATCTGCCGTCAAACGAAAGCTTTCCAAGTTCCGTCTTCCAGGTATTCGGAATCAGAAGTCCCTGTCCCTCGGTAAGGAGTGTATACCAGTCATCGCGCCCGTTTGTAAACTCCATTGCCGTCGGCCACAGCACCTTTACCGGATGCAGTCCCTCCTCGCAGAGCGGAATCCACTCCATCCAGAGTGTTTCATCCACAGCTTCGATCCAGATAATCGTCTCGAAGGCATACGGTGTTCCCGCAAATCCTGCATAATGGCTCCGGATGCCGCATCCGACGCCGAAGGAATAGACCTCATGGGAAATCTCCTCTGCATCCAGGAAACGGTATGTTCCCTCTGCAAAAATCAGTTCCGGTGTCTTTTTCGGATCCGTATTCCAGACAACGCCGTCTTTTTCGATCCTAAGTCCCAGCGTCTCTTCATCGAGCATCACAGCAAGCGATCCGCTTTCTATTTTTTTCATCGTGTGATATTCCCCTTTTTCTTTATCATATGCGTTCCAAACACCAGAAAGGCGCAGAGAACCCGTCCGCCTTTCTCTGCACGGTTCCGGATTTTCTGCGCCTTTTTCCACCTAACTTACATAATCTCTTCTTTTTCTACGACTTTACCGTCTCTCCAGATTCTCTCCAGATCGTAGAACAGGCGGTTCTCCTCATCAAAGATGTGGATGACAACATCGCCGTAGTCCATCAGAATCCAGTTTGCGGTCTGATAGCCTTCGATCTGTTTTGGATGTACGCCGGCTTTTCCGAGTACCTCCTCTACGTTGTCTGCCATCGCCTGTACCTGGTTGCGGTTGCTTCCGCTGGCGATCATGAAATAATCTGCCAGAGTCGAAACATGGGTAATGTCCAGAATGCGGACATCCATTGCTTTTTTATCTTCCAGTGCTTCCAGTGCAAGTTTTGCAGTCTGTTTTGCTTCGCTCATTTATGCTTCCTCCTTTGCCGTCCGTTCCCGGTGCAGTGCCTCATAGAACTGATATGCCTGCTCCGTCATCGGGTCCATCGTCTTCGGGTTTTCCGACAGATACGCCATACTATCTTTTAAAATTTCATACATGCATTCGTCGATATCGGTGAATGCCAGCTTCCGAAGGCGGGTAAGGTGCGGTGCCTTGTTTCGTGCCGGTTCGATATAATCTGCGATATAGATGATCTTCTCCAGCAATGTCATATCTTCTTTTCCTGTCGTATGCCAGGTGATGGCACTTAAGATCTCCGGATCTTCCACCTTATACTTGTCCTTCGCCAGAAATGCACCGAGCTTGGCATGGATCAAAAACGGATTGTTCCGCTCAAACTCAGTGATTTCAATCTTATTTTTCTCACACATGGTGATTTTTTTCTTATTCGGAATGCATTTTGCACAGTCGTGAAGCAGTCCCGCGACACGGGCTTTTTCGAGATCCTCGCCCCATACCATCGCCATGGATGCTGCGGTAAACATCACACCGAGCGTGTGATGATAGCGGTCTTCATCGACTTCCTTCTGGAGTTTTTTGTCCAGTTTCCATAAATCGTACTGTTCCATCCTGCTCTTCCTCTAATCCTGATAGATTTTCTGCTCCTGAATGTAGGAAATCACAGAATCCGGCAGATAGTATTTCACGGATTTTCCTTCCCGGATCCATTCCCGCAGTTCGTGGGAAGAAACATCCAGATTCGGTGTGTCGAGTTTCAGAAAGGTACCGTGAAGTTTTTTTGCATTTCGTTCCATACAGGCCAGAAGCTCTTTCTCTTTTGCCCGATCCCTGGTCGCCACAAGGATCTTTGCCGCGGCGCAGATCCGCTCTGGATTTTTCCACTCATCAAAATAGAACAGGGAATCCGCTCCAATGATAAAGTAAAACTCCGTGCCCGGATGTTCCTTCCGCATCGCCTCAAGCGTCCGATAACTGTAGGTATAGCCCTCATCTTCCATCTCTTTGGTGCAGAGCACAAAATGCGGATTGGATGCGATGGCACGGCGCACCATCTCGACACGCTGTGCATCCTTTGCCTGTCCCGCCCGGTTCCGCTTATGTGGCGGATTTCCGGCCGGAAGGAACCAGACTTCATCAAGCCCGAACTGCTCGTACGCCGCCTCGCCAAGGATCAGATGACCGATATGAATGGGATCGAAAGTGCCTCCCATAATGCCAATTTTTCTGTTTGTCTTTTCCATACGTTTTCCTCAAAAAGCGCCGGAACTGCAGCGGTATGCTCCGGTCCCGGCGGTTCTTTCCTGCGGATTATTTCGGAAGCTGAATTTTCTTTTTCTCTTTTTTGCCCTCTTTGTACAGCACGATCTTTTTGCCGATCACCTGTACGACCTGGGAATTGGTGCGTTCTGCCAGAACTTCTGCGATCTCTCTTGGATCATCGAGGCAGTTCTGCAGTACATTGATTTTAATCAGTTCTCTCGCCTCAAGTGCCTCTGCTACAGCAGCGGTATGCTCCGGCGTGATGCTGCTTTTTCCTACCTGCAGGATCGGTTCCATGGTCATGGCAAGGCCTTTCAGGTATGCTCTCTGCTTGCTGGTCATACGTCTCCTCCTTCGTTATTTATTCGTTCTATTTATAATAATCAAATTCAAATCCATACATCTTGACGGTATCGCCTTCCTGGATGCCGGCCTGCTCGAGTTCGTCTAAGATACCGGTATCTTTTAAGAACCGCTGGAAGAAAGCAAAACCTTTCTCGGAATCCAGATTGGTGTAGCCGAGCATTTTTTCGATCTTCGGTCCCTCGATGATGAAGCGGTGCTCGTCCTCCGGGTCCTGCTCGACGGTGTACGGCAGGTTCTCGGCAAGAAGCATATCCTCCGGGAAGAATTCCTGTTCGAAGACCATACGCTCTTTCGGAAGCTCATCGAGTTTTTTCTGTACGGCATATAAAAGCTCTTTTAAGCCTTTTCCGCTGACGGCAGAAATCGGATAAACCGGGATGCCTTTCGGCTCGAACTCTTTTTTCAGACGTTCCACCGGATCCTCTTCGCCCTCTTCTACATAGATCGCATCGGTCTTATTGGCCGCGATGATCTGCGGGCGTTTTGCGATCTCCGGGTTATAGGCTTCGAGCTCTTTGTTGATCTTGTTGATATCATCCACCGGATCTCTTCCCTCGGTCGATGCAACGTCTACTACATGGATCATCACGCGGGTTCTTTCGATGTGGCGCAGGAATTCATGGCCGAGGCCGACTCCTTCCGATGCACCCTCGATCAGTCCCGGGATATCTGCGATAACAAATCCGCTGCAGCCCTCAAGGTCTACGACACCGAGGTTCGGGGAAAGCGTGGTAAAGTGATAATTTGCAATTTTCGGTTCTGCATTTGTCACGCGGGAAAGCAGGGTCGATTTTCCAACGTTCGGGAAGCCGACGAGTCCGACGTCCGCGATGACTTTCAGTTCCATTCTTACTTCCAGCTCCTGTGCCGGCTGGCCTGGCTGGGCGTATTTCGGAACCTGCATGGTAGCGGTTGCGTAATGCATATTTCCGTTTCCGCCTTTTCCGCCTTTTAATACAACCTGACGGCGGTTTTCACCGGACATATCTGCGATGACTTTTCCGCTCGCAGCGTCCATAATGACGGTTCCTTCCGGTACTTTCAGGACAATATCTGCGCCGTTTCCGCCATGGCATCTGCGTTTTCCTCCCGGCTCGCCGTCGGTAGCAGAAAACTTTCTTCTGTGGCGGTAATCAACCAGTGTATTCAGTCCTTCGTCAACTTCAAAAATAACGTCTCCGCCTTTGCCGCCATCGCCGCCGTCCGGCCCGCCGTTCGGTACAAAAAGCTCTCTGCGGAAACTGACATGTCCGTCTCCGCCCTTACCGGAGCGGATCAGAATTTTTGCTCTGTCTGCAAACATGGTATTCTCCTGTCTTGTTTTATCTAAATCCAAATCGGTCTGTTGGACCTTTAATTATTATTAACAAAAACGGCTTCAAACCTCTTAAGATTTGAAGCCGCACCTTTGTCTTACTCTTCTGTTGCTACCGGATATACGGAAACCTGTTTTTTGTCACGTCCTTTTCTTTCGAAAGCTACGCGTCCGTCAACCATAGCGAATAAGGTATCGTCTTTTCCGATTCCTACGTTCACGCCTGGATGAATCTTGGTTCCACGCTGTCTGTAAAGAATGTTTCCAGCCTTTACAACCTGTCCGTCAGCTCTTTTTGCTCCTAATCTCTTGGACTCGGAATCTCTACCGTTCTTGGTAGAACCAACTCCTTTTTTATGAGCGAAAATCTGAAGGTTCATATTTAACATGGTATTACACCTCCTTGAATGCGATCTCTAAGTATTGTGCTCCATAATCGCGGCGGATACTTTCGAGGCCCAGCAAAAGTGATTTTACAAGAAGTGCGGTACTTTCAGAATACCCATTCGGGAATGAAAAATACACGTATCCATCTCCAGTCTCACTTATAATCAGATCCTCTGTCAATGTTTCCACGGAATTTACGGTGTTTACAATCAATGCGGAGACAGCGGCACAGATGATATCCTGCCCTTCCTCTGCATAGTCTGCATGACCGTTTGACTCCACGGAGATGTACTCGCCGTCAGACTCTGTTACGGTTATACAAATCATAAGACTTAAGCGTTGATTTTTTCAATCTTCACTTCAGTGTACTGCTGTCTGTGACCGTTTTTCTTATGATAACCAGTTTTTCTCTTATACTTGTAAACGATAACTTTTTTGCCTTTACCGTTTCCAACTACAGATGCGGTTACGGATGCATTTTTAACGTCCTCGCCAACTTTCAGTCCGTCATTGCTTACTGCAAGTACCTGATCAAAAGTTACGGTTTCTCCAGCTTCAACGCCAAGTTTCTCTACTCGGATAACATCGCCTTCAGCTACCTTGTACTGTTTACCACCTGTTGCAATAATTGCGTACATATGGCACCTCCCTATCAATTACTCGCCAGATTCGGTGGTCTTTCGACTCTTTTACCTCTCTGTGCGGCATACTTCTACAATATATCATCACGTCTGCTGTTTGTCAATAGTATTTTTCAGGAAATTGCAGATTTTTTTTCGCATGCAATTGCCAGTGCGCCAGGTCCGATGTGGCAGGCAACGCTTAAGGACAGCGGATGCGCATCGACTTCAAAATCCGGGAAGGCTTCTTTTACTTCGGCAATCCATCCATCGATTACTTCTTTGTCGTTTGCGGTATAGGCAATGTGAAGTCCCATGATGCCGGCTGCACGCTCTTTTGCGAAGCGTTTGTCCATATCTTTTTTCATAGCCTTGATCATGGCTTTCTTTGCCTGTTTCACACCGCGCGCTTTTTCAAACGCGTCAAGCTTCTCTCCCTGGATCGTCAGCACCGGTTTGATATTTAAAACGGTTCCGATCATGGCTGCTGCCGGCGTAACGCGGCCGCCTTTTTTCAGGTATTTTAACGTATCTACCATAATATAGATACTTGCATCCAGCGCATCCTCTTCCAGAATTGCTTTGATGTCTTTTGCTGCCACGCCGCGGTTTGCCATTTTCTTTGCATCCAGAACGGACTGCTGCTGCGTAACGGAGATTCTCTGGTTGTTGACAACCTGCACTTTTCCTTCGTAGTCCTCGGACAGCACGGTCGCTGTATCACAGGAGGCGGAAAGGCCGCTTGACATCGGAATGTAAACAATGTCATCGTACTCTTCGAGAATTTTGTTCCAGAAATCCATCAGATCTCCCGGAGACGGCTGAGATGTGGAAACAGCCGCATCCTCTGCCAGAATCTCGTAAAACTGTTCCTGTGTCAGGTCGATATCCTCAAACTGGATTTTTCCGCGCATGAAGAAAGGCATCGGAAGGACAAAAACGCCCAGCTCTTTCGCCTGACTCTGTGTAATACCGCTGTTGCTGTCGGTAGCAATAGCTGTTCTTGCCATAGTTCTTATTCCTGCTGTCTCTTTTTAGAGAAACAGCTTTTCCTTTCTGTAATATCGTGTAACGCCTGATTTGCTGTTATTCTATCATAAATCGTACCTGTTTTCTACCCGGCTTGGACATTTCTGCAAAATTGCCCAAACTGCTTTTGATTCTTTTTACATCATACCAATACCAAGGAAAAACAGTCCGCCAAGGATCAGCAGAATGGTCGGAATTACGATTTTTGCAATGGTCTTTTTTCTTCTCTCCTTCGGGAAAAATCCTTCGCTTTTTGTCTGCTGGTACATCAGAAGACGGCTTCCCATATAAAGACCGATCGGCATCAGCGCCGCTTCGATCAGATACATGCCGATGTACGTTTCCGTTGCGTATCCGCTGCCTGCTGCTGCGTTCCCCTGCGAGAACATATAGAGGAAGCTTGCCGCAATGCTCGCCACAATCGTCGATGCGTTATGGACGAAATGAAACAGCGAGCTGTAAAACATGTTGTCGGTCTTCATCCGCACATACGAGAGAACGATTCCCATCATCATCATCGGAAGAAAACGGACGATGCTCATGTGGAAAGCGCCAAAATAAACGCCCATCAGAAGCAGCATCACCCATTTCTTTTTGATTCCGCGCAGGCTGTACTGCAGAAGACCGCGGTGCAGTGCTTCTTCACAGATGGCCGGTGTCAGCGCAACGACAAGCAGCTCGCCGAAATAGGAAAGGCCCGCCATACTGCTGTCCATGGATTCCGAGAGGCTTGCGTATTCCTGCGGGAAAATCCATTCCATCAGAAGGAAAAGGGCAAGCACACCGCGGTACGTCACATACCACATCAGAATGGTTCCGAGGATTCCGGCTCCATCCGGCTTTTTTAATGGGAACACTTCTTTTAACGGAATATGAAGTGCCCGTACGACGAGAATGGATCCGATTAGGAATACAATGATCTCGTCCAGCGCATTTCCATACATCCCGCCTGCAAGAACCAGCGGGATTCCGGCGAGATTAAAAAGAACCATCAGAAAGGCAAACACCAGCAGGCCCTGCCATGGTTTCAGTATCTTTTCTTTTTCCGCCGGATGCGGCCGTTTTGCCGGCATCTGGTTTCGAAAGGGTTCGTAAAGATATGGGGTATCATTTTCATTGAGGTGAATCGGTTTCTTTTGTGGTTCCATATTCATTCCTCCTTTGTAAGGTCACTGTCATTTCATCTGTTCTGCCAGCGGCCGGCGGATTTTCTTTCTCGTCAGTTCCACGAGATGAAGCGCCGTCATATCCACAACTTTGGTCGGAACGGGATCTTCCCGCACAAGACCCTGCAGGAAGCCGAGAAGGCGCTCCTCCTGCTCTTTTTCCGGCATGTTGATAAAGTCAACCAGGATCAGACCGGAAATCCCGCGCAGGCGGATCTGGCGGGCGATTTCGCGGGCTGCCTCCTGGTTTACGCTGTACAGAAACGTATTTTTCCGTCCGCCGAGCTGCTTTCCGCTGTTCACATCGATCGCGGTCAGCGCTTCGGTCGGTTCGATCACGAGGAATCCGCCGGAAGGCAGATCCACACGTTTGTCGAGTGCCTGTTTTACGTGATTTTCGAGATTTTCTTTCTTTGTCAGTGTGGTAAGCTGATCCTCATACCAGGTCAGGCGGCAGTCGTGAAAATCATGGCGCTCCAGATATTCTCTGCAGATCTCATACGTTTCTCTGTCATCTGTCACAAGTTCTGAAACTGACGGTGCATACCGTTTGACGAGCTCCGGCACGGCATCTGACGCCCGATACAGGCAGGAGTACAGGCTCCGCATCGTTCCATACTGGACAATCCGCGCGAGTTTTTCGGACAGCTCGAGATATTCCTGCCGGATCTCTTCTTCCGAAGCATCAGCGGATGCGGTGCGGAAGATCACGCCAAACGGAAGGCTTCCGCCGGAAAGCTCTGGAAACATCCGGCTTCCCAGTTCTTTTAACCGTTTTTTCTGCTCCGGCAGAAGGCGTCCCGAGCATGAGATTTCCGGCTTTCCATAATAGAGCGCCAGGGCACTTCCCGAAAGAGAAAGTTCTGCTGTCGCCGACGGAAGCTTCGTTTTCTGCGCTTCCCGCTGGATCTGCACGACAATTTCATCTCCGACATGCAGTTCCGTTCCCGGTGCTTTTTTCAGAAGATACCCTTCTTTTACACGGGACAGATCAAGAAAACAGCTCTGCTGCTCCGCAAACGAGACAAATGCCCCGCGGATCCCGGGCGCCAGTTTTTCCACCCGGCCGACATAGATATTGCCAAGCAGCGTTTCCTTCTCCCTGCAGAGGGCCGTCAGTTCGACCGGTCTTTCTCCTTCCACCAGCGTGTGTACCAGGTAATCTTTTCCCTCCCACGGCAGATGGGCAATGACAACTCGTTTACTCAACTTCTTCTCCTAATGCTTCCAGCGGAACCAGCTTTCGCTCTTCTTCCGTTCCGATGTCTGCGTAAACTTCCTCGCGCAGAATCGTGTATGCAAACGGCGGCAGTTCAACCCCGCACCATTTGCAGAACGCTTCCATCACGAGCTCCGGTTTCAGGTTCGAAACACTTCCGGTGGAGAGCTGCATCCAGACACCGCTTTTCTTTGCTTTCATATCGTAAATCCATGGGCGGATATCGGTCAGCTTTTCGCTTCGTTTTGTCTTTCGCATGATCTCAATCTGCGGAAGTGCAAAAAACACCGGTACTTTCGTTTCCAGATCAATCTCCGGCATTTTTCCCTCGCGGAACTGCACGAGATAATCGGCTCCTGCTACGAGAGACATTGCCTTGCTTGCTTTTCCATCCGGCACATGGCGGGCGGAAAGCACTTCCATTCCCTCAACCATCGTCGCATTCAGACGTTTTACAATCTCGTCGGTTTTCATATCTTCCGCGAGCACCATATCGAAATATTCACCGGTGCTGCTGATGCCGACACCGAGCGGAGAAGCAAACGACAGCAGCATGTGCGGGCTGAAGCCCTCGGAATAAGCGATCGGAAGTTCTGCACGGCGGATTGCTTTCTGGAAGTAACGCATCACATCCAGATGACCCACAAATTTCATCACACCTGTTTTGGCAAACTTAATTCTGATTTTCATAGCAGACACCTCCTCCGAATGATTTTGCTCCGCAGCCGGAACACTGCATCTTACAGTTCGGGGTAACGGTTTCTTTCTGTGCCCGCTCCCATTCGCGGATCAGAAATTTTTTCGTCACGCCGATATCAAGGAAATCCCACGGAAGGATCTCATCGGTGCTGCGCTTACGGCAGGCATAGAACGAAACGTCAATGCCGGTCTCTGCAAACGCTTCTTCCCAGGCATCTTTCCGGAAATACTCGGACCAGGCATCGAAAATAGCACCTTTTCGGTACGCTTTTTCAATAACTTCGGCACATTTCCGGTCACCGCGTGCAAGGAATCCCTCCAGAAGGGAAATATCTGCCTCATGATAAATGTAACGGATGCTCTTCTGATTCAGCTGTGCGCGGACCTCTGCCTTTACAATCGCCGCTTTGTCAAGAAACTCCCTCTCCGTGTTCATCGGTGCCCACTGGAACGGAGTGAACGGCTTCGGAATAAAGAACGAGGAGCTTGCCGTAATCTGGCATTTTCCGTTTCTCTGGTCTTTCGGAATCTCATAGTAACGCTCTGCGATCTTTTCCGCCAGATGCGCAATTCCTTTGATATCATCCTCGGTCTCGGTCGGAAGGCCCAGCATGAAATACAGTTTTACTTTATTCCAGCCGCCCTCAAACGCTTTTCCGGCTCCGTCGAGAATGACTTCCTCGGTCAGACCTTTATTAATAACATTCCGCATCCGCTGGCTTCCCGCCTCCGGTGCGAAGGTCAGGCTGCTCTTTTTGATATCCTGTACCTTGCTCATGACATCGAGGGAAAATGCGTCGATTCGAAGAGACGGAAGGGAAATATTGACACCTTTTTCCGGGCAGCTGTCGATCAGATAGTTGACAAGTTCCGGAAGATGGCTGTAATCACTCGAGCTCAAAGAACTCAACGAAATCTCATCGTGGCCGGTATTGCGCAGCATATGGGTCGCAAGTTCTTTTAACTTCTCCACATCGCGCTCTCTTGTCGGACGGTACACCATACCCGCCTGGCAGAAACGGCAGCCGCGGATACAGCCGCGCTGGATCTCCAGAACGACACGGTCCTGTGTTGCCTTGATAAACGGCACGACCGGTTTCTCCGGATACGTTGCCTCGGTCATATCCATGACGAGCTGTTTTTTGATCTTTTCCGGCGCTTCCGGGATGGACGGCGTAAAGGCTGCAACGGTTCCGTCCTCGTGGTACGTTACTTCATAGAACTGCGGTACGTAAATGCCCGGGATCCGGCATGCCTTTTTCAGAAAATCCAGACGGGTTCCGCCGTTCTTTTTATTTTCCAGATACGTGTCGAAAAGCTGGTCGTACACAACCTCACCCTCTCCGATGTAAAACAGGTCGAAAAATGGGGCGATTGGCTCCGGATTGTACGTACACGGGCCGCCGCCGATGACGATCGGGTCCTCGCCGGTACGCTCCACCGCATGCAGCGGGATTCCGGCAAGGTCGAGCGCCTGCAGAACGTTCGTATAACACATCTCATACTGCAGGGTGATAAACAGGAAATCCTCGTTTTTCACCGGCTCCTGGGATTCCAGGCCGAACAGCGGAATGTTCTGTTCCCGCATCACGCGGTCCAGATCCGGCCATGGGGAATAAACTCGCTCGCACCACATATCCTCGCGTTTGTTGAACATATCGTACAGGATCTGGATGCCAAGGTGGGACATACCGATCTCATACACATCCGGGAACAGGAATGCGCCGCGCAGGGCTACTTTCTCTTTGTCTTTTACGACACTGTTGAATTCATTTCCAATGTATCGCGCAGGCTGCTCAATCTGGAGCAGCACTTCTTCTGGCAATGCTAATTTTCTCATGCAATTCTCTCACTTGTTCTTATTTTTATTTGTCCAGATACGCCGCAAGCAGTTCCAGCGTATTCTTCACACCGTCCACATGGCTTCTCTCATATCCATGGGATGCGTACACACCGGCGCCGATCAGGGCATGGCGTGCGTCTGCGCCGCCGCGGAGCGTTGCCTCCACGTCAGAGCCGTAGTGCGGGTAAACATCCGCCGCATAGTCGATTCCGTTTGCTTTTGCTGCCGCAATCAGCTCACCGGTAAAATCGTAGCTGTAAGGGCCGCCGCTGTCTTTGACGCAGATGGATACCTGATGCTCTTTACACTCCAGTCCGTCGCCGACACAGCCCATATCAACAGAAAGAATATCTGTCACGCCCTCCGGAACGGAAGCAGATCCGCCGTGGCCGACCTCTTCGTATACGGTAATGTGCTGATAAACCGGGCGGGACGGTGTGACATTTTCTTCTTTTAAATACTTCGCATAGCCGAGCAGGATTGCAACGCTCAGTTTATCATCGAGAAAACGGCTCTTGATGTAGCCCTTCTCCGTGATGCGGGTTCTCGTCTCAAAGCAGACGATATCACCGGTCTCGATGCCGAGCGCTTTTGTCTCCTCTTTGGCGAAGACCATCTCATCCAGAACGACCTCCATATTGTCGTAGGTGCGGTCCTGCTGGTCGTAGGAACCGTTGACATGGATCGACGGGTTGTTCATCTGGAAGCAGCCCTCGTACCGTTTTCCGTCTCTTGTGATGACAACGCAGTTTTCCGTCTCCGCATTGTTCGGATTCATACCGCCGAGCGCGGTGAGACGAAGACGGCCGTTTCCTTTCACTTCCGCTACCATGCCGCCGAGCGTATCGGTATGTGTCTCCACAAGGACACCGCCGTTTCCTTCACAGCCTTTGGCAAGCTGCACCAGAAGGCCGCCCTTTGTGGTGATCACCGGCGCATAGCCCATCGCTTCGTACTCTGCTTTCAGCCATGCAACGGCATCTTTCGTGTAGCCGGTCGGGCTGTCGATGGAGAGCAGTTTTTTCAGTTTCTCTGTTATAAAATCAACATAAACCTTTGTATTTTTCATGTTTCTTCCTCCATTTTTGTTTCTGTTTTTTCTTCTTTTTTCGAAACATTTTGAAACAGAAACTGCAGATTTTTTTCTTTCCGAAAAAAAGATCCTGCCCTTCATCATACCACAGAAATAAATTGGATACAACCATCGGAAAACGGAAAAATGGAAATAAGGAAAATGTAACTGGACAAACTACCCTATGCCATGCTATGTTTGAAGAGAGGGATACATTATTAGCTGTTATTCAAAAAAGTTTCTTCTATAATAAAATAAAGGTCGCCTCAAATTCAAATAAAGGAGCAAAAAAATGGACACAAAAGAACAGGCATCGCAGCCTGCATTACAAACGTTAAAAGAATATGCTGTCATTACCGCAGCTGTTCTGATCATGGACATTGGAATTTATGTTTTTAAATTCCCCAATAATTTTTCTTTCGGCGGTGTATCCGGTATGGCCGTTGTCATCTGCCGGTTTCTTCCGTTCACTGCCTCACAGATCAACCTTTTTATCAACCTGCTGCTTCTGCTGGTTGGATTTGCTGTGCTGGGGCGGAACTTCGGCGTCAAGACAGCCTACGTGACCGTGCTTTCCTCGGTTCTTCTGAACATTTTTGAAAAGCTGTTTCCGATGGCACATCCGCTTACCGATGAGATCATGCTGGAGCTCTGCTTTGCCATTATTCTTCCGGCACTGGCGGCAGCACTGCTGTTTTTTGAGAATGCCTCCGGCGGCGGCACAGACATCATCGCCATGATTATTAAAAAATATTCTACAATGAATATTTCCACTGCCCTGCTGGTGACCGACCTCATCGTTGTCATCCTTGCTTTCCTGATTTTCGATACCTTAACCGGACTTTGTTCGGTTCTCGGTCTGATAGCGAAAACACTGCTGATTGACAAAACGATTGAGCGGATGAAGCTGAATAAATTTTTTACGATTATCTCCAACAATCCGCAGCCGATCTGCGATTTCATCACAAAGGATCTCAATCACAGCGCAACCCTTTACGACGCCGTCGGCGCTTACTCCGACCAGCAGCGGACAGTCATTCTCACGGTTGTGGATGTCAAGCAGGCCGTCTATCTTCAGCGGTTTATTCATGATACCGAGCCGACCGCGTTTATTGCGATCACAAAGAGTAGCGAAATTATCGGAAAAGGCTTCATGAGTTATATCTGATCGATTCAAACCATATTTTTCACGCAAAAAATCCGAAGGTTTTTGACACCTTCGGATTTCTTTGTATGTGCTTATTCTGTTTATTTCTCTTCTGCTTCTTCGGTATCTTCTGCCGGTGCTTCTGCGTTGTGGGAAGCCATCAGACTTACGACAATGGATTCCGGATTGGTCTTTATGGTAATATCCGGGTCAGCGGCCAGGGACAGATCTTTGACACGGATAACATCACCGATCTTCATTTCTCCGACATCAACCATTACCTGATCGACCAGGGATGCCGGATATGCCATGTAGGCAACCTCGTTCAGATCCTCCTGCAGAACGCCTTCTGCGATCTTTTCATGGTTTACAAGGACAATTTCCGCAACAGAATGAACTTTCTCGTTGCTGACCAGTGCCTGGAACTCGATCGAATCGATCTGTCCGGCTACCGGGTTATAATCAACATTTTTGATCAGGACATCATATGCGGTTCCATCGACATCCAACATAATCTGGCTGCCTTTGTGGTCTGTCTTCAGCAGTTTCTCGACATCTCGTTTGGCCATCTTGACCGGAATGGATTCTTTCATCTCTCTGCCGAATACATTGCCGACAACATATCCTTCTCTTCTGAGTCTTTTTGCTTTTACATCCAAACTTCTCTTTTCAGCTTTTAAAGTATTCATTTACCTTTTCCTCCAAAAATCTGATTCTTAGCAGGCTTCTTATCTTGTGAAGGGTGTTAAGTTTGCTTTGCCTTGTGGCTATGAATAAGTTTCTTGGAACAGGATGTTTGGGAACATGCAAGGAAGCTTTTGTTTCTTGTTGATTCCTTTTCTTTGTTCTAGCTGTAATATAATACCACAAACAGAATTTGTCAACCCATCTTTTTTGATTTCACAGTTTCTTCACATTTGCAGTTTTCAGCACGCCTCTTTGTACTCCATCAGCTTCTGACGCGCTGTGCGGTTCAGACTGCGCGGTACGGCAATCTCAATCGTTGCATAATGGTCGCCGTGCACGTTCGCATCTTTCATGGATACCATACCTTTGCCTCGTAGACGGATCTTGCTGCCGGACTGGGTTCCCTCTTTGATCTTGCAGACAACATCTCCGTACAGCGTCGAGACACGCGCTTCGCCGCCAAAGACTGCCGTTGTGTATGGAATCTGAATCGTCGTATAAATGTCCATTCCACGCCGTTCAAAGCCTTTCTTTTCTTCTACATTGACCTTTAATAGCAGATCGCCGCGATGTCCGTTTGATCCTGCATGGCCTTTGCCGCGCAGGCGGATGCTTTTTCCACTCTCGATACCGGCCGGGATTTTAACCAGCAGCGTATTGGTCGTTCCGTCCGGATTCCGCAGGGTAATCTGTTTTTCACAGCCCGATGCAGCCTCCTCCAGGCGGATCGAAACCTCAGCGTGCAGATCGAGATCCTCCGCCGCACCGCGGCCGGAAAATGCATCCTCAAACGGATGTCGGCTGTTCCCGGACCGTGTATACCGCTCGCTTCCGAATCCACGGTTTTTACCATGAAACATCTGATCAAAGAAATCGCCGAACATGTCATCTGCGTTTCCTTCAAAATGAAATTCGTGATAGCCGCCGTTGTTTCCGCTTCCGCCGAACGGGTTTCCATACGCACTGCCGTACGGATTTCCCCCGCCCTGCTGGCTGTACGCGCCGGCTCCCTGTTCGAACGCCGCGAATCCGAACTGATCGTACATTTTCTTCTTTTCCGGATCGCTTAAGACAGAATACGCTTCTGTCACTTCCTTAAATTTCTTTTCCGCATCCGGGTTTCCCGCATTCGTATCGGGATGATATTTTTTCGCCAGTTTCCGGTATGCACGCTTGATTTCTTTCTCGTCTGCATTCCGGCTGACGCCTAATACTTCATAATAATCTCTCTTTGTTTCCATCATCAGGCACCTCCAGTCAAGCCTTTTCCTGATTTCCCAGGTGAACAATTCCTGGCTCTTTTCGTCTGTTCTATTCGTACTATAACACGCATTTTTCGCACTGTCAATTCTTTTCACGGAAGATTCAAAATTCCTATACGAATTGAAAAACCTGCCGTGCACTGTTACAATAAGAGATATACGATTCTCACGATTTTTTATGGAGGTACTTGATTGATGCATTCCATTTTCTGGTTCCGCACCCGGCAGTGGGTGTTGAGCCGCGTTCTTCATCTGACAGAGCATAAGAAACAGACACTCCTTGCAGCACCGGATGCCGTTCTGCAGCTCCCAGCGTTATTCCGGAAACGCCGGATCTCCCGGATTCTCCTGGTGACTACCCCCGGCTTTGTCCGCCGCGGAACACTGACGTCTCTGCTGGATGGCTGTAAAAAAGAAAACATTTCCGTCACCATTTTCTCCGAAATCGCCCCGGATCCGCAGATTGAGAGCGTGGAACAGGGTTTCCGTCTTTATCAGCAGATTCAGGCGCAGGCTATCCTCGCCATCGGCGGCGGATCCGTTCTCGATGCAGCAAAGCTGATCGGTGCCCGCGTCTGCTGTCCGAAAAAGACGGTTCCTGCGATGCGGGGCCTCCTGAAAGTCCGTCGGAAACTTCCACAGCTGTTTGCTGTGCCGACGACAGCCGGAACCGGTTCAGAGGCAACGGCAGCAGCTGTCATCACAGACTGTATCGACGGGAAACCATACAAATACGCCGTCAATGACCTCTGTCTGATCCCGGATACGGCAGTTCTTGATCCGCAGCTTACGATCAGCCTCCCGTCCTCTATGACCGCAGATACCGGTATGGATGCCCTGACCCATGCCATGGAAGCCTTTCTTAACCTCTTCGCTTCCCGCAGCGTGCAGAACGCATCCATCGAGGCCGTCTGTGAAATCTTCCATGCCCTGCCCGAAGTCTGGCGAGACGGCACCCATCTTGCCGCACGGCAGGAAATGCTTCATGCATCGTATCTGGCCGGTTTCGCTTTTACCAACAACTTTGTCGGCTACGTCCATGCCATTGCCCACGCCGTCGGCGCACTGTACCACATTCCGCACGGAAGAGCCAACGCGGTTCTGCTGCCTGCTGTTCTGCGCGAATACGGTTCCTGTATTACGCCTAAACTTGCCGTTCTCGCCGATGCGCTTTCTCTCGGCGGAAATACCGTTTCTGAAAAGGCTGAGCGGATGATTACAGCTATCGAGGCTATGCGCGATTCGTTTGACATTCCATCCACTCTGCCGCACCTTTCGCTGAATGATTACACAGAAATAGCACGCCGTGCTTTGAAAGAAGCAAATCCCACCTACCCTGTTCCGCAGATCTGGGATTCTGAAAAAATCTTTTCTGTGCTCCGCCGTGTACAATCCTAAAGCCGCTGTTTTCTCGAATTTAAATTTGACAGAACGCAAAAAACATGGTAATTTATTAGAGATATCGCATAGAGGAGTGAATAAAATGAATAAAAGAACCATGAAAAAAATGGCCAAAGCGAAACAGCAGGCTGCAGAAGCTGCAAAAACAGCGGAAACCGTTGTAAAGGCAGCGGCACCGGCAAAAGAAGTAAAACCAACGACTGAAAAAACCTTACATACAGAAGCAGCCGAAGAAAAAGCAGAAGCTGCAAAAGAGCCGAAAAAAGCAACCAAAAAAGAAACCGTTAAAAAAACAGTAAAAAAGGAGACCACGGAAACCATGGCAGAAGCAACCAAAACCCCACGCAAAATGACAAAAGTATCTGATACCGTTCTTGAGATCTTCGAGACAAAAGTATCCATGAAAGATCTCGAAGCAGTCATAAAAAAAGAAGTAAAAGCAAACGGATTAAAAGGCGAGATCAAAATCTACCTGAACGCAGAACAGAGAGCCGCTTACTATACCGTAGACGGACAGGGATCTGACGATTTCAAAGTAGATCTGACTACTCTTGCAGAATAATTTTTCTGCCAGCTGATCTATCAGAACAGACCAAAAGCGGCATGTCCGAAACAAAGTCTTCCGGATTTTGTTTCGGGCATGTTTTTTGCTGTCTGTTCCCAAAACAAAAAAACAACAAGGTATTTTTCTATGAAAACTGTAAACCATCTCGGAACCGACCCGATCGGAAAGCTGGTTCCCCGTATTGCTTTTCCGAGCATGCTGGCACAGTTCGTGAGTGTTCTGTACAGCATTGTAGACCGTATGTACATCGGCCACATTGCCTCTGTCGGTGATCTGGCGCTCGCGGGTGTCGGCGTCTGCGGTCCCATTCTCACCATGATCGGCGCGTTCTCCTCCCTCATCGGGGTCGGCGGCGCACCGCTGCTCGGCATCCGACTCGGAGAGAAAAATGAAAAAGAGGCATCCCGCATCCTGGCTAATGCGTTTCTGATGCTTGTTTCCCTGTCCCTCGTTCTGACAGCCGCTGCGCTTTTTTTTACCCGCCCGATGCTGATGGCATTCGGAGCCAGCACCGTTACGTATCCTTACGCCAGAGCCTATTTTATGATCTACGTTTCCGGCTCTGTGTTTGCGCTTTTATCGACCGGCCTGAACTAGTTTGTGATCTGCCAGGGCTTTGCCAGTGAGGGAATGAAATCTGTTCTGCTAGGCGCCGTCCTGAATCTGCTGCTGGACCCTGTGTTTATCTTCGTTCTGCATCTCGGCGTGCGCGGCGCGGCAATTGCAACCGTGCTCTCCCAGATCGCAAGCTGTCTGTATGTGCTGCATATTCTGTTCGGAAAGACGATTCCGATCCGCATCACCTTCGGCGGGTATTCATTTGCGATCATGAAACGCATTCTGACAGTCGGTTTTACTCCGTTTCTAATCATTGCCATCGACAATGTGATGATCATTGCGATGAACGCCGTCCTGCAGCGGTATGCACCCGCCGGACAGGGAGACAGCTTCACCACCTGTGCAACGATCGTTCAGAGCTTTATGCTGATTATTACGATGCCGCTCGGCGGAATCAGCGGCGGAACGCAGTCAATCCTCGCATACAATTATGGAGCTGGAAATTCCAGGCGTATTCTTGAGGCACAGAAAACCATCATCGCACTCTGTGCCGGATTTACGACCTTGATGTTTCTCATCTCCAATGCCGCCGGAACGCTGTTTGCGCAGCTTTTTACTTCCGATCCGCAGATCGTCTCGATGGTGGTCCGCGCGATCCATATTTCGACACTCTCAGTCATTCCGCTCGGCATTCAGTACGAGATTGTAGACGGCTTTACTGCAATGGGCTGCGTGCGCTATTCGTTTGCACTCTCTTTCTTCCGGAAATTCGTCTACTTTACCGCTCTGTTTCTTCTGCCGCGGTTCTTTGCACTGGAAAACATCTTCTACGTGGAACCTATTTCCGACCTGATCGGGCCGGTTGTCTCAATGATCGTTTACTGGACTTCGATTCAGAAGATTCTGAAACAGCGGGAAGAGGCGGTACGGCTGATGCACACAAAAAAAGCATAAAAAATCTCATATCAAAAAAGCTGTTCTTTTCCGCGGAGTTTTCAAAACTCTCACCAGAAAAGAACAGCTTTTTCTGCTTCTGTTAAAATGTCTTCGGCATCGGAACGGTTTCCTGTACTTTCAGACCGTATTTTGCTGCCAGCTGCAGTGCCTTCTGTTCCGTCTCCGGATTCCAGACGGCTTTCGGCGTATGGGCATCACAGCCGAAAACGGCGGTGTTTCCTTCTTCGCTGGCGATCTTCCAGAACTTCTCGTTCGGATACCATCTTTCTTCCATCAGACCAAGGAAATTGATCTCCAGCGGAATGTTTCTCTTTTTCACCTCACGGCAGAGTCTCCGGTATTCCCGGTCGAACACTGCTTCGTCGCCGTTGAATAAAAAGAGATCCGGGTGTGCCAGATACAGGTATTTTCCGGTATCAATGCCTGCCAGGCACTGGTCCACATACTGTTTCAGGTAGCTTCCGTCTGTTGTTCCATGGCCGCTGTAGAGAATCTTTTCGATCTCATTTCCCAGGCTGTGCTGGCCAAGCACAAAGTACTCAAACGGATAGTCCGACAAAAAATCAATCAGCTGCTCCCAGAATCTCGGGAAATACTCTGTTTCGAGTCCGAGATGGATTTCAATATCCTTGTCATACTCTTTTTTCAATGCCAGCACGGTGTCTACATAGCCTTCCACCTGATCGAGCCGCATCCGCATGCCGGAATCGTAGCCGTCCGGGAACGGATAAGGCGAATGGTCGGAAAAACCGAGAATTTTAAGGCCGCCCTCAATCGCGCGCTCCACATACTCCCGCTCCGTTCCGTCCGCATGGCGGCACCGCCATGTATGGGTATGGTAATTTGCAATCATGATCTGTAACCTTCTTTATTTTGTATCTTATTCTGCTGCTTCTTTGGAGATATCCGTTCCAAAATATTTTTCCGAAAGCTCTGTCAGTGTTCCGTCTTCTGCGAGCTCGCCAAGTGCTTTGTTGACTGCCTCAAGCAGCGTCTTGGTCTCATCGCCTTTTTTCATCGGAATACCGACTTTTGTGGATTCCGGATCGAGACATGCAATTTTGATCTCTGCATCCGGGTGTGCTTTCATATAATCGTAATACGTTACCTCTGCGTTCAGAGTTGCATCGATACGGCCGCTTAAGAGAAGCTCGAAAGTCTGCTCCAGATCGTCAACACCGGTAACGGCTGCGCCATATTTCTCGGCAACTTCTGCATACGTACTGGAAATGGTGTTCGCGGTGCTCTTTCCGTCGAGATCCTCCATGGACTGGATTTCATCGTTAGCAGAGTTTACGATAACAGCGGTGCGGTTGTATGCGTATGGGTCGGAAAAGCTGTATTTCTCAGCGCGCTCCTCTGTGATATCTACGCCGTTTACCATGATATCGTACCGGCCGGAATCGATTCCTGCAAGAAGGCCGTCCCACTCACCCTCTACAAAAGTTGCTTTCACGCCGAGTTTCTCTGCGATCTGCTGTGCCACTTCTACGTCATAGCCGACCAGGTTGTCGTCCTCATCGTGATACGTCCACGGTGCCCAGGTTCCTTCCATTGCCACAACGATCTCACCCTTGCTCTGGATCTGCTCTAAAAGATCCCCAGACGCACTTGCGGAAGATGCTGATGAAGAGGAAGAAGCACTGCTGTTATCTGCCGTGCTGTTTCCGCATCCGGTCAGTAAAAAGGATGATGTCAGGATACCTGCCAGAAATACTGCTGCCATTTTCTTTTTCATAATATTCGCCACTCCTTTTTTGTTTTGTTCTGGAAGAAGCTGCCTTTGCTTCTTCTGTTTTCTTTATTGCAAACTGTCCGGATTCCGTGCTCCGGGCAGGATTTGCCGCTTTGCGGGATACCTTACTCGTAATGCTGTTCAATATTCTGCAAAAATGTTCTCGTCCGCTCTTCCCGCGGATTTGCGAAAAATTCCTTCGACGGACCTTCCTCAACGACAACGCCGTTTTCCATAAAGACAACTTTGTTCGAAACGTTTCTTGCAAAGCCCATCTCATGCGTGACAACGAGCATCGTCATTCCCTCTTTGGCAAGCTGACGCATAACACCAAGCACCTCGCCGGTCAGCTCCGGGTCGAGTGCTGAGGTCGGCTCATCAAAATAGATAATTTCCGGATCGGTTGCCAGTGCACGGGCGATTGCCACCCTCTGCTGCTGTCCGCCGGAAAGCTGATGCGGATAGTAGTCCGCACGGTCCAGCATGCCTACTTTTTCAAGCGCTGCACGCGCTTTTTCCTCCGCCCTGGTTTTTGGCATTTTTCTGCCGATGATCAGACCCTCGGTTACGTTATGAAGGGCTGTTTTGTTCAGGAACAGGTTATAGTTCTGAAATACAAATGCGGTTTTCTGACGGATCGCCGCGATATCTTTTTTGCTGATGTTGTGGAACGGATATTCTTTCCCGTCAAAAATCAGGCTGCCGCCGTCCGCATGCTCCAGAAAGTTGACACAGCGCAGCATGGTTGTTTTTCCCGAACCGCTCGGGCCGAGGATTGCGACAACATCGCCCTGGTTTACTTTTAAATCTACACCTTTTAACACTTCCAGGCTGCCGAACGCTTTCTTTAATCCTTTGATTTCCAGCATGGCTTATTCCCCTTTTTTCTGATATGTACTCAGTTTCTTCTCTCCGATTCCCTGCAGCTTCGTGAGCACGGTGGAGAACAGCAGGTAGATCAGTCCTACTTCAATATACAGTGCCAGCGGCTCATGGGTGCGCGCTACAATCCGCTGCGTTACCATAAACATCTCCGTTACGGTGATATTTGCGGCAAGGGAAGTATCCTTTACCATGGCGATCAGAGAGTTGGAAAGCGGCGGGAACGCGGTGCGCATCGCCTGCGGAAGGATAATTCTCCGCATGATCTGCAGATACGACATGCCGACACAGTAGCCGGCTTCGAGCTGGCCTGCCGGAACGGCTTCCAGGGCCGCACGCATCGTCTCGGCACTGTAGGCGCCCTCATTCAGAGAAAAGACGAGAACTGCCGCCGGAAACGGATCGATCAGAATACCGGCGCGCGGAAGTCCGTAAAACACAACGAAAAGCTGGACCAGAAGCGGGGTTCCGCGGAAAATCCAGATATAGAAACGTGCAATCTGACGAAGGCCCTTGATGTTTGCAAACTGTACCATAGCCATTGCAGTCGCAATTACAAGTGCAATGGAAAACGAGATTACAGTAAGCGGAATCGTCACCTTAAGGCCCGGCAGAAAGATTTTCCAGAAAGAATCCAGAAGAATATTCCATAATCTTTCGCTCATTTCGATATATCCCCCTTATTTTACATTTTCCTAGATAGGATAACACTTCAAGTCCGCTTCAAGTCAAGTGTTTTTTCATATACCCCTCCCCCGCATGCAAGAATCCCCGGGAAACACGTTTTTCAACGGCCCCGGGGACTCTTATTTATGGTTGGTTTTAAGAGGAAGGATCTGTCTTTTTTTATGGTATTATGTTATTTACTGCTTAGTCCTGTGTCACATTAAATGCTCTTGCACCAGGGTATACAGCGGCCGTTCCAAGTTCTTCTTCAATTCGGAGAAGCTGGTTGTATTTTGCAACACGCTCGGTACGGCTCGGTGCACCGGTCTTGATCTGGCAGGTGTTCAGGGCAACAGCCAAGTCTGCGATGGTGGTATCCTCGGTCTCACCGGAACGGTGGGAGGAAATTGCGGTGTAGCCTGCTTTGTGAGCCATCTTGATTGCCTCAAGGGTCTCAGATACAGAACCGATCTGGTTCAGTTTGATCAGGATGGAATTTCCGCAGCCAAGGGAGATACCTTTTGCCAGACGCTCAGTATTGGTTACAAACAGGTCGTCACCGACAAGCTGTACTTTTCCGCCAAGCTCTGCGGTCAGCTCTTTCCAGCCTTCCCAGTCTTCTTCATCCAGAGCATCCTCGATGGAGATGATCGGGTATTTCTCTACCAGTGCTTTCCAGTGAGCGATCAGCTCTTTGGAAGTAAATACAGTGCCGGCTTTCGGCAGTTTGTATTCACCCTTGGTACCTGTCTTCCACTCGGAGGAAGCAGCATCCATCGCGATCTTGAAGTCTCTGCCTGGCTCATAGCCTGCTTTTTTCACTGCCTCAAGAATGGTCTCGATGGCTTCTTCATCGGATTTCAGAGCCGGTGCAAAACCGCCTTCATCTCCAACCGATGTTGCCAGTCCGCGCTCTTTTAAGATGGCAGCCAGTGCATGGAAGACCTCAGCGCACCATCTTAAGCACTCTTTGAAAGAAGATGCTCCAACCGGCATGATCATGAACTCCTGTACATCCAAACCGGAAGAAAGTGCGTGGCATCCGCCGTTGATGATGTTCATCATCGGAACCGGCAGACGATTTCCGGAAACGCCGCCGAAGAAGCGGTACAGCGGAATCTCAAGTGCGTTTGCTGCTGCTCTTGCGCAGGCAATGGATACAGCCAGAATGGCATTTGCACCCAGGCGGGATTTATCTTTTGTTCCGTCCGCATCGATCATAGCTTTATCTACAGCGTAGGTATCGGATGCATCCATACCTTTTAAGGTATCGTTGATGACGGTGTTGATGTTTTCTACTGCTTTCTGCACACCTTTTCCAAGGTATCTTGCTTTATCTCCATCTCGTAATTCCAGTGCCTCAAACTCACCGGTAGATGCGCCGCTTGGTGCCATGCCGCGTCCTACAACGCCTCCTGCAAGAACAACCTCAGCTTCTACGGTTGGATTTCCTCTGGAATCCAGAATTTCTCTTCCTTTTACTTCCTCAATTTTCAGGCTCTTCACTTTTCGTGTGCTCCTTTCTCGTTTGTTTCTGGAGTTTCCCGCCTGCGAAGTGTCCATGATCCGCAGACGGGAGATAACAATGATTGATTCGCTTTTGGTTAGTCTTTACTAACTATGATTCATTATAACTAATTTTTTAAAAATTGCAAGTGGGTAAAGTGATACTTTTTCTCAGAAATGCAAAAAGTTTTTCTGTTCTTATTTTTCCTGTTTAAATGCCTCTTCCAGCGTATGCCATCCAAGCACTGCACATTTCACTCTTGCCGGCATGTGGGAGATATCTTTCAGTGCACCAGCCTCCTCGAGTTCGTCAATCTCCTCGTCGGATGCTTCTCCTTTGATCATGCGCAGAAACAGGCTTGAATTCCGGACGCAGATTGTGCTCCGTCAAAATTTCGTTATAAAATCCTCTACTCTCCATAGCCCATTCTCCTTCTGATTGTGGATACACTTTCGATCAGTGCATCAATCTCTTCCGGTGTATTATAAAACATCATATCGTAAACGAAACGATGCCCGTGTGGTTGGCCGGATCTTTGGAACCGAGGATATGAACGTACGGCAGCGCGCCGAGTCCTTCCATAGCACGTTGCGTCAGTTCCCGTTTTCCATACAGACAGCCGATTCCCATCGGGCCCATCAGCTTATGGCCGGAAAAGGCGAGAAAATCTGCATCCAGCGCCTGTACGTCGACCGGCATATGCGGAACGCTCTGGGCGCCGTCCACAACGACAACGGCTCCCACGCGTTGCGCCATCTCCGTGATTTTCTGGATCGGATTCACGCAGCCGAGCACATTCGATACCTGCGCAACAGCCACAAGACGTGTTCTCTCATTAATGCCCTTTTGGAGCTCCTCATCGTTCAGCTCGCCCTCACTGGTACATTCCAGATAATGGATTTTCGCCTCCGATTGTAGACCTTTTTTCCGAGTATTTCGATCGGATTTATATGTTTGAAAAATTTTATCAAAAAACGCGCCTGTCGCCGGATTTTTTTCCGCACGACAGGCGCGTTTTCTATCAACATCGTTTCAGCCGATTCCGCCAAGCACGATTCCGAGAATCAGAACCAGCACACAGATCGGCACGTAGATATATTTGCAGATCGGATAATACAGATCCGTGAATTTGCTGCTTCTTCCCTTGTCTACCTGGGACTGCACATACTTCTTTCCGCAGATCCAGAAGAACATGACTCCGGCAAGGCCGGCGCCGAGCGGGCAAATGTAGATCGACAGAACATCCATCCACTGGGATACAATGCCCTGGATCAGAAGAGATACGACCACACCGATAACCCCGATCACACCGCAGGCTGCGGCTCTTCCGAGATGGAATTTTTCCTGTACCGTTGCAATCGGTGCCTCATACAGGTTGATGAGTGAGGTAAGGCCGGCGAAGAAGACGGCGACAAAGAAAATAATCGCAATCAGAGCACCGCCCGGCATGGATTTCATCAGGTTCGGAAGGTAAATAAACAGAAGGCCCGGGCCTCCGGTGTTTAACTGTGCTCCCGTAGTTGCCATCGCCGGAATGATAACGAGTGCGGCGAGCATGGCTGCGAGGGTATCAAAAAAGGCAACTCTTCCGGCTGCCGCTGGAATATTCTCTTCATCCGACAGGTAGGAACCGTAGATCAGCGTTCCGCTTCCGGCCACAGACAGAGAAAAGAATGCCTGCCCGAGGGCGAAAATCCAGGTTTTCGGATCGGCAAGTGCTTCCGGCTCCACGCGGAAGATATAACGGTAGCCATCTGCTGCGCCCGGCTGAAATGCAACGTAAATGCCAAGTACGACAAACAAGATAAAGAAGACCGGCATCAGCACCTTATTGACTTTCTCGATTCCTTTTCCGACACCGAACGCCAGAATAATCATTGCAATCACAAGCGCCACGATCTGCCAGAAATTGTTTCCGAAGGCGGACGCCATCGAGCCGAATGCTCCGGCGAAATCATCTACGCTTGCTGCTGCCAGTGTCTTTCCAGTAAACGTTCCGATCATGTACTTTAAGATCCATCCCATGACAACGGTATAACCAATCGCCATTGCAAGAGATCCGAGTACCGGAATCAGTCCGAGTGCTTCGCCGGCTTTTCGTTTTCCTTTTGTTTCACACGCATAACCAAAAGCATCGACCGGGCCGGATCTTGTGGCACGGCCAAAACTCATCTCTCCTGTCACGCCCGTAAAGCCGATCAGCGCCACGAAGAGGAAGTACGGGATCAGGAAGGAACCGCCTCCGTACAACGACACACGGGTAGAAAACATCCAGATATTTCCCATTCCCACGGCCGAGCCGATGCAGGCAAGGATAAAGCCCCACCGGCTGTTAAATGACTCTCTCTTTTTCATTTTGTTCTCCCTTTTTCTTACTTTTCTGAATATTCTATCACACTTAATTGGGAAAAGCTATAGCATTTAGTGTTTTCTTACGATTTTACCTCATATTTTGTGTTTTTCTGCCGCCTTGCTGCTGCCATTCCCGCGGAGAACAGCCGCAGTGGCGTTTGAAATAGCGGCTGAAATGAGACAAGTTGGAAAAGCCGCAGATTTCCGCGGTCTGTCCGATGGAAAGTGCCTGGTTGGTCAGAAGGTTTTTCGCCTTGTCGAGCCGTACCTCAATTAAGTCACTGTGCGGTGTGCTGCTGAAAAACTGCTTATAATAAGAATAAAACTGGCTTTTTTCCATATTTGCTATCTGGCAGAGCTTTTCCGTCGTCCACTCTTCCTCATAATGGCTCAGCATCGCAAGGCGCAGCTCCTGAAATTCCTGGTACAGTCCGGCCGGCTCCTCCGCCGTCTGCTGATACAGCCGCATGCCGCGCGATGCCGTGATCATCATCTGACGGACCAGCGCTTCCTCGTATTCCACCGCATACGGGTCCTTCACAATGTATTCCCGCTGCTGAAGACGGATCAGTTCATCGATGGCTTCTGTATTTTGCGGATAAAAAACTGTGTTCTGCGGAATGCCGTACTTTTCCCCCAGATTTTCGCCGCACCAGAAATGAACATAGCTGTTGCGGAATTTCTGCACCGCCTGGTAATGCTGCTCGTGATCCAGCGTGTAAAAAAGGCAGGCATTTTCCTGGGCAATGATAAACGCAGTTCCGTCATACACCTTCATCGGCGTTTTAAACAGCAGAAACAGATAGTCCCCGCTTCCCTCCGGCCGGTATATTGTCTCACAGTCCGTGTTGGACCTATTATATTCACAGATATGAATTGAAAATTCCATTCCCGTTTTCTCCTTTTCGTTTCTCTCCCATATTCTATCGCAATACCGGAAAAAAAGTCAAATTTATCGGACAAAAATCTCTGGCTTTTTTCCCTCTTCCTGCTAAAATCTAAACTATCAGGAGGCGGAAACAAAGCACGGAGAGAAAATCCCGGACACATCATTCATCCTTTGTTTTCACCGAAAACGAACATTTTATTTACAGGAGGATTTTTCAAGCATGAAAAAAGCAGAGATTATCATCGACAAATATTTTCTTACCGGAAAAGTTGACAAACGAATCTTCGGTTCCTTTATCGAGCACCTGGGACGCGCCGTTTACGAAGGCATCTATCAGGAAGGAAGTGCTCTCTCCGACGAGCAGGGCTTCCGAAAAGATACCCTGGATCTTGTCAAAGAGCTTCAGGTACCGATCGTCCGTTACCCGGGCGGAAACTTTGTCTCTGGTTTTCACTGGGAAGACAGCGTAGGCCCGAAAGACAAACGGCCTGCAAAACCAGATCTTGCCTGGGGCGTGATTGAGACAAACGAATTCGGTCTGAATGAGTTTGCTGACTGGTCGAAAAAAGCCGGCAGTGACATTATGATGGCCGTCAATCTCGGAACCCGCGGATCGGAAGACGCAAAAAATGTGCTGGAGTACTGCAACTTCAAGGGCGGCACCTACTACAGTGATCTGAGAAAATCCCACGGTTACAAAGATCCACACAACATCAAACTCTGGTGCCTCGGCAACGAGATGGACGGACCGTGGCAGATGGGACATAAGACCGCTTCTGAGTACGGACGTATTGCAGCAGAGACTTCCCGTCTGATGAAATTCATGGATCCGACGATTGAAACTGTTGCCTGCGGAAGCTCCAATCTTACGATGCCAACCTTCGGTTCCTGGGAATATACGGTTCTGGACGAATGCTATGATGAGGTGGATTACCTTTCTTTACACCAGTACTACGGAAATTATGCAAATGATACTGTCGATTTTCTGGCAAGCTCCAAGGGCATGGATGATTTCATCTCCGGTGTAGTTGCGATCTGTGATGCAGTCAAAGCGAAAAAACACGGCAAAAAGCAGATTAACCTTTCCTTCGATGAGTGGAACGTATGGTATCACAGCAATGAGCAGGATCAGAAGCTGGAGAAATGGGTACGCGCACCGCATCAGCTTGAGGATGTTTACAACTTTGAGGATGCACTTCTCGTCGGAAGCATGCTGATCACACTCCTGCGCCACGCAGACCGTGTCAAGATTGCCTGCCTCGCACAGCTTGTCAACGTTATCGCTCCGATCATGACATCCGATACCGGTGCATGGCGTCAGACGATCTTCTATCCATACATGCATGCAAGCGTATACGGCCGCGGAACCGTCTTAAATACACAGGTTTTGACACCGGTTTACGAGAGCAAAACGTACGGCGAAGCTCCGTATCTCGATTCTGTCTGCATCTGGGATGAGGAAAACGATGCGCTGACCATCTTTGCAGTTAATAAGAGTCTGGATGAAGATATGGAAGTCTCCTGCGATCTGCGTCAGTTCGAAGGATATCATCTGGCGGAGCACATTGTGCTGACAAACGATGATCTGAAAGCAGTCAACACAGAAGCCAATCCAAACCATGTTGTTCCGACCCTTTCGACTGCTACAAGACTGGAAAGCGGAAAAATGCATACCGTTCTTGGGAAACACAGCTGGAATGTAATTCGTCTTATGAAGTAAGTTAAAAAGAACTGCGGCAGGATTCCCGTAGTGGGATCTCCTGCCGCAGTTCTTTTTCGCTTTTTTTCCGACAAAACCCATCCGCTTCCTTTTTTGTTCTGGCGGACAGTTCTTTTTCCTGCAGATCGGTACAATATACCGTTTTAATCGTTTCAATTTTTTTGAATCTTTTTATCTCTGTGCCTGTGCAGCGGTTCTTGCATGGAACATACGGAATACACCGGTCTGCTCGATCAGTTTCGTCAGGCTATAGAAAATGATGGAATCAATCGGCCACATGATCAGGTTCTTTAAGGCACGTGCCGGAAGAAGCACCATGATTCCTTTTCCATACAGCATGCTGATCCAAAGAGTATTCAATAATACATTAACAATCAGCATAACAATAAACTTGGCCAAAAGCACACGTTTGATGGTCAGCTTTTTACGATAGAAGAAGCATCCATACAGGAAGGATGCCAGCATCGCATTAAATGTGAATCCGAAAAAGAACGGGCCGTTTGGTTTCAGGAAATATTTCACGATATCGAGAATACCGGAAAAAAGACATCCTGTTACCGGTCCGAACAGGTAATCCACAAGGCGGTTCGGAATTCCGGAGAATCCGATACGAACGTACGGTCCGATATCAATCGACGCTACCTGATTCAGGATCATAGCCAGTGCAGCAAACATAGCACAGGCGGCAAGGGTGGGGACTGCTTTCAGCTCTTTTGCTGACTGCAGAAACATGTTTTTTGTTTCTTTTGTTGTTTCATTTGTGTTTTTTTGCATAAAAAAATTACCTCCTTTACAGATATCTGACTACAATAGGAGATAATCTCTTGTCTCTATCTTCTGTTGCAGCGAGATGCAATTCATATACCGCAAGATTTTCTCTTTTCGTCTCCCTGGCTACTCTCTATCCCGGGAGCACTTTACGCATATGAACTTACTCTGCAGTTGTTTTTGTCCTGTTTATTATATAGTAAAATCCCCTTGGTTTCAAGAGGATTTTACATTTTTTTCCAGGAATTTTGCAGAAAAAATGACACATATTCTTTTACGGTCTTTCCGGCGAAAGAACGGAGACAAAAACAAACTTTCTATCCAGCAGTTTTCCCATCAGCGCAATGCCTTTTCCCATCGTAAAAGCGGCTGCCACCGTTCCGATTCCAAGGCCTTCGATTCTTCCAAGTCCGAAGAAGGTGAGCAATGCTGTTACCGTAAGGCAGGTTACGTCAAAGCCGATTTTAATTCTGGAATACGGCACTTTCGTGATATCAGATACTTCACGCGGGAACAGATCCGTCGGGACAATCGGGAGCTTGCAACGGTTTGAAAGCGCAATACCGAAACAGAGGATCAGATAGCTCAGCACAAAATACAGCACACGCAGCGGCAGATTTACCGGAAGACGTGTAATCCAGAGCTCGTGAAGATCCATCAGTTCTCCAAACACAAAGCCGACCACAAAACTGAACAGGTAAGTGGGAACGAATTTTTTCCGCATAAGCATCAGCGTACAGACGAGCAGTCCCTGGAAAATATACGTCCACGTTCCAAGCGTAAGCCGCGGCATCACCTTCTGGAATGCATACGGAACACTCGAAATCGCCGAAATCCCGGACCCGGAATGCAGCATCAAAAGAACGCCGAGACTGTTCAGGACAACAACCATCAAAAGTGCCAGTTCTCCGCGCATGACTGTTTTTTCTGTTTTGTTTTTCATAATAACTTTTCCTCGATTTCTATGTATTTCTTATATGGTCAGATGGCTTTGTGACGGGCGCAAAGACAGGGAGCGCATTTTCTTGCTGTAAATGCACTCCCCTTCCATCGGATCTGTCTTCTTTTATTTTCGGATCTGTCCCGTTCCGTATACGATATTTTTAATCGACGTCAGCGCCAGCAGTCCCATTGGGCCTCTGGCGTGGAGTTTTTGTGTGCTGATGCCGATTTCGGCGCCGTAGCCGAATTCGAAGCCGTCGGTGAAGCGGGTGGAGGCGTTGACGTAAACTACGGCTGCATCGATTTCGTCCAGGAATTTCTGGGCGTGGGTGTAGTTGTTGGTGATGATTGCTTCGGAGTGTTTTGTGTTGTAGTGGTTGATGTGTGCAATCGCTTCGTCGATGGAAGAGACGGTTTTGATGGACACGATGTAGTCGAGATACTCTTTTCCCCAGTCCTCTTCTGTCGCTTCTTCTGCTTCCGGCATGTATTCTCTTGCCTTTTCGTCTGCGCGCATTTCCACATGTTTTTCTTTTAATCGTTCCTCCAGAACCGGGAGCAGTTTTTCACGTACATTTTCGTGCACCACAATCGATTCACACGCATTACATACGCCGACGCGCTGTGTTTTTGCGTTCAGAATAATATCCACTGCCATGGAAAGATCGGCTGTCTCATCCACGTAGATATGGCAGTTTCCGGTTCCCGTCTCAATCACCGGAATCGTGCTGTTTTCCACGACAGCGCGGATCAGTCCGGCGCCGCCGCGTGGGATCAGGACATCGACATAGCGGTTCATCTTCATAAACTGCGCCGTCGTCTCGCGGGAGGTATCTTCGATCAGAAGCAGGGCGTCTTCCGGCACCTGCTCCTCTTTCAGTGTTTTCCGAAGAGAGGCAACAATCGCCGTATTCGAGTGGATTGCATCGCTTCCGCCTTTTAAAATCACGACATTTCCCGTTTTGAAGCAGAGTGCAAATGCATCCGCCGTCACATTTGGGCGTGCCTCGTAGATGATGCCGACAACACCGAGCGGAACACGTTTCTGTCCGATCAGAAGACCGTTCGGGCGTTTTTTCATTCCCAGCACTTCCCCGATTGGGTCATCCAGTTCGGATACCTGAGACATGCCTTCTGCCATTGCTTCAATCCGGTTTTTGTCCAGAAAGAGCCGGTCCAGAAGTCCCTGAGACATGCCTTTTTCTTTTCCATGCTCCATATCCAGCGCATTGGCCGCGATAATCGTTTCGGCGTCTGCCACAAGATTTTCCGCTGCTTTTTTCAGCACACAGTTTTTCTTCTCCGTCTCCATGATTCGAAGCACTGGCTCCGCCTGGCGGGCTCTTGTTCCGATTTCTTCCAGATTCATCATATTCGTCTCCTCCTTAAAATAATATGGTTAATTACATCCAATCATAGACAAATGTGTTTAGCTCGCATTCTCAAACCAATAGATTTTTGAATAGTTCCATAGTAATTTGCACTTTCTCGCATTAACTTTTTTACA
>UMLD01010340.1_pt1 | contig 60708 bp, 40 predicted proteins | sample 1966491 | NCBI WGS metagenome assembly UMLD01 (sample SAMEA4836191, study PRJEB28245) | human gut metagenome | biome: gut microbiome; material: fecal sample | place: Denmark | collected 2008
CGCCGTATCGGCACTTAGAATTATGCGGTATTGCCCTAAAGATTCAAAGAAAAGCGTGGGGACGCGGCACAGCCGCAGCGCAGCCCCATTTTGGCGCACAGCGTTTCCCCGGTCCGCACAAAACAAAAGCTGCCCGAAAAGATGTTGATCCTTCCGGGCAGTATGCATCATAAATCAGCCATTCAGGGAATCAATAGCGGCCTTGGTATGGTCAATGTAGATCTGCTGCACATCAGCAATTTCGCCCAGACCGGCAATCTGGGTATCCACGCTGTCAAAGCAGCCAGCGGCCTTGAACTGGCTCAGCCAGGAATCTGCGTCATCGCCAGCCATATCGTTGTTGGCATGGTCACCGGCAACCACCATCAAGGGGCGCAGGACAACCTTGGTGTAACCGGCTTCCTTGATCTTTTCGATCACAGCCTCGCAGGCGGTGTCTTCCGGCTCGCCCTCAACAGTGCCAATGAACACATTGTCATAGCCCAGGGTCTGCATGGTCATCTGCATCTGGCTGTAGCTGATCTTTGCGGTGTGGGAAGTGCCGTGGCCCATGAACACAAAAGCAGTGCCATCGGCGGCAGCAGCGGCGGCGTCATCATAACCAGCGGCGGCAACAGCCTCGGTGGTGATGGCAGTGGCAACAGCTTCCTTATCAGCGTTGATTTCGGTAGCGTCAGCGCCAACTTCGCCCAGCAGGGGCTCAGCAATGGCAACGCTTTCGAACTTATCCGCGTACTCGTTCACAGCTTCGCACATTTCGTCGTACTCAGCGCCGTGCATCAGGTGAGTAGGCTGAACAACCAGGTTCTTAACGCCGTTGGCAACAGCGCGGTCCAGAGCCTGCTTCATGTTATCGATTTTCTCGCCATCGCGGGCCTGCACATGGTTGATGATGATCTGTGCGGTGAAAGCGCGGCGGACGGACCAATCCGGGTAAGCGGCCTGCAGGGCATCCTCGATGCCCTTGATATCTGCCACGCGGCTGCTGTTGAAGGAGGTGCCAAAGCTGACGACCAGCAGTTCGTTTTCGCCGATCTCATCCCCATTGCGGGAATCGTCCAGGTTGGCATCGCCGGTATTGCGGCCAAAGTAGTCGGGGTCAGCGTTCTCGCCTTCCACCAGCTCTTTCTGGGTATCGGTCAGGGTGTCCCATGCCTGCTTGGCAGCTTCGCACTGGGCGTCGGTGTCATCGGTGCGCTCCTGCACATAGATGGCATCGATCAGGTCTGCACATTTCTTTGCGGCCACTTCGTCTGCATCTCCCTCGTCTGCGCTTTCAGCGGGTGTTTCGGTGCTTACAGCCTCGCTTTCGGCGGGGGCACTGCTGGCAGCCATGCTGTCAGATGGCGCACCACAGCCAGCCAGCAGGGCGGCGGCCAGAGCCAGTGCGGTCAGCACGGCAGCGGGCTTTTTCAGGTTGTTGTGTTTCATGTGTTTTGCTTCCTTTCTCCTATGGCAAATCCATTTGCTGAAAAACAGGTACAGGAAACAAAACCCAGGCGCAGCAGCTTTGCAGACAAAACTGCCACAAAAAACGGGGGTCTTTCTGTGTGCAGAACGGCAACGCAAAAAGACCCCCGGATTTTCCATGAGCTTTTCAGGTACAACCAATTCCTCGTGATCTGGAGCAATGCTCCCGTACCAACAGCGGGCAGGTTTCCTGGCTGAAAGCTCAACATCCACCGCCGCCTTCCCAAGCAACGTTCAGTGACCGGTGCAAATGCACCCTGGCGGCAGGCTCCCTTATCACAGTGACGAGATCGTGCGGGATTTGCACCCGCTTCCCTTTTACCCTTTCCAGAGCGCCGGAAGGCTCAGCCGCCCGGCAAACAATGAAAGGCACCTGCTGTTTTATATTCAGTTTCCGATTCATTGTAGCACATTGCATCCAAAAGCGCAAGGTGCTGTTTGTATGTTCTGCCGAATTTTTTCGGCCTTCCTAGGCGTCCTTACAGCCGCCGGTGCAAAATCTCACACAAGCGTTTCATATCCAGCGGCTTGGCGGCATGCTCGTTCCTACCGGCGGTTTTGGCCGGCTGCACATCCTTGGCAAAGGCGTTGGCCGTCATGGCAACAATGGGCACCTGCGCGGCATCGGCTTTGGGCAAAGAACGGATGGCCGTGGGGCGCGTTTTTGTATTTTGTCGGTTTACAACTTTAAGGCAGCACCGCACAATTCCCGCCTAACGGCTTAAGCACCGCTCCGGCGGTTGCGGCACGGCATCTGCGTTGCCAAAATGCTCGATAAGACATCCAGTATTATCTGCGCTTTTGGCTTAGCATCTGCCGCACCTCGCTCGCCGTATCGGCACTTAGAATTATGCGGTGTTGCCTTAAATCGCTTGCAGTTGGCATGGCAGTGTGGTAAGCTAATATGGATTTAATATGGTAGCGGTTATCTATGCTGCCGTGCGGGCCGCTGCCTTTTCCCGCGCAGCAGCACAAATAAAAATGGGAGAAAACAATATAAGTTTATGAAGAATCGTGAACGGCTCGGAAGCCGGCTTGGCTTCATCATGCTGTCAGCCGGCTGCGCCATTGGCTGCGGCAATGTGTGGAAATTTCCCTGGATGTGCGGCCAGAACGGCGGCGGCAGTTTTATGCTGCTGTACATTATTTGTCTGGTCGTGCTGGGTCTGCCCGCCATGACGATGGAATTTTCCGTTGGGCGTGCAGCGCAGGCCAGCCCTATCCGCATGTACCAGAAGTTGGAAAAGCCCGGCTGCAAGTGGGGCATTTTCGGCATTGCCAGCCTGATTGGCAACATTGCCCTGATGGCATTTTACACCGTGGTGACCGGGTGGATCATCTATTATTTCATCAAGTTCCTTACCGGCCAAAACGCAGATTTCGGATTTACCCAGATGATTACGAACCCCACGGTGAATGTGGTGTTTTTGCTGGTGACCGTTGTGGTAGCATTTGCTATTTTAAGCTTTAACCTGCAGGGCGGGCTGGAGCGCATTACCAAATATATGATGCTGGCCCTGTTGGTGCTGATGCTGGTGCTGGCGGTGCACAGCCTGCCCCTGCCGGGCGCGGCAGAAGGCTTGAAATTTTACCTGGTGCCGGATTTTGGAAAGATCGATGGCAGCGTTGTGGTGGGCGCCATGAACCAGGCGTTCTTTACCCTTTCCGTTGGCATGGGCGGCATGGCGATTTTTGGCAGCTACATTGAAAAAGAACACTCCCTGATGGGGGAATCCGTCCACATTATTGTGCTGGATACTTTGGTTGCGGTGCTGGCCGGCATCATCATGTTCCCCGCCTGCTTTACCTATGGGCTGGAAGTGAACGCCGGGCCCAGCCTGCTGTTTGATACCATGGCTACCGTGTTCAACAACATGACCGGGGGCCGCTGGTGGGGCACGCTATTCTTTTTGTTCATGGTGTTTGCCGCACTTTCCACCGTGTTGGGCGTGTGCGAAAACATCCTTGCCATGGTGCGGGAGCTGACCGGGTTAAGCCGCCCCAAGGGCGCTTTGCTGTGTGGCGTGGGCATCTTTCTGTTGGCGCTGACCACCGCGCTGGGCTACAGTGTACTGCATTTCCAGCCGTTTGCCGCGGGCACGGCCTGGCTGGATCTGTGGGATTTCATTGTTTCCAATAACATTTTGCCGCTGGGTTCACTGGTATTGGCGCTGTTCTGCTGCAACTCTTTCGGTTGGGGGTGGGACGCTTTTGTTCAGGAGGCCAACACCGGCAAAGGCTTAAAAGTGCAGCCCTGGATGAAGCCGATCTTCCGCTTTGTGGTGCCCGCCGCCATTGCGTTCATTTATATTTACGGCATGGCAACTTTTGCATGGAATTGATCCCCCCGCTTTTTATAAAACCTTAGGCAACACCGCACAATTCCCGCCTTGCGGCTTAAGCACCGCTCCGGCGGCTGCGGAACGGCATCTGCGTTGCCAAAATGCTCGATAATGTCGGGTTGCGGTACCCGCATCGTGCTTCGGGGGCAAAAGCCCCTCGCACTCTGCGACCGCTGCCCCTGCTTCGGTTCGCTGTTTCCGCCACTGGCGGCGCTCACCTTTGCAGCATCCAGTATTATCTGCGCTTTTGGCTTAGCATCTGCCGCACCTCGCTCGCCGTATCGGCACTTAGAATTATGCGGTATTGCCCTTATCTTTCCCTGCAGGCAGTGTGGCGGCGTTCCGTCATTCTGCCTGCTTCTTTTTGCCCAATTTGGCGGGAATACCAAAATCTCCGTTTAACATTGCGCTTTCGCCACCCGGATGTTAAACTGTTAACAAGAGTATACCGCGATAAACACATGTAAGGAGCACCCCCATGGACAACGTGAAAATTCTGGAAGTAAAACAGAGCATTTTTGCTTCCAATGATGAACAGGCCGCCCAGCTGCGGCAGAGCCTGAAAGAGAAAAAGATCTTTCTGCTGAATTTGATGAGCGCACCGGGCAGCGGCAAAACCACCACCCTGCGCAGCACCATTGCCGCGCTGAAAGATGAGCTGCGCATCGGTGTGATGGAAGCGGACATTGATTCCGATGTGGACGCCAAAGCCATTGCCGCTGCCGGGGCAAAAGCCATCCAGCTGCACACCGGCGGCATGTGCCACCTGGATGCCGAGATGACTCGCCAGGGGCTGGAGGGCCTTGGCCCCCAGGATGTGGACCTTGTGGTGCTGGAAAACGTGGGCAACTTGGTCTGCCCGGCAGAGTTTGACACCGGTGCGGTGAAAAACGCGATGATCCTATCCGTGCCCGAAGGGGACGATAAGCCATTGAAGTACCCCCTGATGTTTCAGGTGTGCGACGTGGTTCTTATCAACAAAATTGACGTTTTGCCGTATTTTGATTTCGATATGGACAAATGCCGGGAATATATCGCCATGCGCAACCCCAACGCAAAGGTCATCCCCATCTGCGCCAAAACCGGCGAGGGCATTGCCGAATGGACCGATTGGCTGCGGGAGCAGGTGAAAGCGTGGCAGGCATAAGGGCAAAGCAAACCCGGACCGCCTGCAAAGCAATGCAAACGAAGCAGAACATGCGCAGAGCAATAAAAGGAGCAAGCCATGAGCGAACCGACCGCTTTCCCACTGGACGAAAGCAAGCTGCCGTTCAAGATCCCCAAGGACACAAAGCCGCGGGAAAAAATTATGAAGCTGGGGCAGATGATCACCGACCGTGTGCCCGCCAAGCTGCGCCGCCTGACGGTGGAGGACCCCGAATATTGGGGTCTGGCCAGCATTGTGACTGACGAAATGGCCGATGTTGCCCTGAAAATGAAGGTGCGCCAGCCAATGACCCTGCCGGAACTGGAAAAAGCCACCGGCAAACCCGCCAAAGAGCTGGAGCCCCTGCTGTATCAGATGAGCTGCGTTGGCCTGTTGGAATACAACTGGGAGAACCCCCGCCGCGAAAAACAGTACATTCTGCCCATGTTTGTGCCCGGCAGCGCTGAGTTCTTTAACATGAACAAACAGCAGATTGCCGACCACCCCGAAGTGACCGCCTTTTTTGAGCGGATGACCTTTTTGCCGCTGGAACACATTACCGCCATGGTGCCCCCAGGCGGCGCAGGCATTGGCATGCACGTGATCCCGGTCGAAAAAGCCATCGAGACCGAAAACCACTCGCTGGATATCGAACACATCTCCCACTGGCTGAAAAAATACCAGGGCAAGTATGCCGCCGGCCCCTGTTCCTGCCGTATGTCCCGCGCCGCCATGGGCGAAGGCTGCGGCGATGACCCGGATGACTGGTGCATCGGCGTGGGCGATATGGCGGACTATCTGGTGGAAACCAACAAGGGCCATTATGTGACCTATGACGAAGTGATGCGGATCTTGCAGAAAGCCGAGGACAACGGCTTTGTGCACCAGATCACCAACATTGACGGCGAGAACAAGATTTTTGCCATCTGCAACTGCAATGTCAACGTCTGCAACGCCCTGCGCACCAGCCAGCTGTTCAACACCCCCAACATGAGCCGCTCGGCTTACGTTGCCAAAGTGGAACCGCAAAACTGCGTTGCCTGTGGCCGCTGCGTGGAGTTCTGCCCCGCCGGTGCCGTTAAGCTGGGCCAGAAGCTGTGCACCAAAAACGGCCCGGTGCAGTACCCCAGGCAGGAACTGCCCGACACTGTAAAGTGGGGCCCCGAAAAATGGGCGGTGGACTACCGCGATAAAAACCGCATCAACTGTTATGATACCGGCACCGCCCCCTGCAAAACCGCCTGCCCCGCCCACATTGCGGTGCAGGGCTACCTGAAAATGGCTGCGCAGGGCCGCTACCGCGATGCACTGGCGCTGATCAAAAAGGAGAACCCCTTCCCCGCCGTGTGCGGGCGCATCTGCAACCGCCGGTGCGAGGATGCCTGCACCCGCGGCACCGTGGACCAGGCAGTGGCCATTGATGCCGTGAAAAAGTTTGTGGCCCAGCAGGACCTGAACGCCGCCCACCGCTATGTTCCGCCGGTGGTGCAGCCCTCTTTGCAGGGGCCGTGGCCGCAAAAAATTGCAATCATCGGCGGCGGCCCGGCCGGGCTTTCCTGCGCGTACTTCCTTGCGCTGCAGGGTTACCGCCCGACTGTATTTGAGAAAAACGAACACCCTGGCGGCATGCTGCGGTACGGCATCCCCAGCTTTAAGCTGGAAAAAGATGTGATTGATGCGGAAATTGACATCCTGCGGGAGCTGGGTGTTACCATCCGCTGCGGTGTGGAAGTTGGCAAGGACGTTACCCTTGCCCAGCTGCGCGCCCAGGGGTACAAGGCGTTCTATCTCGCCATCGGCTGCCAGGGCGGCCGCACAGCAGGGGTTCCCGGCGAGGACGCTGCGGGCATCCAGACCGCCGTTGCGCTGCTGCGCACTGTGGGCGGGGACGAAAGCCACAAAATGACCGGCAAAACCGTGGTGATCGGCGGCGGCAATGTTGCCATTGATGCCGCCCGTGTTGCCCTGCGCTGCGGGTCCAGCGATGTAACGATGGTCTGCCTGGAACCGCGGGAAAAGATGCCCGCTTCCGCTGAAGAGATCGCCGAGGCGGAGGAAGAGGGCGCTGCCATCCGCTGCGGGTACGGCCCCAAGGAATTTTTGACAAAGGACGGCCATGTATGCGGCGTGGTGCTGAAAAGATGTACCGGCCTGTACGATGCCGAGGGCCGCTTTGCCCCCACCTATGATGAAAACGTGACGATTACCCTGCCGTGTGACAATGTTGTGCTGAGCATTGGCCAGTGCATCCAGTGGGGCAACCTGCTGGATGGCGAAGCCGTGCAGCTTGGCCGCGGCCAGGGCGCTGTGGCCGATGCCATGACTTACCAGACTGCCCAGTCGGATATCTTTGTGGGCGGCGATGTGTACACCGGCCCGCGCTTTGCTATTGATGCGATTGCCGCAGGCAAGCAGGGCGCCATCTCCATCCACCGTTTTGTGCAGCCCAACACCAGCCTGACCATTGGCCGCAACCGCCGCGATTTTTATGAGCTGGATAAAACCAATCTGGCCCTTGGCGATTATGACCGCGCACCCCGCCAGGCAGCCGGAATGGATGATGCCATCGACGCGCACCGTTCTTTCCGGGATGCCCACCTGACCCTGACCGAAGCGCAGGTAAAAACCGAAACAGCCCGCTGCCTGGGCTGCGGTGCCAGCGTGGTGGACCCCAACAAGTGCATTGGCTGCGGCGTTTGCACCACCAAGTGTGAATTCGATGCCATCCACCTGCACCGCGACCTGCCCGAATGCAGCACCATGGTGCGGTCGGAAGATAAGTTCAAGGCCATTCTGCCTTACATGGCAAAGCGCGAAGTGAAGATCCGCTTTGGGAAAAAGGATAAGTAAATGCACGAACTTGGCATTGTGTTCCACATCATCCGCACGGTGGAGGATGTGGCCAAAGAAAACCACGTTGCCCGCATCCAGCGGGTAACACTGCAATTAGGCGAGGTTTCCGGCGTGGTGGAAAGCTACCTGCAGGACTGCTGGAAATGGGCCGCCGCCAAATCAGAGATTTTGCCCGGTGCCGCGCTGACCGTGGAGCAGATCCCCGCCATTACCCTGTGCGAAGACTGCGGCCAGCAGTACCCCACCGTGCCCCATGGCCGCACCTGCCCCCACTGCCAAAGCCCCCATACCCACCTGCTGCAGGGCAACGAGATGATGATCAAAGAAGTGGAAGCCGTGGAGCCGGAGATATCCGAAGCTTCCGGCTGAGAAAAATTCCCCGCACAGGCTGCGTTATGCGGCCTTGTGCGGGGATTTTTTTGTATCTGCGGGCGGTTTATGCTATACTTGAAACTGGTATTGTGAAAACGGAAAGGACGAACCATTCCCCATGCGGCAGATCGACTTTGAACACGGCGGCATTGCACAAAACATCTTGAAAGCAGCGCTGCCCATGTTGGTGGCGCAGGTGCTGACCCTGCTGTATAACATTGTGGACCGCATTTATATTGCGCGCATCCCGGATATCGGCACGGCGGCGCTGGGCGCGTTGGGGCTTTGCTTCCCCATTATTGTCATTATTACGGCGTTCAGCAATTTGTTCGGCAGCGGCGGCGCACCGTTGTTCGCCATCGCCCGCGGCAGCGGGGATAAGGCCCGTGCCGGGCTGATTTTGAACCTGGCCTGCACGCTGTTGTTGTGCTGCGCCGGTGTATTGATGGTCATTGGCCTGCTGTTTGCCCGGCCCATTCTGGTTTTATTCGGTGCTTCGCCGGAAGCATTGCAGTATGCGCTGCCGTACCTGATGCTGTACTTGCTGGGCACCTACCCTTCCATGCTCACAACAGGGTTGAACCCGTTCATCAATGCGCAGGGCTATGCCACAGCCGGTATGCTCAGCGTGGTGATCGGCGCAGCGGCCAACCTGGTGCTGGACCCGGTGTTTATCTTTGTGTTGGGCATGGGCATCTGCGGCGCGGCGGCTGCCCTTGCGTCAGCTGCCCGCCAACAGGCGCTGCATCGGCGATATCGTCAGCCTTGGCACAGCGGGCTTCATCATGCAGCTGACCAACAGCGTGGTGACGATCTGCTGCAACAATGTGCTGTCCGTGACCGGCGGCGATATGTACATCTCGGTCATGACGATCATTTCCAGCGTGCGCCAGATGGTGGAAACGCCGATTTATGCCATTACCGAGGGCTCTTCCCCCATTATCAGCTACAATTACGGCGCACGCCGCCCCCGCAAGGTGCTGCGCGCCGCCGTCTCCATGGCCCTGATGGCTTTGGTATACACCCTTACGATCTGGGCAGTCATTCTGTTGGCACCGCACTTCCTCATCTCCATTTTCAGCAGCGATCCCACCCTGCAGGCGGATACCATCCCCGCCATGAAGCTGTATTTTTCCACCTTTGGTTTTATGCTGCTGCAATATGTGGGCCAGACAGTGTTCAAATCGCTGAACAAGCGCCGCCACGCGGTGTTTTTCTCGCTGCTGCGCAAGGTCATCATTGTGGTGCCGCTCACCTACCTGCTGCCTTATGCTTTTGGCATGGGCACCGACGGCGTGTTTGCTGCGGAGCCGGTTTCCAACGTGATCGGCGGCAGTTTGTGCTTTCTTGTAATGCTGATTACCGTTTTGCCGGAGCTGAAACGGATGGATCGGGAGGATGCGAAGACAGCAAAATAGCAGAGTTGGCCGTGCAAAGCCTTTTACAAAAGGTGCTTTGTGCAGGGGCCGGTTGGCGGGTCATTTCTTTGCCGTGTTTTTGTCGATATATCGTTTGTAAAGTATGTTTACTTTACGCTTTAGAAGTACATACAAGCGCATATTCTTATTTTGTTTCAAACGGTTTTCCCACTTTCAATAAGCAGAAGAAATAAAGAAAAAACTCTCCCTCGGCGGCCAGATATACGGGATCAAACCGGCATGGCCAGAGGGAGAGTTTTATTTTTATCTGGTAGTGTTATCGGGACAGCAAGCATCGTCCCCTACAAACACTTTTCACGCTTGCGGCATGATAGAATGATATTGCCTTGCTCTTTTAGCCGCTTATTCCGCCACGGTTCTATCCAGCATAGCCGTTATCCCCTCCGCCAGCTGTTCGGCGGCCTGGGTTGTTGTCAGCTCTCCGTTGCTGCAGGCAGTCAATACGGCGGCGTACAAGCCGTCCGGCACAGCGGCCAGAGCCGGGCTTTCAAATGTGGGGTCAAGTGGGAAATCCACAAAAGCCATCATGCGGTTGTTGGCTTCCACCACCAGCGGGTTCACCAGGCCTGCCGCTGTGGCAGCCGCACGGCCAGTGACGGAATCCGGCAAACCGCAGGCAGTGCCCATGATGGAAGCACCCATATCCTCGTTCAGCAAAAAGTTGACCAGAATCGCCGCTTCTTTCGGGTGCTGGCAGCTGCTGTTGATGGCAAGGGCCAGATATACTTTAGAAAATCCGCCGTTGGCCTGCCCGCCAAAGGCGATCTCATCCCCTACCAAAAAGCCGCTGGCATTTTTTAACGCACTGCGGTAGGTTTTGGCGTCGGCATCCCAGGCAAAGGTACCGGCGTACTGGCCGTTCTGCCACATGGGGGTCTGGTCCAGCGTCCCGTTTGTCTGCTGGGCGGCAAGGGTGGGCATGACATGGTTTTCTTCCAGCGCCTGCAAAAATTCCAGCCCGGTTTTGATCTCGTCTGCCGAATATTGCAGCTGGCGATCCACCACCCACGCTTTGCCAGTGGTAGATTCCAGATAACTGACCATCAGGTTCATGCGGGCGGCTGCATCCATGGCCAGGGGGTAATATTCCTCCCCCAGCACCTCGCGGAAGGTGTTGCCTGCGGTCAGCAGCTCCTCATAGGTTTTGGGCGCATCGATCCCTGCCTGTTCAAAAGTGCAGGTATTCCAATAAAAAATGCGGCCTGTCACCGACATTGGCACAGCCAGCAAAGCGCCATCCACTGTGCAGGCATCCAGCGCACTCTGGCTGAACTGCTCCAGATCGATCACATCGCTATATTCGTTCAGGTCAACAAACTGGTCAGCATTTTGGCCCGGCCAGGTCCAGTCCACCTGCATCACGTCGGCGGTTTGATCCTCGTCAGCGGTGGTGCCGTAGATGGTTTCTACAGTAATATATTGCAGTTTTGCCTCAAATGCCTGGATGGCCTGCTGGTAGATTTCGGTGCGGGCATCGTCCCCCCACCAGCTCATGGTCAGGGTAACGGGTTCCGGCTGAGTGGATGCCTGTCCGGGGGCAGACTGCTGCGCCGTGCCGCAGGCGGCCAGCTGCAATGCCAGTGCGCCAACCAGCGCAAGGGCTGCGGCGTTTGCTGTTGTTTGGTTCATCGGGTTCCCTTTCTTGCAGTTGCCTGCAATGTGGATTTGCGGTTACCCCTATTATAGCGGATTCCAGTTTTTCTGTCACGGGTTGGGCGGATAATTTTGGGGGCAATTTTGCGGCATGGGAAAGGTTGGTACAAATTGTCAAGTTTGTAACGCCCCCGCCGTGGAGAAACCTTACCGCAGTACAAATATGCAATAACCCAATCCCCATATGTAAGAGATAGCGTCCTTGGCCGCCCGACGGACGTAAGGCAACACCGCACAATTCCCGCCGAAGCGGTGCTTAAGCCGCTAGGCGGGAATTGTGCGGTGTTGCCTTTTGAATATTAACAGCGGCTTACGGCCGCCAAACAGGCATTTTGCCGCTGTATATCATCACTTTACCACAGTCACATTCTCGGTGTCCTGCCAGCAGAAATCCTGATCGAACCACGGGTCCATAGAGCTGTCTTTGCGGATAACGACATCCTCGCAGCGGATGCTTTTGCCATGTACGCAGGTAAAGCCATTCACTTTCCCGGGAATCATGCCGGGCACCTCGCTGGGGCGCAGGTCCCAATGGTCAATGGGCCATGCGGTCTGCTTGCGGATGTCCACCCGGATGTGGCGGAACGAGATATCTTCCAGGCTGTTGCCCTCGCTTCCGTGCAGGAAAATGCCGTTTTCGCCGCTGCAGTTAATGTTTTCAAAATGTACATTGCGGATATGCCCCGCCCTGTTGCCCTGTTTGCGGTCCACCGCCGTCACACAGATGGCTTCGGCTTCGCCCCACCACTGGTCAGAGAACATGCGGGTGTTGATGTGCAGGTTGGCAAAGGTCACGTTTTCAATGTTGCCGCCATCACGCAGCATCAGAGAGATGCCGCGGTTGGTGCGGGAGATAACGCAGTTGGTGACGGTAATATTGCGGAAGTCCGAAACGCTCTCGGTGCCAAACTTGATAGCGGCACTGGTGGAGGTCAGCGTACAGTTGGAAACCACAATGTTCTCACACGGGCCAAGATATGCATTTTTCTCAGTGGTCTTGAACACGATGCAGTCATCGGCGGATTCAATATGGCAATTGTTGATGCGCACATTGCGGCAGTGGTCGGGATCAATGCCATCGCAGTTGACCATTTTCAGGTTATTCAAAATGCGGATGCCATCGATCAGCACATCCTGGCAGCCCACCATATGCACGGTCCAGAACGCGCTGCGGGTCAGGGTGACTTCACGGATGGTCAGGTGCTGCACACCTTTCATCAGCAGCATGGGAATGCGCGGGTAATAGGTTCCCTCAATAAAGTTATGATCGATCTCGCCGTAAAAGTTTTCTTCGGAGCCATCGATTACGCCGCTGCCGCTGATGCAGACATCCTCGGCATCCTTAGCCATAATGAAATAATTCTTCGGCTCACCGTCATATTCGCAATTTTCGTAAGAGGGCACTTTGAGCGATGTATCGCGGTAATGGTCGCGGTAGGCAGCTTCCACTTCCAAGAAGTCCTCTTTGTTTTCGCTGGCTTTCAGGCGGGAGCCGTGCTCCAGGTGCAGCTCCACATGGCTGTGCAGCAAAATGGAGCCGCATTTGTAAATATGGCCGCCCGGCACCAGCACTCGGCCGCCGCCGGCTGCCGCGCAGGCATCAATGGCTTTCTGGATGGCAGGGCCATCGTTTGTGGTGCCATCACCCACAGCACCATATTGCAAAATATCATAAATCATGGTTGGCCTCCTTGGGGAGTATTCAGGGTGTATCAGCTGGGCCGAAAGCCCAGATAATCTTCACAGGTAATCGTTGTTTTTCATTTTTCGATACACCTTAGAAGCTATTTTTTGTCATCATTGCGCACCGGCTTTATCTGGTACGCAATGATGATAAAACAGCTTCTTAAGGCAATACCGCATAATTCTAAGTGCCGATACGGCGAGCGAGGTGCGGCAGATGCCAAGCCCAAAGCGCAGATAATACTGGATGCTGCAAAGGTGAGCGCCGCCAGTGGCGGAAACAGCGAACCGAAGCAGGGGCAGCGGTCGCAGAGTGCGAGGGGCTTTTGCCCCCGAAGCACGATGCGGGTACCGCAACCCGACATTATCGAGCATTTTGGCAACGCAGATGCCGTGCCGCAGCCGCCGGAGCGGTGCTTAAGCCGTCAGGCGGGAATTGTGCGGTGTTGCCTTAAATTTCGCAGAGCTTACCCGGCTCTGCAACGCGCACCTTGCCATCGGCCACAAACCAGATGGGCTGTGCCGACGGGTTATACAGCCGCTTGCCGTCTGCACTTTCGCGCATGCTGCGCAGCGCGGTCAGGTAATCTGCAATCTGGCCATTGGTGGCATACCAGATATCCTGTGCGCCGTGCAGCTTTTCTGCCAGCTGCTCCATCAGGGGCCAGGTGTTTTCGCGCTCAAATTCAAAGCTGTGGCCCCAGATATAAAACAGCGGCATTTTTTCATATCCCGGAACATGCAAAAACTTTTCTGCGCGTTCCAGCAGTTTATCATTGTGGTGGCAGGTGGGTTTCCAGCGCAGCAGCTCCTGCGGCAGGGCAAAACTTCCGGTGCTTTCCACCGTGCGGCTGTACTGGATGCCCATGGCGCACAGCGCTTCCACCTGTTCGGGGTAGTATTCGCCAAAGGCATAGCTCATGCCCTGCACAATACCGCCGGTCAGTTCTTCCAGCGTCAGGCGGTCCTGCCACACTTCCCGCAGCCATTCAGTCTGGTTCATCTGGCACGGGTGGCGGTGGGTCACGCCATGGCAGGCAATTTCGTGCTCGGCGTACAGGGTAGGCAGCTCGGCCTTTTGCACATAGCCGTCCTTATCCAGGTTGCCGGAGTTCAGGTGGAAGGTTCCCTTGAAGCCCGCCTGGTTAAAAATTTCGATCAGGCGGCGGTCATATACCTGGCCGTCATCATAACTGAACGTAATGGCTTTGGCCAGCCCACCGGGATACAGGTATTCCATCGTGTTCGCTTCCTTATTATATAATGTTTATTGCATAATGTTTATTGCGGCGTCACCTGGGCGGGGTCTGCATCCGGCAGGTAGCGGGCCGTGCCCAGAATATTGCCATCCAGGTCGGTGGTAATGCGCAGGCCGGGGCCAGCGGTGAACACCTTGCGGCCATCCACAAAGGCTTCCGCCTCGTGACCACTGTTCACGATCTCCCAGCTGCGGCCGTTCAGGGCTTGGGTATAGCGGCATTCCAGCGGGCAGGTGCCCCACACCACGGTATCCCGCACCAGGCTTACGCCGTACATGCGGGCGGTGTATTCCAGCACTGAGAGCATAGCCGGGCCGTAAGCATCCTGCGGGGGCTGGCCAGGTTCACAGATGACCGAAGGTTCGCCGGTAAAGGGGTCATACTGCTGCACAAAACGGCACTGGGGGCCAATGGCCTGCATCAGCTTTTGCCCCAGTTGGGGAATCAGCTCATACATGCCGTAATTTTCCAGCGCACGGATGGCACGCTGATAGGTCAGCGCTTCAGCCTGGCCGCTCCAGTTGTTGGTGGTCACGTTGCGGAACAGCGGGTCGTTGGCGGCCACGCTGGGCAGCGGCATTTTGGTCCAGAACTCCTGCGGGTTCAGCAGGTGCTCCTTGACAAAGCGCTCCGCCAAAGCATCCGGCAGGCTGTGCCAATACATGCAGCGCAGCGTGTTGTGGATCAGGGTGGGCATCTGGTTGTGGTTTTTGTCGCGGTCAAACATCGCGCCGCGGGCATCGTCCCACAGGTAGCTCACCATCTTGTCCTGCACGGCTTTGGCCTTGGCGGCCCACTGGGCCGGTGCCTCGGCATCGCCGCTGATTCGTGCAATTTCCGCCAATGTTTCGCGGCAGGCATATGAATAGCTCATCACATCCATCGAGGCAATGGGCACCGCTGTGCAGCCTTGGGGCGGGGTTTCCTCCTCCCACGGGTCGGGGGCATCGGCGTAACGCATGGCGTGGTCTTCGCCGGTATCGTACTTGCACCAAGTCTCCAGGCAGCCGTCCCCATCGGAATCGCGTACACGCCACAGGTAGGCGTCAAACGCTTCCAGCGTTTTGGCCAGCTGGGCCAGGTATTCGGCATCCTTGCCGCCCAGATAGTAAAGATCCAGCGCCGGTTCCGGGAAGCAGAAGCCCTGGAACTTGTTGAACTGCGGCACCACTTTGCCATCAATCACCGCAATGCTGCCGGGAATCCGCCCGTCCGCACGCTGGTGGCGCATAAACATCAGGCTGTTGTTCAGGCCGGTGGCAAAATCACGGCTGGCATACATTGCGCCGCCCATGGGCTGGGTTTCCAGCCAGATTTTTTCATAGCCGCCGCCCTCAACCAGAACGGGGTCGCCGCCAAAGTTTTTAATGTTCAGGCGGCACTTTTCTTCCGCCTGTTTGACCAGTTGGGAAAGCAGCGGGTCTTTGGTTTCAAACCGGACGCCGGTGTTTGCCTGCATCATGGGAGCTCACCTCTCAAAATGTACGTTCAGATAATCAAAATCGGCATGGTTATGCAGCCCTGCCATATCGTGGGCATACACACCCACATGCGCCCCGGTAAAACCGCGGCAGTGCTCGTCCGTCAAAATATCGGTGGGGCAGGCCGGGCCGATGGACTGCCACTCCCCCTGCGGCTGGCGGTAATAGAACTGCGCCATGCCGCCGTCCGGGGTGGTGGTCAGCTTAAAGTCCAGCGTGCCATCCGGCACGGGAACAGGGTCGCACACATCTTCCACCACACCAGTATCGCTTTTTAACAGTTTCAGCACCGGGGTACCATCCTCGGCGCAGGTCTTGCCCAGCAGGTAGAAGTTCATGCTGTCATAACAGTAGGTAAAACCGGCCATCTGCTCCGGGCAGACGGGGGCAAAGTCCATGCGGGTCTCGGCCTGCATTTCGTGCTCCTGCTGGCGGCGGGCCACCAGGGTGACATGGTGCAGCGAGTTCATGGATTCCTGCCCGGTCAGCCGCAGCCAGCCGGGGCGGACGGTCAGGTTCACACAATCGCCCAGCGGGGTGCGCGGCGTGGCATAGCCGGGGGCAAGGGCCGGAACGTCAAAGTCATCCTGTTCCGCCATTGCGGACAGCTCCACTTCTGGCAAATCTTTTGGGGCGGGCACGGCGTTTTGGGCAATTTTTCCGCCGCAGGCCAGCCGCGGCCAGCCATCCTGCCAGGTAATTTTTTGCAGCGCTGTTTCGCGCCCCAGCAGGCTGCCGCGGGCAGAGTTCGGGCGGGAGCACAGGTGTGCCATGTACCATTCACCGTTCTGCGTTTCCACAAAGGAACCGTGGCCGCATTTCTGGATGGCGGTCAGATCGTTCTGATCCGAAGTCAGCAGCGGGTTGTCCGGCATTGTCTCATAGGGGCCGAACACGTTGTCCGACCGCGCAATCGTGACACAATGGGAGTACCCAGTACCACCTTCGGCCACAACCAGATAGTACCAGCTGCCAATGTGATAGATGCGGGGGCCTTCGGTGCAGCCGATGCCGGAGCCGCTGTATACCTTGCGGCGTTCGCCCAGCAGGGCGCCGGTTTCGGGGTCCATCTGCTGCACCAGCACGCCTTTGAAGCCGTTGACCATATTGACCAGGTAGCACTTACCGTCGGTATCATGCAGCAGCGAAGGGTCGAATCCGATGCTGTTCAAGTACACCGGCTGGCTCCACGGCCCTGTGATGGAAGCGGAACGGCTCATGTAGTTATGGGTGTTGTACCAACGGCCCTTCTTGGTGGTCACGTTGGTGACAAGCAGGTAGTAATACTGCCCATCCCAGCTCAGATCCGGGGCCCAGATACCGCCGGAGTTGGGGTCCCCCCGCAGGTCCATCTGGCCGGGTTCGCGCAGCGGGCTTGGCAGCTGCTCCCAATGGGCCAGGTCTTTGGAATGGTACAGGTTGACACAGGGCCACCATTCAAAAGTGGATGTGGCAATGTAATAATCGTCCCCGGTGCGGATCATGCAGGGGTCCGGGCAAAAGCCGCGCAGGATGGGGTTCTGGATGGTTTTCATACAAACATCAGCCTTTCAGGCCGCTGGTGCCAATGCCCTGAACCAGATAGCGGTTGAAGAACAGGAAGATCAGGAACACGGGGATCAGCGAAAGGGTGGACATTGCAAACATTGCGCCGTAGTCCGTGGTGGAAGCAGAGTCGGCAAACAGTTTGATGGCGATAGATACAGTATAGGACTGCGGGCGGCTCAAGTAAAGCAGGGGGCCCATGTAGTCGTCCCACTTCCAGTAGAACTGAATGATAACAGTGGTTACGATGGAGGGTTTCATCAGCGGCAGGATGATGCGGCTGTAAATCTGGTATTTGCTGCAGCCGTCAATGGTAGCGGCTTCGTCCAGATCCTTGGGGATGCCCTGCATAAACTGCATCATCTGGTAGATAAAGAACGCCTGGCCGCAGAAGTAAGGCAGGATCAGGGGCACATAACCGGGAACCAGACCCAGGCGATAATAAATCAGATACTGGGGAATCATGATGACCTGGGTGGGCAGCATCATGGTGACCAGCATGCAGGTGAACCAGAACTTGCGGCCGCGGAACCGCACACGGGACAAAGCATATGCCACCAGAGAAGAGCTGATGACGGTGCCGAAGGTTGCAATGACCGTAATGAAGATGGAGTTTGTAAAGAAGGTTGCAAAGGTGGTGCCGCCAAAGCCTTTCCAGCCGGTGGCATAGTTTGTCAGCTTCAGCTCTTTCGGGATCAGGGACAGGGTGCCGCGCAGAATTTCGGCGTTGCCCTTGAACGAGCCGCTGATCATCCACAATACGGGATAAACCATCATAAAGCCAAACAAAATGACAAAAACGTGATACAGTACTTTGGTGACTGCTTTTCTGTTATGCATAACCGTACTCTCCTTCCCTGCTTAGTTTGCTTCGCTGAACACCCAGAACTTGGATGTTTTGAAGATGATGAACGTGATAAGGCCCATAACCACCAGCATAAACCAGGACATGGCGCAGGCGTAACCCATATCATTGTACTTGAAGGCCTGGTTGTAAACGTACAGGGCGTACAGCATGGTGCTGTTGTTGGGGCCGCCGTTGGTGATAATCATAGCCTGGGTGAATGCCATGAAAGCAGAGATGGTCTGCATAATCAGGTTATACAGAATGATGGGAGACAGGCAGGGCAGCGTGATGCGGAAGAAGCTCTGGTATCCACGTGCGCCGTCGATCCTGGCAGCTTCATAATAGCTGACAGGGATTTCTTTTAAGCCAGCGGCAAAAATAATCATCGAAGAGCCAAACTGCCAGACGGACATCAAAATCAGCGGGTAAAGCGCCAGTTTCTGGTTGCCGAACCAGTTGATGGTGCTCATGTCCATGTTGGCCAGCACGCTGTTGAACAGACCTTTGCGGGCAAACAGCTGTTTCCACACCAGGGCAACGGCCACACTGCCGCCAACCAGGGATGGCAGGTAGTACAGCGAACGGTAGAACGTAACCATGCGGCTGGGCCGGGTGAGCAGGTACGCCACCAGCAAAGCGAACGTCAGCTTGAGCGGCACAGAGATCAAAACGTATTTTAAGGTGATGGCCAGAGATTTCAGGAAAACCTCGTCCTGGAACAGGCGCAGGAAGTTCTTGAACCCGATAAATGCTGCGGTTTTGGAGCCGAGCGAGTAGTTGGTGAATGCATAATAAAAGGAAATGCACACCGGAATCAGGGAAAAGCAGACAAAACCAAAGATAAACGGGAACGCAAACACATGGCCGACGGTATTATCTTTGTTCATGAACCTTTTCAGTGCCGAGGTGGAAGTTTGACCTTTCACGAAAGAATACCTCCCTTTCAAAAAAGGGCGGGCACAGCCCTTTCTTCCTGACCGTGCCCGCCCGGAGCATTATGAATTTGTGTTAAACCTTACTCAGTGAACAGTGCCGCTGCATCGTCATAGGTCTTCTGGGCAGCTTCTTCTGCGGTGATCTGGCCGTCAACAACCTGCTGGATGTAGTTGCGGTAGTTATCAACAACCTCGTCCTGGCCGTCGGGGCTCAGCACGTTGACCTTGTCCGGCATCTTGAACTTAGAAACCTTGTCCATGAAGTCGTACATGATCTGCTGGCCTTCGGTAGCGTTGGCAGACAGGGTCTCACGAACGGTAGCGTTTACAGGAATGCCGCGCTCGCCCTGCAGGATGTTGTTGCAGTCGGGGTCATTTTCGAACCAGCTGATGAACTTAGCAGCTTCTTCTTTCTGCTGGCTGTCCTGAGAGACGCAGAGCATCTGAGAGGACTGGATGACAGCGCCGGAAGGGCCATCGCTGGTGATGCGGGGCAGAGTTGCCAGCTTGAGGGTGCGGCCCTGATCCTGGCAGACGTTGTACATGGTCGGGAACTGGTTGGCAGCAACCCAAGCCATTGCAGCTTCGCCGGTTACCAAGAAGTCGTTTTCGATGTTGGTGATCTCAGCGGAAGCACCGGCATCGGGGTAAACCTCGTTCTTGATGGAGTCAGCACGCATCTGGATGTAGGGGGTCAGCATCTGGGGGTCATCGAAGCCCATGCCGGTCAGATCCAGGTTAAAGAAGCTGTACTGGCCAACATCGCCATACTGTGCAACGTAAACGGAGCAGCCAGCGATGAATTCAGAGGTCAGCATGGAGGAGCAGCCGTAAACGCCAAGCTTTTCATGGATGGTGTTGGCAGCGTTTGCGTAGTCATCCCAGGTCCAGGTATCGGTGGGCTCGGCAACGCCGGCTTCAGCGAACATGTCGGGATCGTAAGCAATGCCGTAAGAGTTCAGGCCGTTGGAGATACCCAGCTGATGGCCCTCAGTATCCTGGGTGGTCTTCAGGTTGGCATCGCCGATGCCGGAAACATCCACAACACCGGAAGCGATGTAGTCATCCAGCGGATAGATCTTGTCCATGTACATGGGGAAGTTGCCGCCCAGCTGGAAAATATCCCACACCTGGTCAGAAGCAACCAGGGTCTTGAGCTTGGTGAAATAGTCATCAAAGGAGTAATACTCGTACTCGATCTTTACGTTCGGGTGCAGGGATTCATACAGCTCGATGGCCTTGATGGTGCGGTCATGGCGGTCCTGAGAACCCCACCATGCCATGCGCAGGTCAACTTCTTCATCGCCGGCGGAAGCAGCGTCTGCAGTAGAGGATGCAGTGCTTTCGGCAGTGGAGGAAGCGGTGCTTTCAGCGGCGGAGGAAGAGGCGGTGCTGCCGCCGCAGGCTGCCAGGCTTACGCACATAGCGGCGGCCATTGTGGCTGCAATAATTTTCTTTTTCATATGGTGTTCTCCTTCATGTCAAGCAGTGGAACGGCGGCTGGGCAAGCGATGAACCAGCTTTGCCGTTAACATTTTTTATTCAGGCGGTGTGCACCCCGTCTTTCTTTCAACACTGTCATTATACCTGCTGGAAAGCACCGAAAATACTAAAAAAATATGCAGTTTTTGCTATAAAATACAGTTTTCTTGACTTTCCCCAAAAACAGTGTATTATATATATCCATAATACATAAACCTATTTTTGCTAATTTATGCACAATGCTAAAAGTTACAACTTTACGAAAGGACGTCTTTGCCAATGAGTCCCGAACGCGAACCGATGGAGAACGACTCCAACTCCCGCACGGCGGAAGAATTGGAGCAGCAAACTGTTGATGTTTATGTAGAGCGTGCTCTGCACGGCCCGGTGTTCCGCATGTCTTACGAGCACACCCACACTTATTGCGAAATTTTTTACCTGAAAAGCGGCACCTGCACCTACACCGTCAACCAGGGCCAGTGGCACCTGGAAGCGGGCGACCTGTTTATTGTGGCTGCGGGCGACCCCCACAGCACCCGCTACGAGGGCAAAACCAGCTGCGAGCGCATTATCGTGTTCTGTAAATCAGATGTACTTGCCGGCATGATGCGTGGCGACCCGACCGAAGTACAGCAGGCGCTGGAGCGTTCCTGCAAGGTGATCCTGAACGCCGAGACCCGCACAATGGTAGAAGCTCTTTTGGACCAGATGCTGCTGGAAAACGACCTGCCGCGCAAATATTCGGAGCAGGTGCTGGAGCTGGAATCGCTGCATCTGGTGCTGCTTTTGCTGCGGAATGGCATTTTCAGCCATGAAACCATGTCTCCCAAAGAGGGCTACAGCGCCGACATTGAGCGCGCGCTGAAATACATTGCGCTGAATTACCAGCAGCCCTTAACGCTGGAGGAAGTGGCCGGATACTGCAACCTGAGCCCCACCTATTTTTCCCGCAAGTTCAGGCTGATCACCGGGCAGACGTTCAAAGAGCATGTGAATTACATCCGGCTGCGCCAGGCCACCCAGATGCTGTTGATGACAGATAACTCCATCACCAAAATTGCCATGCTGTGCGGCTTTGGCAGCAGCAACTATTTCAAGGATCTGTTCCGCGCCAGCACTGGACGTTCCCCCCGTGAATACAGAAAGCACTCCGGGCTGCCCATCCACCCCCACCTGCGGGATAACGGGTAACGCACGGAGTGCCGTAACCAAACCGTATTTTATTGTGCAGTTATTCCAGCGTCATGCCATATTTATCAAAAATGCGGTTGAACAAAAAGGCGTTGCAGTAGCTCGCCAGCCCCGGCGCCACCAGCAGCACCGGCCAGAATACAAAAACGCCCACGGCAAAAAATGCTACGGTGACCATCAGCGCGGCCAGAACAGGCATTACATTGCGCAGTGCCATGGCAATGCCCATCTTGAACAGCGCGCCGATGGTGTTATCGCACCGGGCAACCAGCGGGAACAGCATGGTGATAAACAGCGCCCAGCAGGCCAGCAGCACTACGCTGGTAAAAAACATTGCCCCCGCAAGCACCGAACTGGTCTGCAGGCAGATCACCAGATCCAGTACCAGAAGGATGCCAACCGCCAGGTACCCCACCCACAGCGCGGTTGCCTGCTTGAGGTTCTGCTTAAAAGAATGGAAAAACGCGGGAATGAGCTGGCCTTCCTGCCCGCGGGCCATCTTTAAGGTAACGTAATACAGCGCCGTTGTGGCCGCACCCGCCGTTACCACCGGCAGGCAGCAGAGATACCACAGGCAGGACAAAAGGAAAAAATCCGCCAAATTGCCGATAAACTTCCAGATTGGATTTTCGAGACTGAAAAATTTCATGATGTGCCCTTCCTGTTGTTGGCTGCATGGTCAGGGGGGCTCCCCTGCCGCTTGCGGCCATTTTTACTTTTGTAGGGCATGGTACCACAAAAAAAGAGCGCCTGCAAGACCCGGCAGGAAGAAAGGCTGAAAAAATTTGGCGGCATGTTCAGCAGGAAGCGCTATCAAAAAAGTCTGCAATAAAGGCTGCCGCCTGCTTTTCCACGGTGTTATAGGCGCTCTGGTGGTATAAAAAACATTGTTGATTCTGCGTTTCAAACACCTATGTAAAGAGATTTTGACGGTGGTTGGAAAGTAAACTTGATCGTATTTTTGCGGAAATGTGTTATAAAGAATATACAGAAGAAAGGAAGAAATGCGATGTACATAAGTAAACGACTAAAAGAACTGAGAACCGTAAGCGGTTTTAGCCAAGAAAAACTTGCGGAGCTCCTCGATGTTTCAAGGCAAACAATTTCAAGTTGGGAAAATGAAAGGAGCTATCCTGATGTTCACAATCTAATTATGCTCTGCGACATTTATTCCGTTTCTTTGGATGACCTTATGAAAGGAGATATAGAAACGATGAAAAAAGAAGTGGCCAACACAACTCTAAATAAATCCCCCCAAGATGCAATACAACTGATCCAAAGCGGCCTGGTTATGATTATAGGACTGCTTATTGCGGTAACTGGTCTTATCATTACGCTAAATGGTGGAAGTACCCTATGGGGATACGGATTGATGATTATTGGTGCTGCCCTTGCTTGCTTCTTTGCCTTTTATGCTGATGATCTAAAACGCAAAAATAAGATACAGACATATAAGGAATTGAGTGATTTTTACGATTATTCCATGAAGTTACTAAATCAAGACAATCATTAGGAAGCAAAAACTATGGAATTATTTGTTAGGGCAATACCGCATAATTCTAAGTGCCGATACGGCGAGCGAGGTGCGGCAGATGCTAAGCCAAAAGCGCAGATAATACTGGATGTCTTATCGAGCATTTTGGCAACGCAGATGCCGTGCCGCAGCCGCCGGAGCGGTGCTTAAGCCGTCAGGCGGGAATTGTGCGGTGTTGCCTTAGGTATTGTGCAGAAACCGGTCGCTTCAACACCCTAAAGTGTATCTAGAACCTTAGCAAAAACAGCACCGCCGCCCGGGTTTTTCCCTTTGGGCAGCGGTGCCGTTTTTGTTTATGCTATTGTTGAGTTACGGGGCAAAGCCTGCGATCAGATCAGGCCCATCAGGCTGGGCAGACCCAGAGACAGTGCCGGGATATAGGTAACAGCCAGCAGGGCCAGCACCAATGCGACAAAGTACGGGATCAGCTTGGAAGTGACCTGCTCGATGGAAACATGGCCAATGCCGCAGCCGACAAACAGAACGGAGCCAACCGGCGGGGTGATGTTGCCCAGGCACATGTTGAAGATGAGCATAACGCCGAACTGGATCTCGGTCATGCCAAAGCTGGTAGCGATAGGCAGGAAGATCGGGGTAAAGATCAGGATGGCCGGGGTGATATCCATGAACATGCCGATCACCAGCAGGATGATGTTCATCAGCAGGAAGATGATGTACTTGTTGCTGGTCAGACTCATCAGGCCGTTGGAGATGGCTGCCGGGATGCCGGAGTAAGCCATAACAAAGGACATGGCGGAGGAAGCGGAGATCAGGAACAGGATGATACCGGAAGTTTTGGCGGAATCCAGCAGGATCTTCAAGAAGCTCTTAAAAGTGATGCTCTTGTAGACGATGGAGAGGATCAGACAGTACAGAACTGCGATGCCAGCGCCCTCGGTAGCGGTGAAGATACCGGAAACGATACCGCCGATAACGATGACGATGAGCAGCAGAGAGGGCACAGCGTCCCAAATGGTCTTGCCGATGCTCTTGCTCTTATCATAACCGGTAGCTTTCATGCCTGCCTTTTTGGCGCCGACAAAGGCAACCAGCATGCAGCACAGGCCCATCAGGATGCCGGGAACGTAACCAGCCATGAACAGGGTGGAGATGGAAACACCGCCAGCAACGGTGGAGTAAACAATGAATGCGGAGGTGGGCGGGATCAGCAGGCCGGTGGGGGCGGAAGCAATGTTGGCTGCTGCAGAGTAAGCGGGGTCATAGCCGTTTTCTTCCTCAATGGGGCTGATGCAGCCGCCCATGGCGGAAGCAGCAGCAACGGAGGAACCGGACAGTGCGCCGAACAGCATGTTGCCCAGGATGTTGGCCTGTGCCATGGAGCCGGGGATCTTGCCAACGAACAGCTGGGCAAAGTTGACCAGGCGCTTGGCAATACCGCCGTTGTTCATGATGTTGCCAGCCAGGATGAAGAGGGGCACAGCCAGCAGAGAGAAAGACTCAACGCCGGAGTTCATCTTCTGCATGGTGATAAAAGTGATCTGGTCCCAAGACAGGGTGGACATGGCGGTTACAATGGAAGAAACCACGATGCTGATGGAGATGGGCACGCCCAAAAACAGCAGCACGCCGAACACAGCAAAAAGGATAACGGTTGTCAGTGTAATGCTCATTGTTCTGTGCCCTCCTTAGCAGTCAACTTTTTCGCCGGTGATATCTTCATAAATGTTGATGATCTGGGCGATGATGATGAAAATGCCGGAAATCGGAGCGATGGAGTACACCAGACTGCGGGGGATGCCCAGCAGAGCGGAGAATTCACGGCTGGCAGAAACAGCCAGCTTGAAGCCGCCGATGGTGATGACGAAGATCGCCAGCAGCAGGATCAGGCCGTCGATGGCAACCAGCAGAGCGGTGTGGGCTTTGCCGGTGAATTTATCGCGCACCAGCGTCAGGGACATATGCTCGCGGGTGGAGAATGCGTAAGCTGCACCGATAAAGCCGGTCCAGATCAGGCTGTAGCGCACCAGTTCCTCCGTAAAGGCAACGGGGCTGTTGAGGACATAACGGGAGAACACCTGGATGAGAACCAGGATGGTCATGAAAGACAGCAGAACGGCGCAGGCAATGCTGAGGAACTTATCCATCCAGAACTTTACTTTACCCAAAAACTGTTTCATGTTTTATTCCCCCTCTCGTGCAGCTTCAATCGTATCCATCAGGGTCTTAACGCCGGGATACTGTTCTTCGTATGCTTCGATCATGGGCTGGGTTGCTTCGCGGAAAGCTTCCTTGTCTACATCGTAAACAAACTCAACGCCCATGGTTTCCTGTGCTTCTTTTACAGCTTCTTCAATGGCCGTATCCCACATGACCTTATGGGCCTCGGTGGAGTTGTGGGCAGCTTCCAGAATGATCTCCTGATCTTCCGGGGAGATCTGCTTCCATACCTTTTCGCTCATGATCAGAACGTCGGGGATCATGGCGTGCTGGTCAACGGAGTAGACCTTGCACACTTCGCCGTGCTTGCCGGTGGTCAGTGCGGTTTCGTTGTTTTCGGTGCCGTCAATGATGCCGGTCTGCAGGGAAGTATACACATCGCCGTAAGACATGGCAACGGGAATGCCGCCCAGATAGTTCATCATATCGGTCTGGGACTTCATGTCCTGCACGCGGATCTTCAGGCCCTTCAGGTCAGCCGGGGTGCGGATGGCTCTGTCTTTGGTGTAGAAAGAGCGGGCGCCGGAGGTGTAATAGGTCAGGGTAACAAAGCCGTCATCGCCGGTAGAGAGGAAGAAATCCTGCATCTGCTGGGAGTCCATGACATGGTAGAAATCCTCGGTATCATTAAAGATGTAAGGCAGGCCGAATGCGTTGTAGGCTTCGTTATACGTTGCCAGACCGGGGGCAGAAACCTTGGTCATGGCGATAACGCCTGCCTGCAGCTGCTCCAGGTTCTCGTTTTCGCTGCCGAGCTGGCCGTTGGGGAAGATCTTGACCTGGATGCGGCCATCGGTCTTTTCGTTCACTTCCTCAGCAAACTGGGTCATGGCAATGTGGACGGTGTGGGTCTCGGACAGGCCGTGGGCCAGCGTCAGAACCAGTGGGTTTTCTGCGCTGTAGCTGGTGTCAGCCGTGGTGCTGGATGCGCCGCAGCCGGCCATCAGCCCGGCGCACAGCACAGCAGCCGTTGCCAGCGCTGCAATCTTTTTGAACATTTTGTTTCCTCCTTCTATTTTGTATCGCGTTTTACGGCGCGTTACATACCAATCAGATCAAACTGCTCAAACGAGACCATGACCTCATGGTCCTTTTTGGGGTTGGGGTACTTGACCTGCACGCTCTTCAGGCGCTGGCTGTAGTACCAGCCGCTCTCGGCTTCCTCAAACTTGCGGCGGTGCAGGAAGTGCGGCAGCTCCTTGCCGTCCAGCTGCACATAGAACGGGGATTTTTCGCGGTGGATCATATCCAGATACATGCTTTCCACAGCGGTATCGTAATCGCCCTCGTTGGTAAAGTGAACGTAAGTCTTTACGCCTGCGGTCACGGCAATGCGGGTCTTAAGGTAAGCGCCCTTCAGATACTCATTGGTGCAGCCGTCATCCTCGTACAGAACAAACTCGGAATCCACATCCGGTGCCATCAGGATCTCCAGCTCAGTGGTCTTTTCGGTCATCAGGTTGTGCAGGCGGTTGCCGCTCATGGGCAGGATAGCACCGCTGCGCACAAACAGCGGGATGCTGGAAATATCGACCGGTACCTCGATCGTCTGGCCGGGAGCGTACTCCTCGCGGGTGTAGAAGTTGTAGAAGCGCTCGTTTTCGTTCTCGGTCCTGGGCAGGTAGACAGGGCGCACGGTCTGGCCCTTTTCTACAACGTTGGCAACCAGCAGAGAATCGCCAAACATGAAGTCAACGCCCTCATCATAGGTGGCGGGGTCGTTCTGGAACACGGCGAAGGTGGGCTGCCAGATCGGCAGGCCGCTTTCGTGGGCGCGCACCATCAGGGAATACAGCAGCGGGCTGAGCTTATAGCGGAAGTTGATGGCATCGCGGATGTACTGCTTTTTATCACTGAACATCCAGGGCTCGGTCACGGTGTTGTCGGTGTTGGTGGAGTGGATGGAGAAGCGCGGCTGGAAGATGCCGTTCTGCACCCAGCGCACGAACAGCTCGGCCTCCGGTGCGGGGCCATAGAAGCCGCCGATATCGCAGCCGTGGTTGGAAACACCGCACAGGGCCATGCCCAGGATGGTGGCAATGTTGTATTTCAGGGTATCCCAGTGGGTCAGGTTATCGCCTGCCCAAACCTGGGCGTAACGCTGGATGCCGGCATGGCCGGAACGGCAGACCGAGAAGGGACGGCAGTTGGGGTCGTACTCTTCAATGGCTTCGTTGGAAAGCTGGCACATCAGGTTGCTCATCACCGGCTTCATGGTGCCGATGGTGCTGCCCTTGCCTTCAAAGTAAACTTTGGCGTCCTTGTCCACCATGCTGTCATACTCGCAGTTGTCGTTCCACAGGGAGCGGCAGCCGTAACGCAGCAGGGCGTCCTTGATGTACTGTTTCCAGTGTTCGCGGGTGGACTGCTTGGTAAAGTCCACAAACAGGCCGGGGCCGCCCCACCAGGTGCCCACCGCCAGGCCGTCCACACCGGCGTTGTCATCAGATGCAGGCAGGAACATATCCTTTGCCTTCATCTCTTCCAACAGGGGGTGAACCAGCAGCATGCCGGGTTTGATGTTGGGCGAAACAAGAATGCCGCGCTTGACCATCTGGGCAAACCAGTCAGCGGGGTCCTTAAAGCGCTTGTTGTTCCAGGTGAAGGTGCAGCGCTTGATGCCCTGCTCGGTTTCCACGGCGCAGTAGCCGGAGGAAAGCTGGAAGCCGTCCACGGGAATGTCCTCCTCATGGGTGGTATCAATGAATTCCAGCACAGCGTCATCGCTGTTTTCCGGCAATTCGGGGTAGTACATGGAGCTGCCCAGATAGCCCAGCGCTGCTTTGGGCAGCATGACGGACTTGCCGGTCAGATCGGTGTAACGCTCAATGATATCGCGGATGGAGGGGCCTGCGATCAGGAAGAGATCCACATCCCCGGCATCGGTGCGGTAGGTGGAGTAACGGTGCCAGTAGTTACGCTTTTCGCGGCCCATGTTGAAATCACATTCAGCGGTGTTGTGGTAGAAGTAACCAACTGCCTGTTTGGTACCGCGGTTCAGCTTGATGTAGAACGGAATGTGTTTGTACAGGGAATCGGTCTCCTTGGCATTGTAGCCCATGGCATCGCCGGGGGCCATGTTCATGTACTTTTCAGCCTTGTTGATCTCGCCGGATTTTTCGCCAAAGCCATAGAAGCAGTCGTCGGCTTCGATCTGGGAAGCGTGCATGCGGCGGTGGTTGGAATCCTCACGATAAGCAAGGTCGGGAATATCTGCATGCAGCAGGCTGCCATCTTTATCGTATACCATGATACGGAAGGGTGCCTTTTCCACAACCACCTTCAGGCGGCTGCCCTGGATCACAGCCTGCTTGTCGCCATCGGTCAGTTCGGCAGCGGCGGTCTGCACGCGCTTGCGGCAGTCCTTCATCAGCTCGTCCGTGCGGGAGTCCCAGGCGGTCATGGTCAGACTGTAGGACGCTTCGTCCCAGTCCCCATCAAAACCGGCGCGGATACGCAGAATATCGTCCGTCAAAAACCAGATGCGGATTTCCACCGCATTGGTGGAAACCGAGAAGCAGTTTTCCAGCTTTTTGACCGGACCTGCCGTGTAGCAAACTTTCATGTACAAGCTCCTTCCCTTTTCTGTTTCATGTATTTGTCCGTTTTTTTGGCCTGCTTAAAAATTACGGTCACGCACTTTCTGCTCGTCAGTGGGCATATTGAACAGAAACCGCCATTCCTTTCCCCATAATCTATAGCAGCCTTTTATTTCATCCCTATCATATCAAAGTTCGTTTATTTTTTCCTCACATTTTGTAACCTAAATATTGCAAAATGTGATATGGTCGAAGTTGAAGGTCGAATAGGCGGTGGGATTGGGGATTTGGATTGGATGAGGTTGGCACATCTTCAGCACTGCTTGTTTCCTGCAGTTCTGGCTTCTCCTTTTATATTGTAAGACGCAACCCGTCCACACCCAGCGTAACCGGGACGTATCCTTTTCTGTACTGTGCAGCCATTTCCGTATTTCTTACTCCGGTTCCTTCACACCGGTGTATGCCGGTACGGATGATGTTCGGCAGTACAAATGCCTGTTCATTTGAACTGCTCAAAAGATGTAACTTTTTCGTGTACGACTCCCCATGTTTCTTGACGGGATGAGCCATTCAGGATATGCTATGAGCAGTTGGATTGCTCAGTCATTATGATACGCGCCTCAAATGCCTTCGCCATAGACTTGCGCAATTTGATGGCGCAAGCTTTTTGTGGACAGGAGTGATCACCAAAATGACGTTTGGAGAGAAATTCAAGGCTGAACGGGAGAAGCGGAAGCTGACCCAGCAGGAAGTAGCCGATGCACTGGGGATCAACAGACGTATGATTACCCGGTACGAGAACGGCATTTCCTTTCCGCGCACCAAAGGCGCTTACAGAAAAATCGCGGATTTGAAAAGATGCTCAATGATCTCAAGGCACAAGCCTCTTACGAGGCAGATGAGATGGAACGCCTCAAAGCCGAAGGTCGAGAGAAGTCCGCGACGTATCGGCAATTTTTGGCAACCGGCTCTTTTATAAGCAGCTGCTGAACACCTATAAGAAATACGGCTTAATGGACTAAGCGCATCCGGAAGAGAATGGAGAAAGACAGGTGATGTTATGAACTGGATCAATGAATTGTCGTGGTTATGGGAAACACTTGGCATTGCGCTTATTGCTGCGGCTGTCTGCGTAGCTTGCGCCGCTCTGATCTGCAAAGCAGCGAAGAAGAAAACCAACAAAAAGGTGTTGGCTGTCATTGGTGCTGCAGCGTTTGTGGGCGCGATTCTGGCGGTCATTCTGATTGCCCGGACACCGATGCCGATTTGATTAGACAGGAGGCTTTTACTATGGATAAGGAAAAATATTCGATCATATTCAGCAGCTTGACCGGCAACACAAAAAAACTTGCTGATACAATTCGCGCGGTGCTTCCGGCAGAAGACTGTGACTATTTCGGTGCGCCGAAAGCGGAAGAACTGCACTCCGAAATACTCTATATCGGGTTCTGGACGGATAAGGGCAACGCGGACAGTGCAACCTTGGAACTACTGTCAAAGCTGAGAGATAAAAAGGTTTTTCTATTCGGGACGGCGGGCTTTGGCGGCAGCGAGGCATATTTTCAGAAGATCCTTGAGCATGTTAAGCAGTCTGTTGGCCCAAGCAACTCCGTGTTCGGAGAGTATATGTGCCAGGGCAAAATGCCGCAGTCGGTACGGGATCGTTATATGAAAATGAAGACACAGCCGGAGCATCCGGCAAACATTGACGCTCTGATTGAGAACTTTGACCGTGCCCTCTCCCATCCGGATGAGGACGATTTGGAGAGACTGAGGAAAATCGTTTTGGATCGACAATAGAACAGGGGGATTCCTTAGGCAATACCGCACAATTCCCGCCTTACGGCTTAAGCATCGCTCCGGCGGCGGCCGCACCTCGCTCGCCGTATCGGCACTTAGAATTATGCGGTATTGCCATAAATTAAAAAAGAGCACTGCTTTTGAACCGCGGCGCAGGTGCGCCGCTCAAAAATTGGTGCGCTATCGAAAAATGCAGGCGGCAGCCTTTTATCATCAAGTACCATAAAAGAACTGCTGCAAGCAGTTTTTATTCAGTCCTGCATTTTACAAATCATTCTACTGAAAATTCTACTATTTCATCATAAAAACTTTCTAAAATCCTGTCGGACGCTGTGGTACAATAAACCTATCATAAAATAACATTCCGCACCACAAACCACAACAAGACAGGAGATTTGCCATGCGTAACGTAATTTCCCTGAACGAAAACTGGACCCTGACCTTCCCCAAGGGCGAACGCCCGGCTGAAGCGGTTACCCTGCCCCACACCTGGAACGCGGTGGATGGCATGGACGGCAACGGCAGCTATCTGCGCACCACCGGTGTTTACACCCGCACCTTTACTGCGCCCAAACAGCCTTTGGCCGGCGGCCGCACCTATATTGAAGTTCTGGCCGCAGCCCTTTCCGCTACCGTCAAGGTCAACGGAACGGTTGCCACCACCCACGAGGGTGGTTACTCCATTTTCCGCGCTGATGTGACGGATTTGTGCCATGACGGCGAGAACGAGCTGACCATTGAAGTCAGCAACGAAGATACGCCGTCCATGTATCCCTCTTCCGCCGACTTCACGTTCTATGGCGGCTTGTACCGCGGCGTCAACCTGATCAGCGTGCCCAACACCCACTTTGACCTGGATTATTTCGGCGGCCCCGGCATTAAAGTTACCCCAAAACCGGCAGCGGACGGCGGCGCCACGTTCGAAATCAAAAGCTATGTGACCAACCCGGACGAAAACTTTACCGTGCAGTACAGCATTGAAGATCCCTATGGATTTGAGGTTGCTTCCGCCACCCGCCCGGCTGATAACACCGCCGTTACCCTGTATGTGCCTGATGCGGAGCTGTGGAGCATGGACGAGCCCAACCTGTACACCGTAATTGCCCGCCTGCAGCGCTGCAATGAATCCTATGACGATCTGTACGTCAATGTTGGTGTGCGCAGCTACACCGTCACCCCGGACGGCGGCTTTTCCATTAATGGCGTGCCCACCCCGCTGCGCGGTGTTTCCCGCCATCAGGACCGCTTGTACAAAGGCAACGCTCTGAGCATTGACGACCATTACGAGGATGCCCAGATGATCAAGGAAGTCGGTGCCAACACCATTCGTCTGGCCCACTACCAGCACAGTCAGGATTTCTATAACGCCTGCGACTCCATCGGTTTTGCCGTTTGGGCCGAGATTCCGTTCATCAGCGTGTTCAAACCCGGCGAGGATGCCCACGCACACTGCCGCCGCGAGATGACCGAGCTGATCATTCAGAACTACAACCACCCGTCCATCATGTTCTGGGGCATTTCCAACGAAATTTTGATTGGCGGCATCAGCCAGGAGCTGGTGGAACGCCACCACGACCTGCAGAAGCTGTGTAAGGAGCTGGATCCCACCCGTTCCACCACCATTGCCCATGTTTCGCACACCCCGACCGACGGCCCCATGCACCACATCACCGACCTGGAAAGCTACAACCACTACTTTGGCTGGTATGGCGGCAAGATTGAGGACAATGGTCCCTGGCTGGACAAGTTCCACGCCGAGCACCCCGATATCTGCCTTGGCGTTTCGGAATACGGCTGCGAAGGCATCATCAACTGGCACAGCAGCACCCCCCAGTGCAAGGATTATACCGAGGAATACCAGGCCGTATACCATGAATATATGGCACAGGCCTTTGAGGATCGTCCCTGGATCTGGGCCAGCCATGTATGGAACATGTTCGACTTTGGCTGCGCAGCCCGCAACGAGGGCGGCGTGGCAGGCCGCAACAATAAGGGCCTTGTTACCATTGACCGCAAAACTCGCAAGGACAGCTTCTACCTGTACCAGGCATACTGGACCAAGGACCCGATGGTGCACATCAACGGCCGCCGCTATGCCCAGCGCGCCGGGGAAACCACCGAAGTCAAGGTTTACTCCAATCAGGACTGCGTGACCCTGTACCTGAACGGCAAGGAAGTTGGCACCCAGCAGGCCCACCGCGTGTTCAACTTTACCGTGGCGCTGGCCGAGGGCTTTAACACCCTGCTGGCCGTGGCCGGTTCCACCAAGGATTCCATCACGCTGGAAAAAGTAGCGAAAGAGCCCGCCTGCTACACCCTGCCGGAGTTCAATGAGCGCCAGGAGGGCGTTGCCAACTGGTTTAAGCAGATGGGCAGCCTGGATCTGGAATCCCCGATGGAATTCCCCGAAGGGTACTATACTATCAAGGACTCTATGGCAGAGCTGGCCAAGAACGAGGAAGCTTTTGCCATTGTTGCCAAGGCCGTAAAGCTGGTTACCAACTTTGACCTGAAACCCGGCCAAGGGATGTGGAGCATGATGAGCGGCATGAGCCCCGAACACATGAGCGGCATGATCTCCACCGACCTGCTGGGGGATAAATTCCTGCCCAGCCTGAACGCCCAGCTGATCAAGATTAAAAAGTAATCCCCTGCCTTTTTAACCCCATAAAGGCAGACGGAACAGCAAGCAAAAACGCCAGAGCAGCACCCGGTAAGGGTTGCTGCTCTGGCGTTTTTATTCGCGTATTACTGTTATTTTGTCGTTGTTAATTCTTTTTCTTCCTGTGCGTCCGGTTTTGCGGTAAAAAAGTGTTTCACATTTTCTGCCCCGGCTGCATCCATAGGGTACTGGGCTTTGATGCGCCCATCCTCAAAACGCAAAATTACCGTGCAGCAGGTCAGCAGCAAATCACACTGGCTATGGTGCATCCGATAGAACGCTTTTATGCTTTTCCCTCTCGCCCGCTTATTTGGCGCAGGTCAAATCGCTTGCCTTGGCCGCATAATCAAACAGGCCATCGTTCTTTTCTTCCAGTGCCTTGATCATGTGATAGGTATACTCGTTATACGGCGTGGGAATGCCAAGTTCCTGCCCCATCCGCATCAGCGCACCGGAGAACATGTCAATTTCGGTGTGCCGCCCGGCATCCAGATCCTGTAACGTGGAATAGCGCGTTGCAGGTGGGACCAGGCTGCCATGGCGGAAACTTGCATCCACCTTGCTCAAATCAATGCCCTTTGCCACGGCAATGGCCTCCAGCTCATGGCACAAACCATCGCTGATGGCTTTCATGTGGGCACTGCTCTGGTAACAGCCAACGCCCGCGCCCAAAATGGCCTGCGGCAGATTGTTGCAGACATTCAGGCGGAACTTGCTCCAGATTTCTTCCTTAATATACGGGGTAACGCGGGAATGAATGCCCGTACCGGCAAGCAATGCTTCCACCGCCTGCACGCGCTCGCTTTTCAGCGGTGTGGCAAGCTCGCCATAGATAATGCCGATGGTGGTTTCGGGGTTGAAGTGGTAGCCGTCGGCTTCCTTGTGGGAGGCCACCTTGATGAGGGAGGGCAGAACATGTTCCGCACCGATTTTGGCGGCGATGATTTCCTCACTGTCCACACCGTTCATCAGGCTCATCACGGTGGTGTTGGGGCCAACGGCGGCGGCAATGCTGTCCAGTGCGCCGGGCAGCGCACCGTATTTCAGCGCAACCACCAATAGATCCACGCCGTTTGCTTCCTGCGGGGTCCAAACCTGCGGGCGGTAGGTGGTGCCGTTGATGGTGATTCCCTGTTGTTTCAGCCGTTCGGCACGCGGGCCTTCGGCAATTACAGCAAGGCGAATATCCTTGCGGGAGCTGAGTCCCCAGATGACATAAGAACCGACTGCACCGGCCCCCAGAACAGCAACAGATTTGATTTGCATGTTTCCCTTTCCCCTTTCGCCTGCAGTACTTTTTCTATTCCCGCGGATAATCGTTGTATTTCTTTGGGGGTATTGTACCATAAAGGAACGCTTTGGTTCAATTACTGCTCCATCGCATAGCTGACCTGATACTGGCCGGAGCCCACTTGGGCGGTAGGGCATCCGTTTTGTTCCGCAAAGGTCAGGCCGTCCGTTTCCAGCAGCTTGGCACCGGGTTCCAGGCAGATTTTTGCCGCTGCATTGGGTGGAATTGCCGCCGTAACGGTGATTTTCCCGTCATCAACTTGCCACTGCAGGGCATAGCGGCCAAAGGGAGTCTGGTGCCAGGCCTGGGCCCAGCGCAGCCCGCCACCGGGGCGCGGGGCCAGCCGTGCGGCGCAAAAACCTGCCGTGCCCGGCTGCTGGCCAATACCGGCGCACTCGCCGTACAGCCATGCCCCCACCGCGCCGTATGCGTAATGGTTGAAAGAGTTCATCCCCGCGGACCACATCGTGCCGTCCGGGCGGCGGCCATCCCAGTGTTCCCACACAGTGGTGGCCCCCTGCAGCACCTGATACAGCCAGCCGGGGTAATCTTTTTTCAACATCAGGTCATACGCCTGCTGCCAGCAGCCATTCTGGCTGAGCGCCGCGCAGAAATACGGTGTGCCCAAAAAGCCGGTAACCAAATGTCCGTTTTGTTGTTCCAACAGTTCCAGCAGGCGCTGGATCGTTTTCTGCTTCCACTTTTGCGGGGTCAGGCCAAAGCGCAGGGCCAGAATATGGGCTGTCTGGGTCTGGGCGGTCATTGCACCATCCAGAGTAAAAAAGTTTGCGGCAAAATCTTGGGCTGCCTGGCGGTGAACCCCCGCGTAAAGCTCTGCATCCTGCCGGTTGCCCAGTACCTCCGCCGCCAGCGCCAGCAGCTGGGCCGAAAGCGCATAGTACGCCTGGCTGGTCAGCGCCGTGGGGGTTGCGCCAAAATAACTGCCCGGTTCGGCGTCCAGCGCCACCCAGTCGCCCAGCTGCATCTTGAAATCAAACAGACCGTTTTGGGTGTTGGCGCGCATAAAATCCACCCAGCGCTTCATGCTGGGGTACTGGCTGCGCAGAATGGTATCGTCGCCATACATCTGGTACAGCACCCAGGGGATCACAGTCGCGGCATCGCCCCAGCCGGAAGCGCCATATGGGCAGTTTTTCATCAGCCAGTTGGCCTCGGTGTGGGTTTCCTCAATATTGGGCACCACATTGGCCACGCCGCCGTCCGGCAGCTGGTCCACGGCAAGGTCTTTCAGCCACTTGCTGTAAAAAGTCCAGGTATCGGCCAGCCAGCAGGCGGTCTCGCAAAAAATCTGTGCATCGCCGGTCCAGCCAAGGCGTTCATCGCGTTGGGGACAATCGGTGGGCACATCCAAAAAGTTTCTTTTCAGCCCCCACAAAATGTTATGGTTCAACTGGTTCACCAGCGGTTCGGAACAGGTAAACTCCCCCGCCGGCTGCATGGCGCTGTGCAGCACGCAGGCGGTAAAATTGGCCGGTTCCGGTTTTCCCGGCCACTGCACCACCAGCGCATAGCGGAATCCCATATAGGTAAACTGCGGCTGCCAGGTCACCGTTTGGCTGCGGGCAAAGGTATATTGCATGGTGGTGCGGGCTTTGCGCAGGTTGGCCAGGTAGGGGTTGCCATCGGCGTCCAGCTCCTCAAAGCAGCGCAGTTCAGCCACCTGCCCGGCTGTACCCTGCACGGTAATTTCCACCCGGCCCGCCATGTTCTGGCCAAAATCCACCACTGTGCTGCCATCCGGCGCGGTAAACACCCGCTGCGCCGGGATGCGCTGCTGCACGCATACCTTGCCTGCGGCCTGGGCGGCCAGTTTGGCGGCAGGGTACGGCACGGTGTGCACGGCGTGCCAGCGGCCTGCGGGGGTGTTTTCCGGCGTTTCGCATTCGGCCCAGTGGGGCAGTTCCAGCGCGGCATCGTATGCTTCTCCGTGGTAAATCTCTGAGAATATCACGGGTGCCTTCGTTCCCTGCCATGCTGGGCCGGTGTTCACGGTTTCACGGGTGCCATCGGCATACACAAGGGTCAACTGCATGGCAAAGGCGGTGGTATCGCCATAGTTGTTGCGGGAGCGGGTCAGGCCCATCACACCCTTGTACCACCCGGCCCCCAGCATTGCCCCGGCCATGTTGAGGCCGGGGTGCAGCATGGCAGTGACCTCATAGGTCTGGTAGAGCAGGCGGCGGTTATAGCTTGTCCAGCCGGGGGTCATCTCATCGGTGCTGACCTTTTGGCCGTTGAGATAAACATTATACAGCCCCAGCGCCGTGGTGCAGGCATACGCGGCCCGCAGCCCCGGCTTTACGGTGAACGCCGCGCGCACCATTGTACCGGCGGAGGATTTCCTGCAGGTTTCGGGGGATTCCGCGCTCACAAACTCGGCTCTCCACTCGGCTGCCGGGTCCAGCAGGGCGGTGATGAACACCGCCGGTTCGCTCCACAGGGTCTGCTGGGGGCCAGCAGCGGTATCGGCCCAAACCTGCACACGGGCGTAATATTTTTGCAGCGATTGCAGCGTCAGGCCCGCCGCGTGCACCGCGGTGGAGTTTCCGGTTTCACAGGTTTCATCGTACAGCAGCGCGGCAAAATCCGGGGTCAGGGCAACTTGCAGGCGGTACTGCGTCTGGCGGATGTTCCGGCAGTTCCCTTCCAGCTGCCAGCCGAACACGGGGGTATGGTCCAGCCCAACGGGGGTCCGCTCATGGTCAAACCAGAGGCCGGTCACAGTCAGCATGGTTCACTCCCCCTTTTGCGCCATATACTGGGCAAACAACGCCAGCTTGGCGTACAGATCATCCAGGATCAGACGGCTGTCGATCCCCTTATACACCCGGATGGGCCGATTGCGGCCGATGGCGGCATAAGTCTGGTCCGCCGTTACATAGGGCGCGGGCACCCAGTCAAACTGGAAGCGGTGTTCATACAGCAGCAGGCCGGGGGCGGGGTTATCGCCCAAAACCCAGCTTTCGCCCGTGCGGAACGCGCTGGCGCGGGATTCCGGCGTTTGGCTGTAAGCCACCAGCTGGTCAAACAGGTAGCGGCCCACGGCTCCCTGGGGGCGCACACGGTATTCCAGTTCCGCCATACTGACCGGCATCATCTCGTACACATTTTTGGGCACCTGCCACACCGGCATGGTGCTGCCAAACACCACGTTGACGGCGTTGACATCATTGCCCAGGTTGAACTCGTCAAAGCTGCGCTTGGTGTTGACATATGCCAAAAACACAATGGCGTACAGCGCCACAACCGCCATCAGCAGCAGCGGCATCAACCGTTCGCCCAGGTTTTCCAGGATCATGGCCCGGTCAATGGTAGATACAATGTAGAAATCCGGGTTCTGGTAGCTTTGCCAGTTCAACAGGCAGTCCCGGTCATCCAGCTTGATCCAGAACTCGTGCTCCTGTTCCGCCGTGTTCCCTGCCCCGCTCAGCGTTTTGCCCATCAGGTTTTGCAGCTCTTCCGTCGCGCCTGCGTCCCCTGCCTTTGCCAGCAGGCGGCCGCTGCCGTCAACCAGGTACAGGTGCTGGTTATCGGACGGGCGCAGCACGGCAATTATTTCCTGCAAGTGGCTGATGTTCAGGGTAACGGCCACACAGCCTTCCATCGTCAGCATCCGGGCGCACACTACCAGCTGCCTTCTCTCGCTGGCTTTGCCTGCGTTCACCACCACCGGGGCAATGCAGGTGCGCTCGGTATCCGACATAGAGGAATACACGCTGTACCAGCCGCTGTAATCATCCGCCGAAAGGTTGACCAGCCCGCTGGACGTCAGCGCACGGTCGTACCCATCTATATAGATCAGAACCGAATCCACGTAATCATACGCGTTGGTCATGCTGTTCAGTGAGGATACCAGGCTGCGCAGGTAGATGGCATCGGTGTAAGAAAGGCTTTCCCTTTTCAGAGCTTTGTTCAGCACCATGTTGGTGCGGGTCATGCCGGTCATGTAGCTGTTCTGCGCCAGGACCGAATCCAGCACCAGCGAGATGTTGGAGCGCACAGCCTCAATACCGCGCTCATTGTCCTGCGTCATACGGTGCATCTGGGTCACAAAGGTCATGTAGGTGGTAACGGCCACCAGCAGCAGCGCCGGGATCAGCATGACCACCACAAAGTTCCACATGCGCTTCAAAAAGAACTTCCGCTTCATTCCCTTCATAGCGCGGCACCATCCAGGCGGGATTTGCGGTATTCCGATGGGCTCTGCCCATAATACGCTTTGAACGCACGGGAGAAGTTTTTGGGGTTATCGTACCCGACATAATAGGCAATATCGTAGCTTTTATAGTGGATATCCGCCAGCATCTCACATGCTTTTTCCATCCGCGTCTTGAGCAGCAGCTCCGAAAAGCTGGTTCCGCTTTTTTCCTTGAACACGCGGGAAAGATAAGCCGGGCTCAAGGAAACCTTGGCCGCGGCTTCTTCCAGCGTGGCAGTGCGGTAATTATCTTTTAAGTATTGCTGCACATCGTACACAATCTGGTCGTAATAGGCCTTGGGGGCGGTTTCCTGCACGGCGCTGCGGGCATCCAGCCGGGCTTTGACCTTTTCAAAGCATTCCAGCAGGGCGCTGTAGGCCACCGGTTTCATCAGGTAATCCGCCACGCCGTTTTGCAGCGCCGCGCGGAAGTATTCGTAATTGCTGTAGCTGCTAAAAAATATTTTCTGGATGTTGGGGTATTCCATCAGCCGATGGCTCAGCTCCAGGCCGTTCATATCCGGCATTTCAATATCGGTCAGCACCACATCCACCGGGTTTTCGGCAATATATTGCAGGGCTTTGCGTGCGCTGGTGCACACCTGCACCACCTCGAACCCAATGTTCTGCCAGGGGAACAGCTGGGCCATTCCGCTGGCAATCTTCTCTTCATCATCAATAATAATCAGTTTATACATCTTGCAGCCCCCATCCGTGTTCAGGGCAAAACCGTTCTTTCTGCCTGCCCTTACACTGGGGCAGACTACCACTTGTATACCAGTATAAAGCCTTTTTGCCCCAAGGGCAAGACAAAAATCACAGAATGATGGTTAGCTTTTTGCGTATTTTGGGGATACTGTTTGGCGGTTTTGGGGCAGCTTGTGCATCATATTCCAGGGGGTTGAGCGTTTCATTAGGATCGGCGGGTAGCTTTTATTTTGCGAGTGGGTGGTTCGGACGAGGGAACATTCTGGATTTTTGGTGGGTTGGAATGATGGCCTGGGATGGATTTTTGTGCAGGGTGGTAGGACGGAATTTTCCCCTGCGGATTATTATATTCCACACATCCACCCCATAAACAACCTGTGGGGCGGGATTTCCCCTTCCCGCCGCGGAGAACCTTGTTGGTTTGTGTTGTGCCCGCTAAAATATTTGCAGGAGACGATGCTTCTCTTGAGGGCAGTTCCCCGCGGGGTGGAAAGATGCCGCGGAGCGGCGGAGAGAACCGGGCGCTGTTTACACCTGTCACCACAAATGCTTGAAGGGTGAATTCCACAGGCTGTCTCTAGGGTGTATCTGAAAAATTCATGTTTTTATGCTGCCCGATTTCCGCGGCGTCCGGCAGTCATTTTCTCCTTGCTACTAACCATTCCGCATTTATTTTGACTGTCTTTCGCCGATGCGAAGGTAATACTTTCTCAAGTTGCAGGCCATCTACTATTGCTTAAATCGTCAAATTATTCCCGCTTGGTTTCCAAAGAGATTCTCTATACCGGAATACAAATTGTATTATTTTATAAGTTTAATACAAAAATAGCGTTGTATTCCCGCCATTTCACATCACGTTTCCACGTTTTTGTCTATCAAGCAGCATGCCAACCTCTGCCCTCGCTCTCTCCATATCAACTTTCGCCTTTCTCCCTATCCCGCCAAATCCCATCGTTCGGTCGGCCGTTTTAATTCCAAATCGTATAATACAGCTCATATATGCCATTTTGTTTTTAGGCAATACCGCACAATTCCCGCCTGACGGCTTAAGCACCGCTCCGGCGGCTGCGGCACGGCATCTGCGTTGCCAAAATGCTCGATAAGACATCCAGTATTATCTGCGCTTTTGGCTTAGCATCTGCCGTACCTCGCTCGCCGTATCGGTACTTAGAATTGTGCGGTATTGCCTTTAGTGTTTTCCTTCTACTCCGCCTGACAGAATAACCAATACCCTGTGTAAAATTGCAACTCTCCCCTTTCGCAGCGTACAGTGTTGCATCTTTACACAGGGTATTACTATCCCTGTCGTATTATAAAAAGGTAATTCACCCTGCAGATTGTTGCCATTTACACAGGTTTCCCCTCTTTTTTGGTTCCCCGCACCTGATTCACCCAAAATCCGCTTTATTTTGCAAACGCTGCATCGCGCTTTTCCTCATGTTTTGCTCTGTAAACCTGTGTAAAATTCCAACATATTTCTCCTTTTTTCCTATTCTCACCTTCTATCCGTTTTGTTGTAATTTCGCACAGGTTTATGTTTTGTAGTATTTTCAGGCTGCTTTGTATACAAAACGGCACCGCGTCTTTCAAAAAACGCGGTGCCGCCTTTGATTTATTCAAGATTTTGAAGTGCTTACTCTGCCGTGCTGTTCTGCTCTGTCAGCCCCGTAAACACCGGGTCGTTCAGCAGCATTCCGGGAACAACATATCGGTAGGTGATTGCCTGCCTGCCGTTGATCACACGCACACTATCGTTGGCCAGTGCCAGCTCTTTCAGGGTTTGCATATCCTCATCGTTCAGATAGATGGAGATTTGCTCCAGGCCAGATGTCTGCTTATATTTTGTCCCGTTTGTAACGGGAACATAGCGGCTGCTGACGGGGTTCAACTCGTAATTCTGCACCCCGCACAGGCGCGCTTTCGCAGCCTGTTCATGGATCAGCTCCGATGTCAGGGTGCCCAGCCGCGTGCCGCGCCAGTCCGCTTCGCTTTGCAGCACTGCCCGCACAGCCAGGTGCAGCCGGATGACAATTCGCTGTTTCATATTGTGGATTCCTATATTCCTATTTGCATGGATTTTTGTTGTTTGCTGCTTTCGTGGATCTGGATTATTCCACAGCATCAATCAGTGTTTTCAGCTCCTGCGCTGCCGCAATCAGCTCCTGCATCTGGTCCGACATTGCTTTGCGGTCCTCTGCCGTATAACTGCGGATCTTAGCTTCAATATTTTTTGCCGCTGCAATTTTACGCAGTTTGCGGGCCGTGGTAGGCAGCTTGGCCGAAATAAAGTTGTGGTCTTTATCTACTGCCGCCGCCTTGTTTTCCTGCGTCTTGGCCTGACCGATTGCATCCTGTGCATTTTGCAACGCAGCTGCAAATACGCTCTCGCGCTCCTGCATGCTGCGGCGTTCCACTGCTACATCCAGCATGGCGGTGGTCAATGCGTCCTTAATGGCGCGGCGCTCATGGCTGCGTGGGTCAAGGGCTGCGATTTTCAAAAACACCGCGGCTGCACGGGCCTGTTCTTCCAGGGTCAGGCGGAGATAGGTTTCGCACTCGGCTCGGTTCAGGAATTCCTCATCCAGCAAGCGGCGCAGGTCAGGGTTGAGATCATTCTGAATCGAAAGCGCCTTATCAATCGTGCGGGAATTCAGCGGGCTGACCTCTTTCAGCGCTTTTTTCGCTTCCGCTGCGCTCAGGTTATACGGTGCTTTCTGCAGGTTTTCCACAAAACGCGCCGCCGCCTGGCGCATCACACGTTCATTGCTGATTCCGCCGCGCACTTGCAGGTTTGCGCTGTCAATATACACAACTTTTTCGTTTTCCGTCAAGTTGCGCACCACTTTGCACTGCACTTTCTGCCATTCACTCATGCGGTTCGGCAGCTGCTTTTCTTCCTGCTCGCGTTTATCCTGCTCCACCAACAGGCGCAGCGCACGCAGGCGGCGCTCGCCGGAAAGCAGCACATATTTTCCGCCAAAACCGGTCTTAGGGAACACAACCAGGTTGTGCAGCAGCCCCGCGCGGCGGATATCATCGGCCAGCAGCGCAATATCTTCCTCGGTATCCAGCTCACGGTAAAGGGCATTATCCGGGTTTTCTTCAATATCATTGATATTGATCTCGCTGTATTCACCGCCCGGCTCCTGGTCGCCGCGCGCGATCTTACTTAACGCTGCTTCGTTTACTTTAAAGCCTTTCTTCTGCAGCCGGTCCAGTTTGCTTGCCATCACTCTGCCTCCTGTTCAACGCGCGTTTTCAGCTCGGCATACACCTTTGCATAATCCTTTGCCGGGTTGCTGCTGCGTGCACATAGCACAACCGGCGCACCAAGGCGGGTGCTATCCTTTACAGCCTGTCCCTTACGGATTTCGGCAGCAAACAGCTTGCTGCCCAGCTGGCTTTCCCGCAGTTCATTGCGGATCACTTCCGTCAGGGCAGTTTTTTCCACCATAGTCAGGATAATGCCCAAAACATCAATTTTTTCGCCCTCATCGTGCTCCAACTGCTGGCACATGGCCACAGTGCGGTACACACTGTCACGGCTGTAGTCATCGCACACGCAGGGGATCAGCACAAAGTCACTGGCCATCAGGGCGTTGGTCACCATTACATCGCGGGACGGCGGAGTATCGATCAAAATAAAGTCGTATTCGCCGACAACCTGTGCCAGGCACATGGCCAAAAACATATTGATACTGGTGCTTTCGGACTGTTCCAGGATTTGCAGCTGCTTGGCCGCCATTGGGGTGTTGCCATTTGCCGGAATTATATCAATATTATCAAACAGCGTGCGGGAAATATAGTTCTGCGTGCCGCTGATGCCATAGGCACGGAACATATCATACACGCCAGCGCGGTCAAAAGTATTATCGGTTACACGGGCGCCCGTCAGGGTATAGGTACAGTTGCCCTGGGCATCCATATCCACAACAAGCACCCGCTTGCCGTCCTGCGCCATCAGCGCCGCCAGGTTGCAGACGGTAACGGTTTTTCCCACGCCGCCTTTTTCAATGCAGACTGAGATACAATATCCCATTGTTTTCCTCCTTGCGAGCGCCTTTGTGTAGGCATCTCTTCGTTGCTGTCGGTTAATTTTTGCCTTTTGTTCGGTTCTTTTTGCGGTACCGCACGCCGGTATCTTAATCTAAGGCAATACCGCGGGTTGCAAAAACGGGCACCCCATGCCGTGCGGCATCTCTTCGTTGCTGTTATAGCTTCTATTATATCATATGCTTCGCGTGTGTCAACGGATATTTTGACGAATATTATGCAGGCATCTCTTCGTTGCTGTTCACGTTTTTTCTCCGCCGCTTTTCCTTCCCATCCTTCTTCACTTCATCCAGGCATTCCCGCTCACCTGCCTTCATTCTCACCTATTATCCCAAGGTCTATCTGAAATCAAAAAAGCAGCGGCCAGCAATCTGCCAGCCGCTGCTTACCTTATTATAATAGCGCTCCCGGATGTTCCGCTCCGCTTCATCTCAATTACTCTTCGCTGTCATCCGGGATATCTTCCTCAAAAGCATCCATCCAGCTTTCGTTGTGCCACTTATCTTTTTCACCTTTTTCCTTGGCGGCAACCTTCTGCCGTTGTGCCTGGTCGTTCATTATGGTGCCGATCGGGTTCAGCGCGCGTTCTTCAATAATGTGGTAGAACAGCCCCATCGGGTTATTCACGTTGGGGTCCTTGGCGGCCTTTGCCCAGAACACATCAAAGTCCAGTTCATGCGCCATGGCTTCCATCAACGGGGTCAGGCTGCCATACTTTTCAATCACTTCATTCATGCAGGCCAGGTAATGCAGCCGCATTTCGTCTTTCAGCCCATTGCGCAGGCTGGAAGGCGATGGCACGCACCGCGCTGCCAGGTGGCGGTAAATTTCGTGGTAAGCGCCGCGCTGGCCGCTCGTCAACGTCTTTTCCAGGTATCCATCATCTACAAACTTTGCAAACTCTTTTCGCATATCCTGCCGTTTTACAATCGTTTCGGGAATCAGCTCTACCTTGGGCGGTTCCGGCTCCGGCATCGTTTGCTGCACCGGCTCGTCCATCACATGGTACTCCGCTTCCAACAGCTCCTCTTTGGGTTCTGCTGCCGGCTTTGCCTTGCGGAAAATATAAATGCGATAGTTATCCATATCCTCGCGCAGCACCTTGTTCAGGTACCGCGCCGGGCTGCGCATCGTCTGCGACCGGGGAATGATCTCCTGTGCATAGCGGGGTGCCACACCGGCCAGCCAACTGGTCAGCCCGCCGCAATCCAGGATGATGGCATTCATCTTCCCAAACACCGTTTTGTTGCCGCCGTCCTGCTCGCCATCGCCTGCCTGGATGGTGCAGCAGGCATCTGCCAACACATCAATGATCACTTCCACCGCGTGCAGCTCTTCGGGCGTAATCTCCGCGCGCAGCTGATCCATGCGCGCTTTCACAACAATTTCCTCCCGCAGCTCGGTGCGGTGGCGTCCAAAAGAATAGGGGATCGTTGTTTCCGGTGCCGAAACATAATCAAAGGTGATCACGCTGGGGTCATCCAGCAGCGAATCCTCAATCGCCACGGTGGGGCGGCCCTTCTTTTTGCTCTTTTTGCGCACTGTGCTGTTGATGCTGTCCAGGTTGGCCTGTGCAGCGGCATCATCCACCGGGTCAATCGTTACCACCAGCGAAAGAACCTTCTGCCCCTTTTTTTCATACACATCGTAATTAAAAATAATATCCGTCTTTTCGTTAATTTCCGCCTTTGCCTTTTCCAGTGCCAGGCGGCGGAAATCCGACCATCGGTTGGCCGTATACGAAAGCTGTTCATACAGCATGCTCAGGTTCCATACCAGCGGTTCCCCGGCCGCTTTCTTTTTCAGGTACAGGCTCTGGTAGCTCTTGCACAGCTCGTAAATGCGGATGGAATAGGTGGACCGCATCAGCATGGTGTAGGTCACATCCATGGTGGTATACAGGGTTTTCAGCTGCACCAGGTGCGGTTTCAGCACCGGATCCAGCGTGATGGTCATGCGCGCGCGGCCCTCATCAATGCGCACTTTATCGATCCAGCGGAATGTTTCCACCGTGGAAGTTCCGTTATTCTTGATCCACTGGATGGGCGCGTTGGCCAGCTCCTCAATATTTTTGCGCACCTGCTTGTACAGCGCCCCGCTGTGCGGGTCCATGCCGGTCATCTTGATAAAATCATAAATGCTCAGCTCATAAGAGGGCAGGTCCGTATCCTCCGGCTTAATCATCGAAAAAATATGCAGCATCAGGCGCTGCTGGCTCAGCGTCAGGTTGTTGCGCGTCATCTGTACAAGGTCATTGGATTTGCGAACGATGGTCTGGTCCCCGCGTTCTTCAAACGTAACGACAAACGGATCATCTTTTTTCTGTTTACTTGCCGCCATAAGCAGGGGCCTCCTATATCGGTTGCTGTATCCCGGGTGGTCACGCACATCATGCTAAACATTATAGCACATCCTGTTGTCCAGCGCAAGAATTGCAAATTTACACAGGGTTTCACCGTCATTACCCTGTGCAAAATGCAACACCCGCGTTGTGGTTTGCCATATATCCTGTGGGGGCTGCAGCCCGGGTGCAGGTTACACAGGGTTTTATTGTGCTTTTCTGTCCTGCTGTTTCAGGGTTCTGTAACCTGATGGAATGGCAACACCAATTTTTTCCCGTTCTCCCCCATCTCCCGGCTTATCTCTGGTTGTTATTATGGCTTAGATGTTTAGTTCTATATTAGTAATAGGTAGAGCCTGTGTAATTTAACAACGCAAACCTGTGTGTTCAACCAACTACAGCCTGTGCATTCCACCACCATTTTCCTGTGCGGAAAGCAACCTGCGTAAAGTTGCAAATAAGCCAAAAACAGCCAAACCTGTGTAAAATGCAACACGGGAAACAGGCCTATCCTGTGTGACTTTCCAACAGGTGCGCGGGTCACGGCGGGGCAGGGGCGCGGGAATACCCTGTGTAAAATGCAACTGTTCCGGGGGTAACCTGTGCGTTTTTCCAACGGTAAGCGGCATAGGGAAACAAGGCAATCCTGTGCGTTTTTCCAACACGTTTCGGGAATGTTCGGCACAGAATGCGGGCAATACCCTGTGCAAAATTGCAACAGCTCACAGCTGCTTCAAATAGATCAGTTGCAAATTTACACAGGGTAGAACCCCCCTTTATTATAAGGTAAGTGCCGCACAGAATGGCGCGTGAGGGGTTGCAGTTTACACAGGATAGATTGAAAGCTGGGAGCTGGAGGTGTATCTGAAAACAAAGAAAATGACGGATATTTCGCAAACACAAGCAGGATTTAAGGCAGAGAGCCGCAGGAATCCTTTGTGGATTCCAAGGCGCTTTAACGCAAAATCCCGCTGTGTTTGTAGAAATAGACTAAATTTTCGACTTTTCAGATACACCTTAGTCCTATCTGAAACGTCAAAAAGCTCGTCTGTTTCAGCAAACGCAGCCGGATTTTGTGGTTGCGAAAGATCCGCTTTTTTCGTTGCTCTCAGATGCACCTCAGGAGCTGGCGCAAATAGAAATCGGCAATGGGAAACCGGGAATCAGGGGCGGGGCAGGGGGGGACAAAAAAGCGAATGGCATATCTGCAGCAAACCCGCACCCCGTTGTAAAGGGAGAACGGCGTCCCGTTGGCGGGCGTGCAATCCACCAAACCCGCACCCGCCGCCGCAAACACCGCAAACCGTTTGCAGGGGCGCGGTGTACCCATCGCGCCGCAAAAAAACGGGAACCGTGCGCCGCAAACCTGCCATCCCTCCCACAAGGCGCCCGCCCAGCCGCCAGGCCCCGCCGCAAACAGGCGCATGCGAAACAAATAATTGCGCAAAAACAGGAAAATGCAACAAAAAAGGCGAATTTTGCCGCAAAGTTGCGCTCTGTGTGCGCAGAGGATCATAAACGCGCGGTCAAAGTATATAAAAGGGACCGCTGCCAAAAAGAAAATCAGCAATAAATTATACAAAGGCTTTGAACACATTGTATAATTGGAGAAAACGCAATCAGTAAAAGTGCTAAAAAACAGGAATTTGCGTGGATTGTATTGTCTTTCTGGTGTAAAGGTGCTATATTAAGAAAATAAAAAGTAAATGCGCAATGAGAAGACTCGATGCGGTTTTTTTTGAAAACAACATGGCAACGGTTGCGCAAGTAAAAGAAGCTGGCTTCTTTTACTGTTTCACAGGGATCCCCTGTGGAACAATGTGCTTCCATCAAGCCAGCGCGAAAGACGGGTGAGCAGATTGAATAGAACAGGAAACAACACAACAGGTTGGGCGCGCCGGCTGACAGCGCTGCTTGTCACCGCTTGCCTGGTTATGGCAATGGCCCTGCCTGTATACGCCGAGGTGGATCTTCTGCCCGACGCACCTGACGAAGTAGAGCTGCTGGAGGATGAGCCGGGAACGGCCTCCGGGGAGGATACCGTTCCGCCGGAGCAGAACGCCGCCACCCCGGAACCGGAACAAAGCGCCGGGCCGGAGCAGCCCGCCCCGACCGAAACGCCGGAGCCCACGGCAGAACCCACCCCGACCCCGGAACCGGCAGCCACCGCAACGGCCACCCCTGTGCCGACCGTGACCCCCACTGCCACCCCCACCGCCACCCCGGAACCGACCGAACAGCCGCAGAAGATGTACGCCGCAACAAGCGTGGATAACGTGCAGGCAGTTAGTGTGCAGGGGGGAGTGCCGGCTACTTACACGCTCTATTTTGCAGTGCCAAGTGGTTGGAAAGATTATAAAAAGGTAAAAATATATGCCGTTGATGGAAAAAGTAAAGACAACGATCACATATATTTTCTTGAGATGAAGGAAGTTGACGAAACGAAGGATCACAGAAAAATTTATTCTGTGCTCCTGAATCATGATGACCACTATCACAATGGAGGGTTGAATGGACTTGAATTTTGCGGATATAAGGGAGATGAAAGTGGAGACGAAAATCCTACATACACAGTAACAATTGCTAAAGTAGGTTTTAATATTAATAATCCACCGTGGATAACGTTCAATCCAAATGATTTGAATCATTATAATAGCGACGGCAAGTGCCTTGACGGATATATCGGCGGCAACTACTATGACGGAGCGAACGGAGATGGCTGGGATCCAAAGAAATGGGGTCCCTATACGGTTGGCCATAAGCACTTCGCTGGCAAAGAGATGGCCTTTGAAAATAAAACCAGTGAAACACTAACGAACGTCCAAGCCTGGTTTTATGAACCGGATGAGAGCGGAAATCTTAGCAAGGTCGGTGGCCCAATACCCTTAAATAGTATTGATTCTGGAAATAGTATTGCTTCTGGTTCCACAGCAACCTTTAAAATTCCTAACGATTATTGCTCTTTTGTTCGCTTTACCGAGGGCGATACAGTAATAAGTGAATACTACAATTTTTATAATGAGGAAGTAACAGGAGAAAATCAGAAACGCTTCCAGTATTCCGAAGGTCAATGCTATTGCTACATGTACAATGGTATTAAGGATGCAACATGCGGGCGTCCCGGTGCCACCCGCATCTATTACGATGCTACTTTTTCCAAGATGGCATTGAATGGAGATACCGGCGACTTTTCAATCCCCAAAGCCAATAATAATAATAAAGAGACCATTTATTATCGGATAAAAGGAGACGGCGTAGAATCCGAAAGCGGCACGCTGGTAAAAGATGGTACAAACGAAAATCTTTATTATATTGACATTCCCCAAGGATATCGTTCAATCATCTTTTCCGGTGAAGAAATTAACGATGACAATGCGACAAGACAAAATGGAGTAAGTACAGAGTGGCTGCCGATTCCCACAGATGACAAAAATTGCTTCTATGCGGATACGAATGACGATGCAGTATATACCAATGGCCAACGTGGCGGCTACTGGGCTCCAAAAGATACCCCGCGTGCCGAAACGTGGAAAAATACTGGCACTAAAGTAGTAGATATTGCATCCGATAATTTTACGGAAGAAGCAAACACAAAATATGTTACCAGTACGCTGTATGACTATTATACAGACTATGAACTAAATGGGAATAATAGAGATAATTATAATAGTACATATTATACACCGGGAGAAAAAGGCGGCTTTGCAAGTCAAAGAAGCTGGGTCGTGTTCCGTCAGTTTGACAGTGCACTAAGCGATTATTACAGTAACTGCAATGCACAATATCCGATTTATACAGGCCATTTTCAACCTACTTATTCAAACTGGGGAATTAAGTTTGAGGAGATTAGTGCTGCATTGAATCTTTGGGGGTTTAATAGCGCCTTCAAAAATGAAAATCGCTTCATGGCAATCAATAACTCCACAATCAATGAAAATAACAAGGGCGAATATTATGACTATGCCTATCAGGGCTTGGTTGAATCCCAAACCTCCACTGGCGATGCAACAGGTGAACCGCTGCTGAAGGATACAAAGGAGAATACAAAAGTAGCAGAACCGCACTTCGATGAAGCGTTTTTGAGCGGCACCAACAGCAAAAAGGCAAAGCTTGGCGATGTGTACAAGAATGTTGCGTTCCCCTTTACCAAGAGACAGATTTTTAATGACGATACGGGCGTTGATTACTGGTACTTTGACAGCCAGGATACGACCCTGTACCTGAAACAGGATTCCACCACGGAGCAATATTTCCTGAAATCAAGCACAGAGAACCGAGAACGGTCACGCAATCTTGATTCTAACTCCGCACAAAAAACGATAAACAAAAATGGTGAGAATGTAAGTTCCTATGGTTACTTCCCGTTCAATGAAACAGCAACCTCTGGTGTGGCTTCTACCTACAATTACGGCTTTGGCACCAAGCTGCAGATGGATTTTACCCTGACGGATGACGGTATGGTAGAAACCAATAAGACGGGTGAAGATGGAAAAAAGGAAAAAACCAACATCAAGTTCTTCTTCTCCGGTGACGATGACGTTTGGGTATTCATTGATGGCCAGCTGGCGCTTGACGTTGGCGGCGCCCATGGTAAGGTTTCCGGCCTGCTGGAATTTGGCGAGACAAGCGATGGAAAGAATAGTGTAACAGCCTATGTCAGTAAGGTCAAAAAAGGCGGAACGTCAAATAGTGACCAAAATGGAAGTTCTGTCAAGACCGTAACATATAATGGCGAACCCATCTCTTTCTCCGCGAAAAACACAAATCTTGAACCACTCGACAAAGGCAAAAAGCACACCCTTACCATGTACTACATGGAACGCGGTATGTGGGAGTCCAACATGGCGGTGGCGTTCAACTTCCCGGATAATAACGAGCTGCAGGTTCAAAAAGAGGTCGAACTGAGCAAGGTTGATCCAGACTTCAAAAATTGCTTTAAAGACCAGAAAATCTTCAACTTCACCATCCAGAACCAGGCAACCCATTATGGAGAAAAAGTGGCCGCTGGCTCGGATACAAGCGGTACCAAAGAGGTGAATTTTGCGGATTGTGACGAGATTAAACCCGCAACCGATTCAACCGAAGGTGAGTACATTTTCAAGTTGGATACAAACCCCGAGCAAGGTTCCGGGCCTGAAGGCGAAAAGGTCCTTCACTGGTACGCACGCTATACGGATACGGAACCCGTCAGTGCAGCGCGTAAGAAACGTTATGGCATCCTGACGCTGAAAAACCCCATCGATATCAAAGACGAGCGCTTCCTTACGTTCCAGGTTTACGTTGATCCAGGGGATAGTGGAGGTGACCTTTCCCTCAACAACCTGTATCTGGAACTGCTGGATGAAAATGACGTCCAAAAAGGCAGCCTTGGCACATCAGGCATTAACGGCGCAACGTATGGCTCGGTCGAAGTGAAGACAGGCGCATGGGTCACCGTAAAGCTGGACCTGAACAAGATGAAAGCGCAGGACGGTTTTAACGGCAAGGTCAAAACCATCCGCGTGGGCGATAACTATAGCCGCCACATCTATTTCAGGAACTTTACCTTCATTCCCAAAGCGGTGCCAAAAACGATGACCGGCTTTACAACCGATCAGAAGGAAATCCCGGATTACGGCTCCGCCACAAGCGGTCAGTTGCAAAACGCCATAAACGCACAGTACACCTCCACCAAGGACAGCGACACCCAGTTAGTGGACGATGACGGACGCTTTGTTCTGGAAGATGGAGAAACCGTTACCTTCAGTGACCAGTTCCGCCGCGGCAGCTACATTTCGCTCAAAGAGGAACTGAACCGAAACCTGTACGACACCACATGGACGGTGTGCGAGAACGGGAAGGAGGTTACTTCGATGGAAGGAGGTAAGAGCGTAAGTCTTCCTGATTCAATACCTTCGTTAATCGGGCGGGTGGGAAGCGGCCCCGATGATGGCCGAACGGAAAACAAGGGAACAGAAGAAGAGCAGCCGGTGGAGAATCAGTATAACGGAACCAAACCTACTGACCCCGATGCCAACACCATCGTCTTCCGCTCCTATAAGGACCCGGACGGAAATAGCTCCACGCTGACAAAGCTAAAGGTAAAATACGTCAACAAGGTCAAAACCGGCGGGCTGAAAATCCAAAAGAAGGCCGCAGATGATGAAACCTTGACCGGAACCTACAAGTTCAAAGTTACCTTTGATAATGTTGGCGGTGAGGGTCTGGAAGATGGGGACATCATAAAGTATGTTGAGATCAAAATGGGCGAAAATGCCGATAACACCGGAACCATCACCGGCATCCCCGTTGGCACCCGCTATACCATCGAGGAAGAAACACCGCTAGATGGTTCCAGGCTGCAAAGCGTAACTGTTCCGAAAGATTGCGATTCCGCCGATGTGATCGACAACACCATGGTGGAAGGCGTGATTAAGGAGGCAAACACCTCCCCAATTACCGCAATCTTTACCAACACCAAGCGCACACTGATCAACATTGAGTTCAACAAGCTCTGGAAAGATGCAAATGGTTCGGAAATTGGCACTGCGAATCAGCCGGATGAAATTTACATCCAGCTCCAGCGCCGCCTGGCAACCAGCCAAAACGATGAAGACTGGACACCGGTAAACTACCCGACCACAACCAGCCCAGATCCAAACTATGTTATCATTAAACGCGGTGAGAGCCACTGGCAGTTTACCTTTAGCGGTTTGGATCAGTACCAAATCAATACGGATAAAAGCCAGACCGATTATGTGTACCGCATTGTGGAAGGTACGGTGGAGAATGACCAATTTGAACAGGTAGCACCAGGCAAAACCATTACGATTAAAGGCAATACGTATGTTGTAACGGCTAATGCAACACCAAACAGCGAAACGAACAGCGAAAACGGCGCAACTACAACGCCAGCCACAGGAACCACCGATGGAACCATCACCGGCGGCAGCGGCAAGATTGTGCTGACCAACAAGCTGCAGAACCCGAAGTTTGTACTGGATATCATCAAGAAGGACGCGGAACGCAATAATGAGGACCAAGAAGTATTCTTGAAAGATGTTGAGTTCAAGCTGGAAAAGCTGAAAGCCGAAACAACCGAAGGAGAACCGCAGGTAGTAGATACTTCCTATGTATTCGATAGCGAACACACAGGTTCCATTACCGCCACAACGGACGGCGACGGCAAAATCACCAAGGTGTTCGCAAATCTGGAACCCGGTACATACCGCCTGACGGAAACCAAGGCACATGCGGGGTACAACCTGTTGGCACAGCCAATTGTGATCGAATTTACCCAAGGCGGCAAGTGTTCTATTGATGGGCAGATAATTCCGGACAAAGAGCTTACGCAGTCCGACAACACCTACACCATGACCCTTACCGTTCTGAACCGTAAAACGCCTGAGCTGCCCCACACGGGTGCAGACGCGCCAAGCCTGTGGCTGCTGATCGGCATGCCGCTGGCGGTGGCAGGGCTGTTGATATTCACATTCCGCTACAACAGGAAAGGGGGCCGGCGACATTAACCATCCCCCGGAAACCCAGCAACCCCCAGGATGCAGGGCCTGCCCGCCAGTGCGCGCCCGTTTACGGCAGGGCGCAGCCTTAAGCCAAGTAGGCAAGCGGCCCAGTTTTTCCTCCTTTTTTCTTCACGGCACAGTGCGGGCGGCGCGGCAGCGTTTCCCCGCTGCAGCGCCCCGCACTGCACGCCGTGCTGATGCAGAACCCTTAAGCCGGGCGGCCCCGCCGCCCATCCGATGATGATTTTTTTTAAGAGAAGAGGTACTGAAATGAAAAAAGCAAAACGTTTTCTCACAGGCCTGTTGAGCGCCGCTCTGGCCCTCAGCCTGTGCGCTATGCCAGCAATGGCAGCGGACAACGGTGAAACACCGGCGACAACACCACCACAGGATGTTTGGACGCAGGATACCGGTTCCATTACGATTCATAAGTATGAGTACAATGGCCAGGTAAAGCCGGACAGCACTGGTGAAGAGAACGATGTAAATAACCTCCCCGATGGTGCTACACCATTGGAAGGTGCAACGTTCAGCATTTATAAGGTTATGGACCGTGCCGCGCTCCGGAATTACTATGACGGTACGGATGGCCAAACAAAGGTTACAGTCGATACATACCTGAACGACACCAAGGATGCGATTAAATCTGGTGAGAGCTATTCCACTGCGGTCGCTACAGCAACGACTGGCGCGGACGGCATTGCCAAGTTTTCCAATCTCGATCTTGGTATGTATGTAGTTATTGAGACTGGTACCCCGGATAAGGTTACAAGCCCGGTGAAGCCGTTCCTGGTATCGGTTCCTATGACAAGAGTAAACAACCCCAATGAGTGGTTGTACGATATCCATGTTTATCCGAAAAATGGAACAACTTATGGCGAAGTGAAGATTGTTAAAACCGGACGTGTTGGATCTGATACGGACGGCGCACTCAGTGGTGTAACCTTTACGCTGGAAAAGTGGGATGAGACTGCCAGTAAGTGGAACCCTGTAACAGCCAGTGATAAGGATGGCACTGCGTTCAATCTGACAACCGATACAAACGGTGAAATTTCCGTAAGCGGCCTGTCTCAGGGCAAGTACCGCTTTATCGAGCAGTCGATTGATGGAAATAACACCTACATTATTGACCAGACCCCAATTGAATTCGAAGTAACCAAAGAAGGCAAAATCAAATACAAGGACGGAGAACCCCAGGCAGCGGTTACTTTTTATGTTATCAATGACAGGCCGGATGTTGAAAAGAATGTAATTGACAAATACGGTGAGCCCAAGACCGATACGGATTACAGCATTGGCGACGAGGTTCCTTACCAGATCACGGTAACGGTTCCGGAGAACATTACCAAGCTGACGACCTTTACCGTAAGCGATACGCCCAATAATTTGAAGTATAATAATGATGCGGAATTGACATGCAAGGGTGCTGCTGTGGATTCGAGCGTATATACCATCACTACCGAGGGCAATGGATTTAAAATTACATTTAAGCCTGCCAAAATGGGACTATATGCCGGCCAAAAGATTATTATCAACTACAGTGCAACTTTGCTGAACACTGCTGACCAGACTGGTGCAGGCAACCGGAATGACGTTTCTCTCGTTTATGGCAATAAAATTGGTGTAGACAGCGAAGGCAACCCGACGGAAGGTGAAAAGAAAGAAATCCATGATAGTACCTTTGTTTACACTTTCAAAGTAAAAGTGCATAAAATTGCAGACGATACCCAAAAGGGACTTGAGAACGTAGAGTTTGACCTGTACAAAAAAGATGAGAACGGCACTGTAACTGGCGCTGCTGCAAAAGCCTTGGGCCTGGATCCCAATGAAAAGTGGACCAAGGTCAATGAAGCGCCGCTGAAAACTAATAAGGATGGCTATGTGGAACAGGGCGGCCTGGCAAACGGTGAGTATTACCTGGTTGAAACCAAGACTGCCTCTGGTTATAACCTGCTGAAAGCTCCTGTCAAAGTTACCTTGAGCATTCAGGCAGAGACGACATGGGATTCTACGTCCATTTATGATGAGAAGGGCAACCTGCTGAAGCATACGGTTAATGAGAAAAACACTACTTTTAGCGGTGGCGATGAAGGTGGTAAAACGGAGTATACAGTTACCGTTGTCAACCGCAAGGGCTTCAACCTGCCCACCACCGGTGGTTTCGGCACCCTGCTGTTCAGCGGCATTGGTGTGCTGCTGGTTGTGGCCGGTGTTGGCGTGCTGCTGAGCCTGAAAAAGAAGAACCGCACCTGATTCACCTGCCGCAAGGCAAAACAATGTTACAATTCACCAATAGGGTATAGAGGGATAATCCATCATACACAGGGGGAGGGCCGGATTTGGCCCTCCCCCTATGGTGGGTTATTGGGGAATAAATTTTTTTGGGTGTACATGGCCGTTGTTCGGTTGACTTTTTAGGTTCTGCGTGGGGAACCACCCTACGGGTTAGGTTTGTGGCGGGGAACCACCCCTCAGGCCGCTCCGCGTCCAGCTCCCCTCAAGGGGAGCCAATATCTCACCTTATGTTTGCGCTGTCTGCAACGCAGACTGAGGGGTGGTTCCCCGTGCAGAGCCTAAAAATAAATAGGGCAAGGCCCGTTAAACGGGCCGATGGCGAGCATCGGCCCCTACAAATGATTTGCAACGTTTGCGGCGCGGGGTGGATGGGCGGCAATTATTAGGCCCGTCAAACGGGGCGTCGGGGACACCGCCCCCTACATGCAGGGCGAGGTTTATTACAATTTTGTGGTGTGCAACGCCGTAAGGCCCTACAGATTATTTTATTGTTATTCACTACCCTAAAAACCACCCCCAACCCAATATCTCCTGAGCGGCGCAATGCGCCGCGGTCCACCACAATGATTCATTATTCTTTATTATTTATTCTTTTGCCTACTTCTAATTCCTAATTTCTAATTTCTAATTGCATCAGTTCCCAACTTCAACCCTCTCACGGAAAGGTTCGCGGTGACGCTATGGATACCACAACAAAACTAAAAGTCGGCTTTGCGGCCTTGATGATCCTGTCCGGCATTGGGGTGGCATCGTACCCGGTTATCAGCAACGCGGTGGCGCAGCGCCACGCCAGCGAAGCGATCCAAAATTACGATGATACCGTAAAAAGCATGGATACCGAAAAACTGGACGCCGCCAAGGAGGCCGCCCGCCGCTATAACCAGCAGCTGGACAACGCCGTGGAGCGCGATGCCGCAGGCGAAGCGGAGGATACCGGCACCAGCTATGTGGACCTTGTGGATGTGGGCGAAAGCCTGGGGTATATCACCATCCCGAAAATTGACGTCAACCTGCCGATTTACGAAGGCACCAGCGATGATGTGCTGCAAAGGGGCGTTGGCCATCTGGAAGGCTCCAGCTACCCCCTTGGCGGCGAAAGCACCCACAGCGTGCTGACCGGCCACCGCGGCCTGCCCGAAGCCGTGCTGTTCACCGACCTGGACAAGCTGGAAGAGGGCGACTGTTTCTACCTGCATATTCTGGATGAAACGCTGGCGTACCAGGTGGATCAAATCAAAGTGGTGGAACCGGAGCACACCGAGGATCTGGAAATCACCGCGGGGCAGGATTACTGCACCCTTGTTACCTGCACGCCGTATGCCATCAACACCCACCGCATGCTTGTGCGCGGCACCCGCATCCCTTATAATGGAGAGGAAGAAGCCAACACCCCGCAGGCCGTGCAGTATCAGGCGCTGCGCACCGGAACGGTGGTCAAGCGCGTGGTGGATGCCTGGCCGTGGATCGCGGTAACGGGCAGCATTGTGATCGGCGGCGAAGCGCTGCTGCTGCTTTTGCTGCTGCACCGCTGCAAAAAGCGCGAGGAGGATGACTAAATGGGACGGCTGATTGCTAAAATTCTGGCCTGGCTGGCCATTTTGCTGGGGCTGGCGCTGTTGATACAGCCCACCGCCGCCCAGTGGTGGACCAGCACCCGCAACGCCAAAACCGCTGCGCAGTTTGCGGCCCGCGCCGAAGCCCAGCCCACCGCCCCCGCGGCGGAGGAAACCACAGCCGAACCCCCGGAGCCGGAACGCGCCTACCCTGAACTGTACGCCGCGATGCAGGACTATAACGCGGAAATTTACGCCGGGGGCCAAAGCGGCCTGACCGACCCGTTCTCCTACGAGGAAGCCCCGCTGGACCTTGCTGCCTATGGCTATGACGATGATGTGCTGGCTGTGCTGTGGATCCCGCGCCTGAACCTGGAGCTGCCCGTTTACCTGGGCGCCAGCCGCGAAAACCTGGCCAAAGGCGCGGCGCTGCTGGGCCAGACCTCGATGCCGCTGGGCGGCGAAAACACCAACACCGTGATTGCCGCCCACCGCGGCTATTATGGCGCGGAAATGCTGCGCAACGTGCAGCAGATCCAGGTGGGGGACAAGATCCAGCTGACCACCCCGTGGGAAACGCTGATTTACCGCGTGAGCGAGCTGAAAATTATTGACCCCAGCGATATCAACGCTGTGCTGATCCAGCCGGGGCGGGACCTGCTGACCCTTTCCACCTGCCACCCCTACACCCGCAACAGCCAGCGCTACCTGGTAATTGCGGAGCACGACACCGCCGCTGCGGACACCACCAAAGAGGAGGATTTGCAGGAAAGCGCCGCTACCTGGGACGAAACGCCGCGCCAGGTGACCGTGGAGGATGCCGGCGGCAGCTCCATTGCCGAAGTGGCCCCCCAGGCCCTGACCCCATTGCCGGGGGAGGGCAGCGCGGAATCCGAGGGGAGCGCGATCTCCAATACCATGATCTGGCTGGAAAACAACGCACTGTGGGCCGGGCTGGTGGTTATTGCCGCCGCCGTTGGCATTATGGTGATATGGAAAAAACACCGGGAGGATTAACCATGCAGTACACACAGCAGGCCGCCGCCGTTACGGCCGAAGTAAACAAGGCCGTGCAGGGCAAACAGCAAACGGTAAACACCATCTGGATGGCCATGCTGGCGGGCGGCCATGTGCTGATTGAGGATATTCCCGGCGTGGGCAAAACCACGCTGGCGCTGGCCTTTGCCCGCGCGCTGGACCTGAAAGAAAGCCGCGTGCAGTTTACGCCGGATGTTCTGCCGTCCGATTTGGTGGGATTTTCCGTTTACCAGAAAGAGACCGGCAAGTTTGTGTACCACGCCGGTGCGGTGATGTGCAACCTGTTTTTGGGCGATGAGATCAACCGTACCTCCTCCCGCACGCAGTCGGCTTTGTTGGAAGTGATGGAAGAAGGCACGGTGACGGTGGACGGCGTCACCCGCCCGGTGCCCGCACCCTTTACCGTAATTGCAACCCAGAACCCCATCGGCGCCGCCGGCACGCAGATGCTGCCGCAGTCTCAGCTGGACCGTTTCATGGTCTGCGCCGTAATGGGCTACCCCGATGAGGAAGCGGAGCTGGCAATTTTGGCCGGGCAGAGCAAAGGCCGCCTGCTGGACCGTGTGCGCCCCGTTGCCGGTCAGGCGGATCTGCTTGCCATGCAGCAGGAGGTCAGCACGGTATTTGTGCATGAGCTGATGTACCGCTACATTGTGGCGCTGGCCCAGGCCAGCCGCAAGGACCCGCGCCTGGCCGTGGGGTTAAGCCCCCGTGCCACCCTGGCGCTGACCAGCATGACGCGCGCAGCGGCGTATCTGGCAGGGCGGGATTTTGTTGCCCCGCAGGATGTGACCGCTGTGTTTGATGCGGTTGCCCGCCACCGCCTGGTGCTGAACGACCAGGCCCGCGCAGGCGGCGAAACGGTGGACAGCGTAATGCAGGACCTGCTGCGCACCGTGCCGCGCCCCCGCCCCGAAAAGGCTGACCGCCATGGCAGGTAAGCTGGGCCGGGCGCTGGTGCTTTTGGTGCTGCTGGCCGCGGCGCTCATCACCCAGGCACCGCTGGCGGTGTTCCTGTTAGTGTTTGCGCTGGTGCTTCTGGTGCTGCTGCGGCTGGACGCCGCCTATCTGCGCAGGCAGGTAACGGCAGAGCTGCTGGTGCCGGACAAACCCGTGATACAGGGCGAAGATTTTACCCTGACGGTTCGGCTGCGCAACCGCAGCCGGTTGCCCATCCCTGCGCTTGTGGTGCTGCTGAACGCCGCCGATGAATGGGGCGGGGGGCAGATCACCCTGCGCTGCGCCGCCATGCTGGGCGGCAAGGAGAGCGCCGAACAGCGCATTACCCTAAACGCAGGCAAAAGCGGCGTGTGGAGCATTGCGGTGCGGGGCATCACCCTGCGGGATCACCTGGGGGTGTTCACCGCGGCATGCCCGGCTGCCGTGCAAAGCCAGAGCATCTGTGTGCTGCCCGCTGCCGCGGCTGGCAAAGCCAAAGCGGAAACCGCCCCCGATGAGGACGGCGACGAAGCCGACACCCGCGCCGCCCTGGGCGGCAGCTATGAGCTGCGGGAGTACCGGGACGGGGATACCATCAAGCAGGTACACTGGAAGCTGAGCGCCAAGCTGGACCGCCTGATGGTGCGCGAACCGCTGACCGCCCTGCGCGCTGCCCTGACCCCCGGTGGGGACCTGGACGGAACGGAGGAATGGGGGGATTTTCCCCAACAGGCGGCGAAGCACCGCAAAAACCCGCCCAAGCGCAAAAAAGAACGTACTGCCCTGAGCCGGCGCGGCGCTGCCGACCCTGGCAGTGGGCTGAAGTTTGTGGACCGTGTGCTGGTGAGCACCCAGCGCCCCGCAGCGCACCCCGCGTTGTGGCTGGCGGCAGATGCCGCGCTGCTGCTGGCGCTCACCTTTGGTTTGCTGCTGGTGCTTTCCACCGGGTTCGGCATTGCGGTGCCGTTATGGGTGTGGCCCGCGGCAGCCGCTTTCTGCGCCGGGTGGGCGCTGTTCCTGCGTGCGCCGCAAGCCCTGCGCCGCTGGGGGCTGCTGGCGGGGGTGATTGTGTATCTTGTGGTGTTGTTCATCTGCCAGCGGAACTTTTTGGCCGGGGCGCAGCAGTGCGCCGGGAACATTGCCCAAAGCCTGAACGCCCGCCTTGGCAGCGCGCTGCCGGTGGCCCAGGGCGGCAGTGCGGCGCAGCTGGGGCTGTTTTTGCTGCTGGCCGCCCTGCCCGTTACCGGGGCACTGGCCGCTGCGGCCCTGCGCCGTGCGGATGCCCTGCTGCTGGATCTAATGCTGCTGCCCGTTGTTGTGCTGCTGGCGCTGGCCGGGGCCGCGCCGGCTGTGCCCG
>UMLD01031569.1_pt1 | contig 50068 bp, 43 predicted proteins | sample 1966491 | NCBI WGS metagenome assembly UMLD01 (sample SAMEA4836191, study PRJEB28245) | human gut metagenome | biome: gut microbiome; material: fecal sample | place: Denmark | collected 2008
CTTTGCCGTTTGCGGCTCACGCCGGAAGCTCTCTTGCGCGCTGTGTGCGCCGCCGCGCGGGCACGGCGATGCAGAACGTGAGCGCCTGTGCCGCCGGGATCGCCAGCCACACGCCGGTGAGCTTGAACAGCTGCGGCAGAATGAGCAGCACGGCAAACGTCAGCACCGGCTCGGAAAACACAAGCACGTATGACAGTGCGGTTTTTTCCGTCGCGTAGAAATATGCAATCGTCACGCGCGTGTACGCCAGCAGCGGCAGCGTCGCCAGAAACAGCGGCAGCCGGGCGGTGACGCCGGCGTTCGCCTCCGCAGACGCGCCGAAGAGCACGCCGATGACGCTGCGCGTGAGAAAGAGCGCGACAATGCACACCGCCGTGATGCCGAAGGCCGCGCGGTAAGCGCGCGCGCCGGTGCGGCGCAGCTCACCGAAGTCACCCGCGCCGTAGGTCCTGCTGATGAGCGGCTGGCTGCCGTCGCCGACGCCCTGCAGCAGCATGTATATCGTCGACAGCACATAGTCGATGCAGCCGTAGACCGCGATTGCCAGCGCCCCGCCGTAGCGCAGCAGGAAGTGATTCATGACCATGAGCGTGATGTTCGGCGAAAATGTCAGCCCGATCGGCGCAGCCGCGACCTTCAGCAGTGCGCCCCACAGCGGCAGCACCTCGCCCGCCTTCGGCGGCACGAAGCCCACGCGCCGCCGCACCAGATAGCCGATGGCGAGCAGCATCGTCGCCGCCTGTCCGATGACGGTCGCCCACGCGCCGCCGGCCATGCCCCAGTGAAACTCCCACACGAACAGGTAGTCGAGCGCGATGTTGGTCACAAAGCCCGTGCCCATCGCGACCATGGCGAACGCCGAGCCACCGAGGTTGCGGATGAAGGGCACAAGACCGGTGGCAAGGATCTGAAAGGCCGTGCCATAGGCGATCACGCGGATGTATTCCGCGGCCAGAGGGCGTGCCTCGTCCTGCGCGCCGAGCACCGTCAGCACCGGGCCGAGCAGCCCGAGCAGCACCGCCGCAAACGCCGCGCTCGTCGCGAGCAGCAGCAGCACCGTGCCGGAAAAGCACGTGCGCGGCGTCTGCTCCTCCCCGCGCGCCTGCAAAATGGTGCAGCGGATCGCACCGGCGAGGCCGATGCCCGTGCCGACAGCCTGCAGCAGCGCCGCTGCCGGATAGGCAAGCGTGATGGCAGCGAGACCGAGGTCGCCGAGCGATTGGCCGATGAAAAACCCGTCCACGATCGTGTACAGACCCGAGAGCGCAAACGCAAGCACGGACGGGAGCACATAGGCCGCAAAAGAGTCATGCCGAGTTGTCTTCATTTGATCATTTCCGTTTCCTTTTCAAAGATTATATTAAACAGCGCGATCGCATCCATCATCTCCTGCACGCGCGCATCACCCATGCGGGCAAAGACGGTGTCCTCGAGTGCATAAAGCGGCTCGAGCAGCGCGCGGGCGTAGGTCTGTCCGGCGGGCGTGAGGGAAGCGTTCTTCTCGCGCCGGTCGCCGCTGGCGTGGCTGAGCGTGACGTAGCCCTCGTCGCGCAGCGCGCGCACGACGGTGTTGACGGTCTGCTTGGGCAGGCCCGCGTGGTCAGCGATGGCCTTTTGCGTGGCGCCGGGATGGTTGTCGAGCACGTAGAGCACGAACAGGCGGTAGTTGTTCACGCCGTGCGCGGCGGCCCAGCGGTTGTAGAGCGCATCCGAGCGCCCCCAGACTTCCCAGAACTTTCTTGGACTATGCTGCATACTGTTCCTCCAAATAGTATTTATACAGACTATATTAGCATTTGCCCGGACGATTGTCAAGGCGGATGGAAAAACCGAGCAATTTGAACCGCTCCGGCACGCCAAAACCGCGCGCCCTCTGTTAAAAATTGCAGAGATGTGGTATACTTTCAAAAAAATTTTCACTCCCCTGTAACGCGGGGGATAAAAAAGTTGTCTTTATGATGGCACTTTGGACGGAAAGGAGTACACGCATGGACGATTCGCAGATCGTCGCGCTCTACTGGCAGCGGGACGAGCAAGCCATCGTCGAGACCGACGCAAAGTACGGGTCTTATTGCATGAAAATTTCGCAAAACATCTTATCCAACCGTGCCGACAGCGAGGAAAACGTCAACGACGCCTATCTGCACGCATGGGAGGCTATGCCGCCGCAGCGCCCGGCGATCCTCTCCGCCTTCCTCGGCAGGATCACGCGCAATCTGGCGCTCAACCGCTGCAAGGCGGCCAACGCCCAGAAGCGGCAGGGCAGCGCCTTCGCGCTCTTGCTCGACGAGCTGGATGACTGTGCCGTCGCGCACCCCGACCCGGAAAGCGCCACGGCGGCAACCATGCCCTCGCTCACGACCGACTATCTCGGCTCCGAGAACGCTGGTCTTGTCTGCTCACTTGTTATGATCGGCTTCGGCGTTGCCTCAGTCGGAACAAGCTTCCTCGCCAAGGCCGTCAACACCTCCATGGCCTTCATCCTGGCCGGCGTAATTGCCATTGTCGGCATCCTCGTCACACTTGCGCTTCCCAAACTCGGGAAGGCAGAACAATAATTCCGGGCTTCCGGCCCGTATCTCGGGTCGGAAGCTTTTTTGCGCGAAAATATGATTTTTTCACACAGGGGATACTTGACAACTATCCCCTGTATTGTGTTATTTTATAAGTTCAGAACAAGTTAGGAGGTCAGAAATGACGAAATACAAGAAAGTCACACCTGAAATTGCCGCGCAGCTTCAGGCCATCGTGGGCGCGAAGCGCTTTTTCGCAGGCGACGCGGTGAAGGACGACTTCAGCCACGACGAAATGCCCATCTACGGCAAGTATTACCCCGAGGTGGTCTGCGAGGCCGAGAGCACCGAGGAAGTGTCCGCAATTCTGCGCGTGTGCTACGATAACAACATTCCCGTCACGCCGCGCGGCGCGGGCACGGGCCTCGTCGGCGGATGCGTGCCGCTGTGCGGCGGCGTGGTGCTGTGCACGACGCGCATGAACAAGATCCTCTCCTATGACATGAACAACCTCGTCGTGCACATCCAGCCCGGCGTGCTGCTGTGCGACCTCGCGGCCGACGCGCTCACGCACGGCCTGATGTACCCGCCCGACCCGGGCGAAAAGACCGCGACCGTGGGCGGCAACGTGTCCACGAACGCGGGCGGCATGCGCGCCGTGAAGTACGGCGTCACGCGCGACTACGTGCTGGCCATGACCGTGGTGCTGCCCGACGGCAGAGTCATGGAGCTCGGCAAGACCGTGTGCAAGACCAGCTCCGGCTACAGCCTGCTGCACCTGATGATCGGCTCGGAGGGCACGCTCGGCGTCATCACGGAGCTGACGCTCAAGCTCATCCCGAAGCCGGAAATGAACGTGAGCCTCATCCTCCCGTTTGCCGACGTGGAGACCGCCATCGCCTCCGTGCCGAAGATCAAGCTGGCCAACCTTGACCCGCAGTCGATCGAGTTCATGGAGCGCGACATCGTCGATTCCTCGGCGGCATTCACCGGCAACACCATCTTCCCCACGGTCGTGGACGGCAAAGAGGCGGGCGCGTACATTCTCGTCACCCTCGTCGGCGACAGCGAGGCCGAACTGACCGCGAAGATGGACCGCCTCGGCGCGCTTGCCGAGCAGTGCGGCGCGTACGACACGCTCGTCGTCTGGACCGACGGCCTGAAAAAGGACGTCTGGGCCGCGCGCAGCGCGTTTCTGACCGTCATCGAGGCGGACACGAAGCTGCTCGACGAGATGGACGTCGTCGTGCCGGTCGACCGCATCGCGGAGTTTCTCGTCTACACCCGCGCCACCGGCAAGGCGGAGGGCATCACCATCCGCAACTTCGGCCACGCGGGCGACGGCAACCTGCACATCTACTGCTGCGCCAACGACATGGCGCTCGACGAGTTCAAGCGCCGCAGCAAGGCCGTCATGGACAAATGCTATGCCAAGTGCACCGAGTTCGGCGGGCAGGTCTCCGGCGAGCACGCCATCGGCCACGCAAAGAAGCAGTACCTGGTGGAGTCCGCCGGCGAGACGGCGTTCGGGCTCATGCAGGCGATCAAGCAGGTGTTTGACCCCAAGGGCATCCTCAACCCCGGCAAGGTCTGCACCAATGTGGAGGAGGGCTGAAGCATGCTGAATATTCTTGTTTGCGTCAAGCAGGTGCCCGACATCAACCTCGTGAAGATGGACCCCGTCACGGGCAGCCTGATCCGCGCGGGCGTGCCGGCGATCCTCAATCCGCTGGACGCCAACGCGCTTGAGGCGGCCGTGCGCGTCAAGGAGGCGCACGGCGGCACGGTCACCGTCATCACGATGGGGCCGGACATGGCCAAGGAGGCGCTGCGCGAGTGCCTCGCCGCGGGCGCGGACCGCGCCGTGCTGCTGTCTGACCGCGCGTTTGCCAACGCCGACACCCTCGCCACGAGCTACGTCATTGCGAGCGCGGCAAAGCTGCTCGGTGCGTTTGACCTCATCTTCTGCGGCAAGGAGTCGCTCGACGGCGCGACCGGGCAGATGGGCTCGCAGCTGGCCGAGCGCTTCGGCGCGAGCCAGATCTCCTCGACGGCGAAGATCGTCGAGGTGGACACGGCCGCGCACACCATCACGGCCGAGCGCGACCTCGAGCGTGGCACGGAGGTGCTGCGCGCCAAGTATCCCTGCCTGCTCACGGTCGAGAAGGCGAACTTCCGCCCCCGCATCCCGAACCTGAAGCGCTGGAAGGCCTCGCGCACCGCGCCCATTGCGGTCTACAGCGCGGCCACCATCCCGGGGCTCGACCCCGCGCAGATCGGCGACCCCGGCTCGCCCACGAAAGTGCCGCGCACCTACCCGCCGGAGGTCGGCGCGAAGGGCAGCATGATCGACGAGGGCAGCACGGAAAAGAACGTGGACCGGCTCTTCGATCTGATCGCGGACGTGCTTTGAGGAGGTGCAGGCAGTGAATAAGACAGATTACAAAGACATGTGGGTCTTCATCGAGCGCGACGGCGACAGCGTGCTGCCGGTCTCGCTCGAGCTGTGCTCGGAAACGCGCAAGCTCTGCGACGCGAGCGGCGAGAAACTCGTCGCGGTCATCGTCGGCTGCATCTCGGACGGAGAGCTGCAGCGCGTGCTCGACTGCGGCGTGGACAAGGTCATCCACGTGACCGGCACGGGCTATGACTACTTCAATAACGATGCGTACACCAACCTCTTCACCGTCCTGTGCCGGAAGTACCGGCCCACGGCGGTCATGGTCGGCGGCACGATCAACGGGCGCGACTTTGCGCCGCGCTTCGCCGCGCGCCTTGGCACCGGCTGCACTTCGGACGCGACCGAGCTCGTCTGGGATCCCAAGACGACGGACATCGAGTTCGTTGAGCCTGCCGTCGGCGGCAAGATGATGGCCGTCATCACCGTGCCGGTGGCGCGCCCGCAGGTCGGCACGATCCGCCCGGGCACGTTCAAGTGTGTGCCCTGCGGCGCGCGTGCGCACGAGGTCATCGAGGAGCACATCGACTTCCCGGTCGCGGACATCCGCACCGAGATTCTCGATTTCCGCGCCGACGATCTCGACGAGAGCCTGAACATCGCGGACGCGGACGTGATCGTCTGCGTCGGCAACGCGATCAAGGGGGCGGACGCCCTGCCGCGCTACCGCCGTCTGGCAGAGCGCCTCGGCGGCAAGGTCGCCTGCACGCGCCCGGTGTTCGACCGCGGCGTGCTGCCGTTCAAGCTCGTCATCGGGCAGTCCGGCGCTGTGGTCAAGCCGAAGCTGCTGCTGTCGTTCGGCGTGTCGGGCGCGGTCAACCACGTCACGGGCTTTTCGGACGCGGACGTGGTCGTCGCCGTGAACACCGATCCCGAGGCGGCGATCTTCAACTACTGCACCTACGGCATCGTCGGCGACATGGACGAGGTCTGCGAGGCCATGCTCGCAAAGCTCGGCGAGTGAGCCGGGACAAACATGCAAAAAAGCACCCGAGAGGGTGCTTTTTTGCGTGTTGCCCACCGTGCCGTAGGCGTCATAGTCCAGCAGGTAGTGCTGCCAGAAGCCCGTCCGGCGCAAAGGATATCGGTATGCAGCCGATGAGCGCGTCGGACGCAGCATCTTCAAAAATCCGGGCTGGGCAAAGGGCATACCATAAAACAAAAAGCAAAAAAGGACCTGGCATATGCCAGGCCCTTTTTTCTGGCACCCCCGGCTGGATTCGAACCAGTGGCCTGCCGCTTAGGAGTTCAAAAAAACTCGTTTTTAACCGTATGCCTGCGTGTCCTGTAATGTCCGAAAAGACTTGGAATATCAAGGATTTTTGGTGATTTGAGTTCCTTTGAAAATCAGTGCGTTTCCCTCAATATCCTGCTAATTTTCGTGCCGTATTGCAAAAGTATTAGCAGAATAATTTGGGGATGGAAAAGTGTTCAACTGAAAATGTGAACCGTGTTTTCTCATGTGCCCTATCATCCTACATAGCCGTCTGCTTCGCCGCAGGCGGCTAAATTTATGCAAAGGAGGAAACCCATATGGCGGAATTGCAAAGTGATCGCAGTGACAAACCAAAAGGGCGACATGAATAAAACCACTACTACCGGCTAGACACGCCAGGAGCAAGAGAATATATTGTTCACATTTTCAGTTTAAGGAACTAAAAGAACACAAATACAGAGTTACATTTGCGAACGAATCAGATGCTCGCTACAACAGTTCAGTTCGCCGCTCAAACAGCAAGCAGACAGTTCCCACAAAATTTGTATTTCGTTCTTAAAAACAATCACTTCGTTTCTCCCATTTCAAGTTCGTTCCCGTATTTATCGAAACGTTCTTGACGGCAAGCGGGATGCTCTGCTATAATAAAAAAGCGACAGGAGGAATTCCAAATGAAATACTCTATTGAAATAGGCAAAATAGTAGAAGGTGCATTGAAGCACGATCAAACTAAAGTTGTCAATTACACGAAACAATTAATCGCAAAACTCGAAGAAGATAACGAAGTGCGATCCGCAAACAAATTTAGCAAGTTGTTATCCGCCCAAAGTGCAGCAACTCTTTCAGCAATGGGAGTTAGGAAAGAACTATCTATTCCAGTCGATTCTGAATCCCGTGCCGTACTAGCAGATATTGTATATCCTGATGACAACAATATTAATGTTATATTGTCAAGACAAAACTCTGAAAATCTAAAGTCGTTTATATTGAGTTATAAAAATGCAGACAAACTTAATTCACTTGGAATTGGCGTTTCAAATACGCTACTTTTGTATGGCCCTCCCGGTTGTGGTAAAACACAGTGCGCATATTTGATTGCGCGCGAATTAAACCTCCCACTGTTGATTGCTAGATTGGACAGTCTTATTTCCTCGTATCTTGGCACAACTGCAAAAAACATCCGCATGTTATTTGAGTTTGCCCAAAAAATGCCTTGCGTTCTTTTTTTGGACGAGTTTGATGCGATTGCAAAGGCGCGAGATGATAGTAATGAACTTGGGGAGTTGAAGCGGGTTGTAAATAGCTTACTGCAAAATGTTGATGCAATGAGCAGTGATAGTTTACTTGTTGCTGCCACTAATCACGAAAAACTCTTAGATTCTGCTGTTTGGCGAAGATTTGAATACAAATTAAGGATTGAACTCCCGGATACAGACGCTATTGTAGAGATGATAGATTTGTTTTCCAAGGGCAATCATAACCTTTCACCAAAGGAAAAACACGAATTAGCTACTGCTTTTACTGGATTGAGCGGAGCAAATATTGAGGAAATCATTCTCAAAGCAATCCGCAATGCTGTAATAAATGAATCGCAAGTTAGTAAAGCGGATTTTTATAATGAGCTATTTTCTTTTAAGGATGTTACTCCTCAAAATTGCAGCAGTGAAAAAGTTATATTAAAGGCCAAGGCAAAGTTTTTAAGAGAATGTAACGATAAGGTTTTTAGCTTGCAGGTAATTGCTGACATATTAGGAAGCTCGAAGACAACCATTTCCAAACTGGTAAAGGAGGCTGATGAATAATGAGTGAAAAAAATTTACCTATCAAACTCGTTTTACAAAGAACTTCCGACACCCAAAAGAATCAAGGCGGCGGTGGAATAAAATTTTTTTGTGAAGTAACAAAAGAACTACAAGATGTTATGACCGAGAAGTTTGAAGGTGTTTTATCCTACTATGAAAGTGTATTTCAAGAGAGCGAATTAATTCCAGCCGTCGGCAAGATAACAGTTCGACCAGAAGCCATTGCTAAATCCCATAAGCCGAATGACTTTTGCCGTAATTGTCCAATCATCGGAAGCGAAGATTTAGGCGAGATTTACATTAAGGTGAGCAAAAAAGGCATAGAGGATACTTTGAAACTCATTCAAAATCCACCTTCAGAGCGATTCCGTGCAAACATGACCGCTATTACAGACATAGAGCCTATTACCGCAAGCGAAAGAATATCCCCTGATTTAACTTCTATTTCGAGTGAGGGGGACTTCGATTTAGTGCGAAATAAAATCAAAATTAAGCTCTTTGATTTTGATGATGATTTCGACAACATCCAATTGACAGAATATGTTCTAAGAAAAATCGATGAAATTGGTCTTTCCGGCAGGCACGAATTAATAACATACGGCGAAAAAATTAAATTTGTCAAAGTGGAAGTTCAATCATATGATGATATTGTTAGACTCGCAGGAATAAACGGAGTCAAGTCCATCGATTTTTTTCAAGAGTATTCGCTGCCTTTGACTAATTACACTAATATAGACATGAAAATGTTATTAGATAGCGGCGAAATGGACAGTGATGTTACTATCGGAATTATCGATGGTGGTATAAGTGATGAAAACAGCTTTTTGAAATCGTATATTATTGCTAGGGAAGAATATGTTTCCAAAGAATATCAGAATCACAGCCATGCAACATTTATAGCTTCAACCATTCAATTCGGAAACGAGCTTAATGGACTTGAAACTACCGAGAAACACAGATTCTCATTTGTAGATGTTGTCGCAATACCGAACGGAGATAGCACAGTCGGTCCAACAGATTCAATTGGCGAAGAAGAACTTATGGAAATCATCGAAGAGGTTATGGAAAAGTATGCAGCCACAACGAAAATATGGAACCTTTCTTTGGGAATTGAAAACAAAGTGTGTACTGGCTCTATGTCGGATCTAGGAATTTTTTTAGATTATATTCAAGATAAACACCATGTGCAAATGTTTGTTTCAAGCGGAAATATAAACACACTGCCACTGCGAGAATGGCCGCCACAAACTTCGATAGGCGAACGAGATCGAATTATTTCTCCTGCAGATTCTGTACGAGCTATAACTGTTGGATCTGTTGCCCTGTACGACGCAGATGATTCGATTGTCAAAACCATGCAACCATCACCATTTAGTCGTAGAGGTCCCGGTGCTAACTACATCGTAAAACCCGATGTTGTTGATTATGGTGGCAATCTTTCTAGGGCGCTACATATAGACGGTCTAGGCATGAAAGGATTGGACATTTGCGGGAATGTTATAGAAGGAAATGGTACAAGCTATTCGACGCCACGCGCTGTTCAAAAATTTGCATCAATTTACGACGAAATGGCGGAAAAAGACATTTTACTTGCCAAGGCAATGCTAATTCATTCTGCGCGAATGAACTCTCGTGATTTATTGGAGCAAAACCAAGATAATATTAAGTACTATGGATTCGGTATGCCCTCTATTTCCGCTCAAGACATTCTTCAATGTAGTGAGGATGAGGTTACCCTCGTTTTTAGGCAAAAGGTAACTCAAGGATCGCATTTGGAGATGTATGATTTTCCATACCCTGAATCACTTATTCGCGGCGGAAAATACTTTGGAGAAATTGGCATGACTCTTGCCTATAACCCAATATTAGACGAACGATATGGAAAAGAGTACTGCCGAACAAATATTGATGTGAGCTTTGGCGTCTATCGTCTCGGCAATAATGGAAAAACCAAATTTTCAGGATGTGTTCCACTGGAGAGCACATGGGACGAAAAATTTGAAAAAGCAAGAGTTGAAAACGGATTTAAATGGAGTCCCATAAAATCTTATTATCGAAAAATATCTAAAGGAATACAAATTGGAGATGGATGGAAGATTCGCATTGATATGAACCCACGCAATGAAATCACGGTTCCAGCGCAAGAATTCGTTCTAATAATAACAATAAAGGGGCCGGAGGGAGTAGATATTTACTCCGAGGTAGTCAATGGGTTGCGCGAAAGAGGCTATGTAACAAATAATCTTGAAACGAGACAACAAATTCGTCAGCGGCAATGAAATATTTTTTGAGGGGCTATTTGCGGAAGCAGATAGCTCCTTTTGCTTTTCCTACATAGCCGTCTGCTTCGCCGCAGGCGGCTAAATTTATGCAAAGGAGGAAACCCATATGGCGAATTGCAAAGTGATCGCAGTGACGAACCAAAAGGGCGGCGTGGGCAAAACCACGACCACAGCCAACCTCGGCATCGGGCTTGCCCAGCAGAGCAAGCGGGTGCTGCTCATTGACGCAGACGCGCAAGGTTCTTTGACCCTCTCCCTCGGCTACCCAAAGCCGGATGAACTGCCTATCACGCTGGTAGACATCATGCAGAATGTGATCGACGATACCCCTATCCCGGACGGCTGCGGCATTCTGCATCACAGTGAAGGCGTTGACCTGCTCCCGGCGAACATTGAGCTGTCCGGCATGGAAATCCGGCTGATCAACGCCATGAGCCGGGAAAGTGTGCTGCGGACATATATCAATGCGGTCAAGCCTCATTACGACTATATCCTCATTGACTGTATGCCGTCGCTCGGTATGATGCCGATCAACTCACTGGCCGCAGCGGACAGCGTGATCATCCCGTCCCAGCCCTCATTTCTCTCGGCCAAAGGCCTTGACCTGCTGATGCAGTCCATCGCAAAGGTCAAGCGGCAGATCAACCCGAAGCTGAAAATCGACGGCATCCTGTTCACGATGGTGGACAGCCGCACCAACGAGGCCAAAGAGATCATTGCATCTCTGCGCGCCCATTACGGTGAAAAGATCCGGGTATTCGGAACGGAGATTCCCTTTTCGGTCCGAGCCGCAGAAACCAGCGGACGGGGTAAGAGCATTTTTGCCCACGACAAGAACGGCAAGGTCGCCGCCGCATACCGCTCACTGACGAAGGAGGTGTTGGAGCTTGAGCGCAAAACCGAGAGATTTAGGGATGACACCGCTCGATGACCTGTTCTCCACCGACGAAAGCCGTGCGGAAGCGCACCTTGAAAAGGTCGTTACGCTGAACCCTGCCGACATCTCCGACTTTCCCAACCATCCGTTCAAGGTTAAGCAGGACGAGGCTATGGCAGAGATGGTAGATAGCGTAAAGCAGTACGGTGTGCTGGTGCCTGCCCTTGTCCGCCCCAAAGCAGACGGCGGCTATGAGATGGTTGCCGGTCATAGGCGAAAGTGTGCGGCTACACTGGCGGGGATCACCGAAATGCCCTGCATCGTCCGCAATCTCTCTGATGATGAAGCAACGATCATCATGGTGGACAGCAACTTGCAGCGAGAAACGATCTTACCGTCCGAAAAGGCATTTGCCTATAAGATGAAGCTGGAAGCCATGAAACGACAAGCAGGCAGGCCGAGCAAGGAAAATCTGCGCCCACTGGACACAAATTTAATCGGGACGCGGTCTGACGAACAGTTGGCAAAAGATTCTCCCGATAGCGCCCGACAAATTCAGCGGTATATCCGCCTGACCGAGCTGATCCCGCCGGTGCTGGACATGGTAGACAGCGGCAAGATTGCTTTCCGTCCCGCCGTAGAGCTTTCCTACCTCTCCAAAGAACAGCAACAGAGCCTATACGACACGATGGAGTGCGAGGACTGCACACCGTCGCTGGCGCAGGCTTTCAAAATGAAAGAGTTCAGCCGGGACGGAAAGCTGACCGCAGAAGTCATCCTCTCCATTATGCAAGAGGAAAAACCGAACCAGCGAGAGCAGTTCAAAATACCGAAAGAGCGTATCAGCAAGTATTTTGCTCCGGGGACGCCCGCACAGAAGATTGAAGATACCATCATCAAGGCATTGGAACTGTACCGCAGGCGGGAACGCCAGCGGGATATGGAACGATAGTCACTACCAAGGGGCAGCCATACCCATTTTCAATAGATGTACGGCTATGTCGGCGTGTTCCCCCTCTCCACACCTCACCCCTTCAAGACTGTCTGTACTTCCCGAAAAAAGAGATAAGCCCATACAGTGTTGCACCGAATAACGGTGCATTTTTAACTTTTAGGAGGATTTCAAATGAAAACAAAGAACTTCAAAAGGCCAATTGCATTATTTCTCGCAGTGATGTTGTGTGCTTCCTTGCTGTTTAGCCTGGGAACGACTGCATTCGCCGCAGAAGAAACCGCCAATGTATGCCTTATTGCTTTTCCACGTGACGGGGATGCGAACTACGGTGGGGAATGGGGGCATGGCAATTTGAACTTTATGAATGGCTGGTCTACCAAAGCATCTTCATTTACGTTGATTCGAGCTATGGGGCAGTATAGCGGGAACATCTGCTACTGTATTGAACCCGGCGTATCGCAGCAGCCCGGCGACAGCCTCACAAAAAAAGGAGAAGATTTTTGGGATAACTACCCCGCTGCTTATAATAAAACCATTTCTCCCGAGGATATAAAGTTGCTCATCGGACGCATTTTTCAGTACGGTTATACAGGTCCGATCTCAGTCTCCTGGCGCTCGCAAAATGACGGAGGCGACAAGCTGGCGCACGCCGTTGCCACGCAGCTTTTGATTTGGGAAACCGTTGTCGGCGAGCGTGATGCCGACTTCACCAAGATTGGAACCAACGGCAAAGATGCCATCGTAGATCAAATCAGTACAAACCACCCGCTGTACGACCAAATCATGGGCTATTACAGCTCCATTGCTGCAAACGTTCAGTACCATTCCAGCATTCCGAGCTTTCTTGCCAAAACCGCAGCAGAGGCACAGAGTGCATCGCTTGAATGGGACGGCGATGCCTATGCGGTTACGCTTACAGACAAGAACGGTGTCCTCTCAGATTATTCATTTTCCTCGCCTAACCCGGACATCAAATTTTCCGTCAAAGGGAATGAGCTGACGATCTCCACGGGCAACATGCTGAATGAGCCGGTTGCCATCACTGCCGAGAAAAACAATTCACGCAGAAGCGGCGTTATTACCTGGACAGACGGTGTTTACGGCCCCAACGGGAAATTGCAGGACACCGTCACTTATGCACAGGCAGTCGCCGATCCCATAAATGGGTATCTGAACATCAAGACAGCTTACAGTGAGATCCACGGGCTGAAAAAGGACGAGGACGGCAGCGGCCTTGCCGGTGCGCTGGTCGGGCTGTTCCGTGCGGACTGCACCGAGTTTATGACCGAAAACGCCATTCTGACTGCCACCTCTGCCGAGGACGGCAGTTTTTCTTTTGCCCGTGTGCCTTACGGCAACTGGATCGTGAGGGAGATCGAAGCTCCGACCGGCTTTGTGCTGTCGGAGAAAACCTATCCCGTGACCGTCGATGCGGACGGTGCGGTGATCGAGGTGGAGATCGAAAACACCCGCATCCGTGGCACAGTGCAGCTCACCAAGACCGACCGGGACTATCCCGACAACAAGCTGACGGGTGCGGAGTTCACCGTTTACCGTGACAGCAATGGCAACAAGGAACTGGATGCGGACGATGAACTGCTCGGCACGCTCACCGAAACCGGCATTGGCGTTTATGAAATGCCCGATTTGCTCTACGGCGGCTATTTCGTCAAAGAAACAAAAACACCGGAGGGCTTCTATCTGGACAATAATGCCTACTATTTCGAGATCACCGAGGACGGAAAGACCGTGACCGTGGAAAACGAGTCCGGAAAGGGCTTTGTCAATGCCCCGCAGGTCGGTTCTCTGAAAATCATCAAGACTTCCTCGGACGGCAAAATTGAGGGTTTCTCGTTCCGTGTCACCGGTCCGAACGGCTATGTCGGTGTATTCACCACCGATAAAAACGGCGAGATCATCATCGAAAATCTCCGAATCGGTGAGTATGTGGTGTCCGAGGTGTCGGACGGCGCATCTTCCGCCTATGTGCTGCCCGCCGACAAGACGGCATCCGTGTTTGAGGGTGCGGTGACGAAAGTGGAGATGCACAACGAACTCCGTGACACGCCGAAAACCGGGGACGACAGCAATCCCGCCCTGTGGCTTGCCCTGCTCGGCATTTCCGCTGCGGGCGCTGCCGCACTGGGCATAGCCGGATTCAGAAAACGCAGAAAGGAGGGCACGGAGTAATGGAGCTGAAAACCATTCTTGCGATCGGACTGGTCGTATTTATCGTCGGTGCTTTGATCTTCCTGAAGATCAGATCCAAGAAAAAGTAAGCCTTGGGGCAGCGAAAACCGCTGCCCCTTTTACATATCCAGAAAGACAAAAAAGGAGGCAAAATTATGGTTCATTTCTTTGATGCGGACATAGCGAAAAAGTACGGAGTCAATGCGGCGGTGCTGGCCTGCTTCCTTTGGGATTGTATCGAGCAGAAAAGCACTGAGTCGCCGCCACTCCATGAGGGCAAGGTCTGGGTGCGCTGTTCGGTGCAAATGATGACCGGCTTTTTCCCGTTTCTGTCCTACGATGAGATCCGCTATGCCCTGAAACGCCTGGTCAAGGGGCGGGTGCTCACCAAGGGACAGTTCAACGAGAGCCGCTTCGACCGCACGAACTGGTACGCCTTTACCGAGTTCGGACAATTTCTGATGGCAGAAAGCGAGGGATGGACGCAATGAAGGACAGCAGACACATCATTTGGAGCAACGACATTGACTACGACGACTGGCGGGAGGACTTGGAGGAGCAGTACCCCGACCTCACCGAAGCCGAGCGTATGGATCTGATGTATGAGCTGAACGGCGACTATTTGGACGACGAGCGCTCCAATCTGGACATTCAGCTCTCCCGCCCCATTCTCGTTGTCGGTGATTTGGGGCTTTGGCACGGCCGTCGCATGGGATATAAGGAGATTCCGAGCGGCAACATACGGGACTGCCTTTACAGCGAACGGGACATGGATTACAGCACTTGGTATGTGGATAAAAACGGCGATTTCCGCTGCGATGCCATCCATCACGACGGCGCAAACCATTATCTTTACCGCGCCTACAAGGACGGCGCGAGCGATACGCAGATCGAGAACCTGAAAGAAAAACTCTACCGGGGCATTGCGACCCGTGCGGACATTACAAGAGTGACCCGCAGGCTGGGCGACGAGATCGCCCATGTCTACGGCTTTCCCAGCCCCCGCAGGCAGGCGCCGGTACAGGAGCGATAACGGAGGCAGCTATGATGAATGTATCAGATACAAGGGACTGCGCCTTTGAAGCCTTTATTACCAATCTCGGCAAATACAACGAGGGCTTTTTGGTGGGCGAATGGGTGAAGTTCCCCGTGACCAATGAAGAAATGCAGGCGGTTTTCCGGCGCATCGGCATCGGGCGGCGCTATGAGGAATGGTTCATCACCGACTATGACTGTCCGGATGCGGCCATCGGCAAGGTGCTCGGAGAATACGAGAGCCTGAGCGAGCTGAACTATCTTGCCGGGCAGATCATGGAGCTGCGGGAAAGCGACGATTTCTGGCAGACAGTTTTGGACTTGGGCGAAAATACCGGCAGTGTGCAGGAGCTGATCAACCTGACCGAAAACTTGGACTGCTTTGATTACCTGCCCGGCGTGCGGAATGACTACGACCTCGGCTATTACTGGATCGAGGAAAGCGGCTGCTATGACACAAGCAACCTCGGTGCGCTGGCAAACTATATCGACTATGATGGTTTCGGACGGGACATTCGGTACGAAGAAGGCGGCGTGTTCGGAGATAACGGCTATGTGCGGTCAAACGGCGGCCGCTTTGTAGACATCTACGACGGCGACATCGAGAACATCCCCGAAGAATATCGGATCAGTTCGCCCGCTGTCCCTATCCGCTCCGCAGCCCCACGGCAAGCAGAACAGCCCGAACGATAAAATTTGCATCTTTGATATTGCCATGCGGTTTGTGTATTGGATAATAAAAACGATAAGGAAGTGAGCACCGTGAGCGACAGCTATTTTGACCTGCCATCCTGCATAGAGGACGCCTTTGCGGGAATCGACAGTGATATTGTGATGGATCTGCCGAATACCGACGAGGACTACGCCGCGCTTTCCGACCGTATGGACAAGCTAAAAACGCAGTACCCCGTCATCGACAAAATGAACGAGGGCAGCGGCGAGATCCGCATGACCGCAGAGGAACACCAGGCGTGTGTGGACTATCTGAACCTTGCCCGCCAAATGGAGGACATGGAGCGGCAGCACATTTACTTCCGCGGGCATACCGATGCCGTGGTCTATCTCAAAAAGATCAAAGCGATCTGACGCAGATGGCACGGAAACCCCGTGCCGTTTTCTCATATTACTGCCTATTCGGATGCTCTATCTGCATATATTTCCAAGAAGTATATGCAGATAATTCGGATGGCAGTTTGTTTTTCTGCACACAATATGCTATAATTATGTGCAGAAAGGCTGGTGCTGTATGAGAAAATTCGATTACTCTTTTTTGAATAACGGTTTGCTGCCAGCAAACCTTGTGAACCTCACTTCCAATATTGCGGCGCTGAAAACTATGGCAGGCGTGCGCAAGGACGAATACACGCAGATCTTCACGGAGCTGGAAGCCGTCGCAAAGGTGCAGTCCATCAAAAGCTCCAACGCCATCGAGGGCATTGTGACCAGCGACGAGCGTATCGCCGCCATTGTCAATCAGAACAGCGCCCCGCTGAACCACAACGAGGCGGAGATCGCCGGGTACAGAGATGCGCTGAATGAGATCCACTTAGGCTACGAACACATTGACTTCCGGCAGAGCGATATTCTGCGGCTGCACGAAATGATGATGAGCTTTGCGGGCTATGAGTACGGCGGGCAGTACAAGACAGACGACAATGTGATTTTGGAGATCGATGCGGACGGAAACCGCCGTGTCCGCTTCCGTCCTACGCCTGCGAGCGAAACACCGAAAGCAATGGAGCAGTTGGAGCTTGCCTATCTGGATGCCCGAAGCGATGCGAATATCAATCAGCTTCTTTTGATTCCCTGTGTGATACTGGACTTTCTCTGTATCCACCCGTTTCGGGATGGCAACGGCAGAATGTCCCGCCTGCTTTCCCTGCTGCTGCTATACAAAAACGGCTTTGACGCCGGAAAATATGTGTCCTTTGAGGAGCAGATCAACAACTATAAGGCGTATTATTACGAAGCCCTGCAGCAGTCCTCGGCAGGATGGGAAACGAATGAGAATTCCTATTTCCCCTTTATTGAAAATTTCCTGTCCACCCTCTATATGTGCTATAAGGAACTGGACAAGCGGTTTGCGGTGGTACACGGCAAGAAGCTCACGAAAAAGGCCCGTGTGGAAGCGACTGTCCTGAACAGCCTGACCCCGCTATCCAAGGCCGAGATTTGCAAAATTCTCCCTGATGTCAGCCCCACAACCGTTGAAGCCGTCCTCGGTGCCATGGTCAAGACCGGTTCGGTAAAACGAATCGGTGCAGGACGAACGACAAGGTATATTAAGGCGTAAGCCTGTTAAAAAGGAGGGTAGAATTTATGCAAAAAGCGATTACAATAAATTCAAAGGAAATCTCGCTATTAAAGCCAATAACAGCGGCTGATTACAAAAGCAAAACTATTCTCACTGATTCGGCATGGGAGTATGTTGAACTATGGTTCAAGCGTCAAAAAGACGAGCAATCTAAAAATGCGCTCTTTTACTGGCAGCAAGCCAAGCATTTCTTTCTTGCCTCTGAAAAGTTGCCACAGAATTCAAAACCATTGACATCGTATTACTGCTGCCTAAACGCAACAAAGGCGCTACTCTGTGTAAATGGTATAAATGTGACAAACATCTCTCACGGGATCACACAAGCACGGCACGAACAAGTACAAAGCAACTCCTTGGATAAGGCCGAGGTTATCTTTTTGGGTTCGGGCGTGTTAAATGAGCTATCAAGATACTTAGGAGAAAATGTTGACAAACAAACACATAATATTAAGGATTTACTTTACAACATTCCGTGCGTACATCGCAGCTTTGCGATTACATATACCGGAACAACTGAACTTTTTGTCCCAATACGAAATTTGAAATTTATAAGGGAGGATACAACATCAAAGGCATGGGTTCAGTTCGATTTAGATGCACGCTATGCCAATGCATCAATCTTGCGTTACTTACCCGCTGGCTATAAGAAAGTACCGCCCAACCCGGAAAGCAACACCTATACAATTAGAAAGGAAAACTCAAGGTTCAACTGGAATATCCACAGCGACCTAAATCAAAGGATGCAAGACCTATCCAACTATCACAGAAAAGTCAGAAAAGACCTATTCTACATTTACGGTGATACAAAGCTCTGGTATCTAAAAAAGGACCTTCCGAATAACACACATGTTTTGCAAAGGAATTCACTGACCCTAATTTTTGCTGTTATGCACTGGATGAGTGAACTGGTTCGATATAATCCACAAAAATTTGAAAAACTAATGGAAAGCAAGCAGAACTGGCTTTTGCATGAATTCATCGAAAAGGCACTCTATCAATTTGTGGATGAAATCAGTTGCGAAATTACACATCAAGAAATAATGACAACAGGATATAGAAAGTAGTTACATAGCCGAGAGGTTTTCATTTTGAAAGCCCCTCGGCTATTTTTATGTCAGAACGGAGGTGAAACATATGCCATATATCCCGCCGGAGGTGGTGGCGCGGGCGCGCGAGGTGGACTTGCTGACCTATCTGCGGACTTATGAGCCGCAGGAGTTGGTGCATTTCGGAGGCGGCACCTACTGCACCCGTGAGCACGACAGCCTGAAAATTTCCAACGGCAAATGGTGCTGGTTTTCCCGTGGAATCGGCGGCTATTCTGCGCTGGACTATCTCATTAAGGTTAAAGAGATGCCTTTTACGCAGGCAGTCGAAACCATTATGGGGAAACTGTCAGCGACGCCGCCCGCCTTTTCCCCGGCTCCGAAAGTACCGAAAGAAAAGGTGTTGCTTTTGCCGCAGGCCAACCGCAGCGCTACTCATGCCGTCGAATACCTGCACCGCAGGGGCATCGACTACGAGCTAATCGACTTCTGCATCAAGACCGGCCGCCTTTACGAGAGCTATCCCTACCACAATGTAGTATTCGTGGGGATGGATGCGGACGGAAAGCCCCGCTACGCCAATCAACGAGGGATCGGCTCGGACTTCATCGGGGATGCCAACGGCAGCGATAAGCACTATTCCTTTGGAATCCCTGCGGCGGCTGCAAGCGACACGCTCCACCTGTTTGAGTCGGCGGTGGATCTGCTGTCCTACGGGACGATGCAAAAGCTGGACGACAAGGACTGGCGTAGCGAAAACCTGCTCTCCCTCGCCGGGGTCTACAAGCCAAGGGCGAAAATCGAGGAAAGCAGTCTGCCCGCCGCACTGGTGTGGTATCTTGCCGAGCATCCCCATATCCGCCGTGTGGTGCTGCGGCTCGACAACGACGCCACGGGACGGATCGCCGCAGAAACCATCAAGGCCCTGCTGCCGAGAAAATATGCGGTCACGGTGGACATCCAGCCGCCCCCGCAGGGCAAGGATTACAACGACTGCCTTTGTATGCGGCTGGGTCTGCCCATCACCAAGCGCAGAGAAAGGAGCAAAGAACGGTGAGTGACTTTATGAGTCCGGGGCAGCGCATCCGGCACTATCGTATGCTGCGGGGTATGACGCAAAAGGCGCTGGGCATAGCTGCAGGCTTTCCGCCCGAAACCGCCGACATCCGCATCGCACAGTATGAGTCCGGCGTAAGGACACCGAAACACAATTCGCTCTGTACGCTGGCGGAGGCGTTAGGCGTTTTGCCCTCGGCGCTGGACATTCCCCGTATCAAGAGCCGTGATGCACTGACCCAACTGCTGCTTGCGCTGGAGGATGAATACGGACTGACGATCACAATTACGGAAAACGACGAAAGGAGCATTTGTAATGGAAAATGAAAAGAAAATCAAGGTGGTACTGCTGGAACCGGGCAAACTCGCCCGTGCGACCGAGATCGATGCGTCCCTCGCCGGGATGCAGAAAACGGTGGACGGTCTGATCGAGCCGTTCTATCCCTTTGAGGAACAGGTCTGCATCGTTTGCAATGAGGAAAGCAAGATCAACGGAATGCGTCCGAACCGCAGCGTGAAGAACGACGACGGCGTGATGGTGGATTTCATCTTCGGCCCCGCCTTTATCTGCGACTGCCGGGGTGAAAATCTGGACAGTCTTTCCGACGAGCAGATCAACCGCTACGGCAAGATGTTCCGCTATCCCGAACACCTTGCGCGGGTGAACGGCACGCTGCTCGGCATCCCATACCGTCCGCAACAGGAGCAGGAGCGGTGATGTTATTTCGGTCGGTGGCAAAATGTTCGGCCTATGGGACGAACGCCATGCACTGTACCAGCAAGCATCGCCGTTGTGATACCACAACGGCACTTGTCAGGGAAATCCCTGAAACCCTTTCGTCCCCGCCCATGCGGAGGACGATATTTTTATACCCGAAAGGAGGTCACAGCCGGTGAATGAACCCATGACCTTTTTGGACTTTTTCAGCGGTGTCGGCGGTTTCCGCAAGGGCTTTGAACTTTGCGGCATGGTCTGCAAAGGCCACTGCGAGATCGACAAATTCGCAGACCGCAGCTACCGTGCGATCCACGATGTAAAGGAGGATGAATGGTATGGCGAGGACATCACCAAAACCAACCCCGCCGATCTGCCGAGAGTCAACCTCTGGGCAGGCGGATTCCCGTGTCAGGACATTTCTGTATCTGGCCGGCAACGAGGGCTTGCAGGCAAGCGAAGCTCTCTCTTTTTTGAAATCGTTAGACTCCTCAAAGGCACGCCTGCCGAGGATCGACCCGAATGGCTTGTCCTTGAAAATGTTAAAAATCTGCTCTCTGTTAATCGAGGATGGGACTTTGCGACCGTTCTCCATTCGTTGGCCGAAATCGGCTATCATATCGAATACGGACTGCTTAATTCACGCTTCCACGGCGTTCCGCAAAACCGGGAACGCATCTACCTTGTCGCTTATCGACATTTTAGAGCCGAGGGTGGACGAAAAATATTTCCTGTCACCGCAGGCGACGGCAAGGCTCTTATACAACTGATCGGCGGCACGCAGGGTAAGCGGGTCTATGACCCCGCAGGCGTGAGCTGCACGCTGATGAGCGAGGGCGGCGGCTTTGCCGGTCGCACGGGGATGTACTTCATCGACCTGTGCAAAGGTGAACCGAGGCTGACCGAACACGCCCGCTGCATCAAGGCAAGGTATGACAGCGGCATTACCAACCACAGCGGCGACAAAAGCGGCGTTCTCTGCATGAGCTGCGAGTGCCCAAACCGCACCGAAGAAACGGCGCTCATTCAGCTAAAACGGGGTGATCCGAAAATCTTGGAGCAGGATCACACCAAATGCCTAATCGCAGGCTATGACAAGATCGGGGTCAGCAACCGGGGCGAAAGCTCCGGTATTTTTTATGGCTGCCGTGCCGTTCTCACCCCCGACCGGGAAAACAAACGGCAGAATGGACGGCGCTTCAAGGAGTGCGGTGAACCTGCTTTTTGTCTGAACACGCAGGACAAGCACGGCGTTTATCTCTGCGCCTGCGATTCCTGCGAGTTTGCTTTGCGTATCAAAAATGCCACTGCTGCCGGATATGCGGAGGCCCACTGCGGCGACAGTATCAATCTGGCGTTTCCCGACAGCAAGACCCGCAGAGGCCGTATCGGCAAAGGCCATGCGCAGACGCTGGACACTTCCTGCAATCAGGGCGTGCCGCTCGGCTGCGGACGTATCCGCAAGCTGACACCCCGTGAGTGCTGGCGGCTGCAAGGATTTTCGGATGATATGTTTGACCGGGCTGCCGCCGTCAATTCCGATGCCCAGCTATATAAGCAGGCGGGCAACGGCGTGACGATCCCCGTTGTGTATGCGGTCGGCAAACGGATCGTGGAAATTCAAAACGAATTAGATAAGGAGAGCCTATGAGAAAACGCAATGTTCACATTCAATTCTGGCTGGATAAAAAGGAAGCCGAGGCGTTTCAGAAGAAGGTCAAGAAAAGCGGGCTTTCCCGTGAAGCGTATCTTCGGCACTTGGTAAACGGCCTTGAACCGCAGGACGCACCGCCGCCCGATTATTACGCCATGATGCGGGAGCTCCACGGGATCGGCAACAACCTCAATCAGATCGCCGCAAAAGCTCATACTCTGAACGCACTGGATGTGCAGCGGTACGACGAGAACTGCCGCAAGCTGGATGAAGCTGTAAAGACGATCACCGCAGCGGTCATTCTGCCCCGTCCAATGAAGTGATGCGCCTATGGCAACAACTTCGATTTGGCGGGTAAAAGGCTGGCTCGGCAAGGTGGTGATCTATGCGGAGAACCCCGAAAAGACGGCAAACCCGAAATTCTACGCCGACCGGAAACTGACCGAACAGGACGGACAGCAGCTTTCCGATGTGATCCGCTACGCCGTCAATTCGGAGAAAACGCAGGAAACGGGCAGCGAGGACGGTGCACCGCTCCACCGCTTTGTGTCAGGCATCAACTGCTCTCCCGCCACTGCCCGTGACGAAATGCTGGCGGTGAAAAAGCGGTTCGGTAAGGAGGACGGCACGGTGGCCTATCACGGCTATCAGTCCTTTGCCCCCGGTGAGGCCACGCCGGAACTGGCACATGAGATCGGCGTAAAGCTGGCGGAGCGACTTTGGGGCGACCGCTATCAGGTGATCGTCGCTACCCACCTTGACAAAGAAAATCATCTGCACAATCACTTTGTCGTCAACACAGTTTCCTTTGCGGACGGCATCAAATACCACCGCACACGCAAGGACTATCACGAAATGCAGACGGCTTCCGACGAGCTTTGCCGGGAATACGGGCTGTCGGTGATCGAGCATCCACGGCAAGGTCGGGGCAAGCGATACGGCGAATGGCGTGCCGAGCAGGAACAGCGCCCCACTTGGCGTGGGCTGATCCGCTCTGACATCGATGAGGCAATACGGCAGGCCATGACCGAGCGGCAGTTTTTTGACGCTCTGCGGAAAAAGGGCTATGCGGTGAAGATCGGCAAGGATATTTCGGTCAGACCGCCGGGCAAGGAGCGATTTGTGCGCCTGATGCGCAATTTTGGTGAGGACTACTCTTTGGATAACATCCGCAGGCGCATTTTATCCCAGAGCCGCCCCGAACGGAGAATGCCCGAACAGAAGCCGGAGATCCTGCGGGTCAGGCTGATCGGCAGCTTGAAAACCGCCCGAAAACTGACCGGCTTTCGGGCGCTGTATGTTCACTACTACTATCTACTGGGTATCTTCTCGAAGAACCGCCCGCCGCAAAGCAGAAAACGGCTGCATTTTCTTCTGCGGGAGGATCTGTTGAAGTTGGATGCCATCACCGCCGAAACAAGGCTGCTTATCGGGCATCGGATCGATACCGCCGAGCAGCTTTTTTGCTACCGTGACGAGGTGAACGGAAAAATCGAAGTTCTGACCGAGAAGCGCCAGCAGCTCTACAAATTACAGCGGACGGCGGCGGTGAAGTCCGATCCCGAAAAGGCGGTGGAGGTCAGGGCGCAGATCGCCGCACTTTCCAAAGAGCTTGCCGCACTGCGGAAGGGGGTGGTTTTATGTGACAGCATTGCCGAGCGCTCCGGCGTGATCCAAGAGAAAATCAAAGCCGTCCGTGAGGACGAGCAAATCAAAGGAAAGGAGAAAACCGACCATGTACAATTCCGGTGACGCAGCGGAGCAAGTCGTGCGGATCAGCCTGGAGGGTACGGAAGTTGCCCTGAAGCTGACCGGCTCGGCGGCAAAGAATATCGCTGCCATGCTCTACGCTGTCTGGAAAAATCGAGATAAAAACAAGACCAAAGGCCACCAGCGGCTCTCAGCCATGCTCAAAAGTGGCAAGGAGCTGAAAGTGTTCACCGTCAGCGAGGAGCATCTGAAACAGTTTGCGACCGAGGCCAAGCGGTACGGCGTTGTTTACTGCGCCCTGCGGGGCAAAGAGCGCTCCGCTGACGGCATGGTAGACATTATGGTGCGTGCCGAAGATGCGTCCAAGATCAACCGCATCGTGGAGCGGTTCAAGCTGGCGACGGTCGATACCGTTTCCATCAAGCGGGACATCGAGCAGGCCAAGGCGGACAAAACCGGCCCGTCCGCCCCTGAGCAGGAGAAGCCCGACAAGGCGGCAGATGACCGCCTGCTGGATGACCTGCTGGGCGCACCCGTCCAAAAGGAGGAGCACGCATCCCCAAACCCTGCGGCGGCAAAGACGGAGAAATCCCGTCCGTCCGCGCCTACCTCCGAGAAGCAAAGCAGAACCGCCGAGGGTACTGCTAAATTTTCCGAAGAACGCCCCTCTGTCCGTGAGGAATTGCGGGAAATCCGGGAGAGCAGGCAGAAAGAGGCGGCAGGGCCGAGCATTTCCGAACCCACCCCGGCGAAAGATCCGAAAAAGCAGCCGACCACCACCCACAAACAGCCCTCCCGAAAGGAAACGAAGAAATCAAAGGAGCGATGACCGATGAGCAATTTTGACGATATTTTTGAATCTGTCCCGCAGACCGACGAATTTGACAAGGAGGCGTGGGCGGCGAAGAAAAAGGCGGAGCGTGACGAGGTTTATGCTCTGGCTGATGCCACCGCCGAGACGATCTGCACAGACGGCAGCAAATTCCGTGATTATCTGGATGTGCAGGCGGCTTTCCGCAACTACTCTGCCACCAACGCCCTGCTGATCCTTGCCACGAAGCCGGACGCCCGCAGACTGGGCGACAAAGATTTCTGGCGGGATCAGGGCGTGTATATCAAGCGGCAGGAATTTGGCCGCCCCATCAAGATTGTCGAGTCCAACGGCGAGTACACCCGTGACGATGGCAGCATCGGCGTGTCCTACAACATCAAGCGGGTCTATGACATTTCGCAGACCACTGCCTGGACGAGAACGCCGCAGGCGGTTTCCCATGACGCACGGGCGCTGCTGAATGCCCTGATCTACAAGCGTCCTACGCCGGTGCAGTCCGTGGATGAGCTGCCGAATGGCATCGATGCCGTGTATGACCGTGAGCAGAACGCCGTTTTTGTCCGCCGTGGCTTGTCGGCAAACGACCTTTTCTGCGGTCTGTCCAAAGCGCTGGCGCAGGCGGAGCTTGCCCGGACCGGCGAGGAATACACCGAAGAAAATACCGGTTTCAAGGCGCAGTGCGTTTCCTATATCCTTGGCAAAGAGTTCGGTGTGGAGGTGAGCGGCTATGCCTTTGAAACGCCTGCCGACTTTTTGCGTACCGATGACCCGCAGACGATCCGTGCTGAGCTGACCGACATCCGGGACACCGCCTATGATATTTCCGCAAGGATGATGCGGTCGCTGGAACAGAGCAAAGCACCCCGCTTAAGCGAACAGGAGCGATGAATATGGGGAAACAGGAAAAACGGGTATTGACTCTTGACCGCTATGAGCACGGCGTTGTGGTCAATGCCCTCAATGAAATGCGGAATGATCTGCTGGAGGAAGAACGCCCCACCGACATTGTTGACGAAGTTCTTTTGAAGGTGATCGATGCCCCCGCAAAGAAGGTAAGGTGCCGAAACGATGAAGCGAGAGAATAACCCTCTTGTCCTCTGCTTGTTCGGTATTCTCCCCGTGGTGTGGCTGGGGCTGCTGCTCGCCCCTGCCGCCCACGGCGGTCTGCCGGAGATCGTCGCCCGGTTTCCCGCGGTGATGAACGACCCGTTTCACATCGAGCTTTGCGGGGACAGTCTGAAAACTGTCCTCGTTCTGCTCTGCGCTTACGGGCTTGCGGTGGGTGTCATTCTATCGTCCCGCCGCAATTACCGCCGTGGCGAGGAACACGGTTCGGCCAAGTGGGGCTCGGCTCGAACCGTCAACCGAAAATACCGGGCAGCCGAGCCGGAGGAAAACAAGATCTTCACGCAGAATGTCCGTATGGGACTGGACGGGCGAAAGCACCGCCGCAATCTCAATACGGTCGTGGTCGGCGGCAGCGGTGCAGGCAAGACGAGGTTTTTCGCAAAGCCGAATCTGTGTCAGGCAAACACGAGCTTTACCGTGCTGGACCCGAAGGGTGAGCTGCTGCGAAGCACGGGACACCTGCTGCGGCAAAAGGGCTATGAGGTGCGTGTGCTGGATCTTCTGAATATGGAGAAAAGCCACTGCTACAATCCGTTTGTCTACCTGCGGGACGACAATGATGTGCAGCGGCTTGTGACCAACCTGTTCAAAAGCACCACGCCGAAAGGCAGTCAGTCCAACGATCCCTTTTGGGACACCGCCGCATCTATGCTCCTGCTGGCACTGATCTTCTATCTGAAATACGAAGCGCCGCCCGACGAGCAGAACTTCCCGATGGTCATGGAGATGCTGCGTGCGGCGGATGGGCGGGAGGACTGCGACGAATACACCTCACCGCTGGACGAGCTGTTTGAGCGGCTGGAAATGCGGGAGCCCGACCATATCGCCGTGAAATATTACAAGGACTATCATTCCGGCAGCGCCAAAACGCTGAAATCCATTCAGATCACGCTGGCGGCGAGGTTAGAGAAATTCAATCTGTCCTCGCTGGCGGCGCTGACCGCCACGGACGAGCTGGATCTGCCGTCCCTCGGAGAAAAGAAAGTGGCGCTCTTTGCCCTGATCCCCGACAATGACACCAGCTTTAACTTTTTGGTCAGCATCCTTTATACCCAGCTTTTTCAGCAGCTATTCTATCTGGCCGACCACAAATACGGCGGCAGTCTGCCCGTTCCCGTTCACTTCTTGATGGACGAGTTCAGCAATGTCAGTTTGCCGGAGGACTTCTCCAAGATCCTTGCGGTCATGCGTTCCCGCAATGTGTATGTATCGATCATTCTGCAAAATGTAGCGGCACTCAAAGCGCTGTTTGAAAAGGAATGGGAGTCGATCCTCGGCAACTGCGATGAGTTCCTTTATCTCGGCGGCAACGAAACTTCGACCCACAAGCTGATCTCGGAATCCTATCTCGGCAAATCCACCATCGACACCAACACCTACGGCAAATCATCCGGGCGCAACGGCAATTACAGCACGAACTATCAGATCAGCGGCAGAGAGCTTCTGATGCCGGACGAGGTGCGTATGCTGGACAACCGTTACGCCCTTTTGTTTATCCGTGGTGAGCGCCCAGTGATGGACGAAAAATACGACATTCTGAAACACCCGAACATTGCGCTGACCGAGGACGGCGGCGCAGCACCCTATGAACACGGCGGGACGGAAAATGCCGTTGCGACGCTCTCGTTTGCAGGTGCTGCCGCCGAAACGCTGTTTGAATTCAATGAACCCATACCCGATTATGAGCTTCTTTCCGATGAGGATATAGAGGCTCTTTTTTAATTCAATTCAAGGAGGATGAACCTATGAAGAACACCAAAAAGGCCTCAAACAAGCTGCCCGTGCCCGGCAAGGTCAGAAAGGGCGTTCGTTTCTACTGCGCCGCTGTGCTGTCAGTCGCTCTTGTGCTCGGCTGCTCCGTCCCGGCCTTTGCCGCCAATGACCCAATCGCCGTCGTGAACAACCTGAGCGATTTCATTTTCGGTCTGATCCGTGCGGTCGGGCTGATCCTGCTCGGCTGGGGCATCGTGCAGGTGGGACTTTCGTTCCAGTCCCACGACCCCAGCCAGCGCAGCAACGGCTTTCTCACCCTTGCGGGCGGCATCGTCATCACCTTTGCCAAAGAAATTCTCAACCTAATCACGGGCTGAAAGGAGGCCGCAAATGGAAAAGTGCGAGTGTTATATCCACTCTCTGAAACAGGGAGAAACCCATGTGCTTGGTGAGGCGACGATCCTCAAACGCATCGGGGACAACGATTACCTTGCCGAATACAACGGTGTGAAGTGCCACGCCATATTCAATCCCTTTGCCGGGCGCTACTTTGTAGACGATGTGTACGGCGTGATTCGCAGTTCGCCCGACCGGGACAGCAGATAAATGATACGGTGCACGGGGCAGGTCGCTTTGGCCTGCCCCTATCTGCCGGAAAGGAGGAAGCTGTGAAGAAATACAGCATTATTTACGCCGATCCGCCTTGGCAGTACAAGGTCTATTCTAAAAAGGGGCTTGGGCGCTCTGCCGAATCCCACTACCCGACAATGGAACTGGAAGATATACGGGCACTGCCGGTCGGTACGCTCGCTGCAGACGACTGCGTATTGTTTCTATGGACGACGATCCCGCTGCTGCACGACTGCTTTTCGGTCATGCGTGCATGGGGCTTTTCGTATAAGACGGTGGCCTTCGTATGGATCAAGCAGAACCGCAAGTCCGACAGCCTGTTTTGGGGTATGGGACACTGGACGAGAGCCAATGCGGAGTTTTGTATGCTTGCCACCAAAGGACACCCCAAACGCCGCTCGGCCGGTGTGCATCAAGTCATCCTCTCCCACATTGAGGAACACAGCAAGAAGCCGGAAGAAGCGCGGCGGCGCATCGTCGAGCTGATGGGCGATCTGCCCCGCATTGAACTGTTCGCCCGTCAGAAAGCGGACGGATGGGATGTTTGGGGCAACGAGGTTGCCTGTGATGTTGCACTGACGGGAGGTGAGCCGAATGTCGGATAACTGGGTCGTACAGAATCTCGAAAACGCACTCGAAACTTGGAACGAAAAGCTGGCAGAGATCTGGCAGCTCATTACGCAGTCGCCGGAGCAATTTAAGGGCGGCACGATCTGGAATGTGATCGTCGGCATCCACGGTGCGGTGCAGGCCATCGGGTTTGCGCTGCTCGTTTTGTTCTTTGTGGTGGGCGTGATGAAAACCTGCGGCAGCTTTGCAGAGCTGAAACGGCCGGAGCACGCCCTGAAAGTGTTCATCCGCTTCGTCCTTGCCAAAGCCGCCGTCACATACGGCTTGGAGCTGATGATTGCCCTGTTCAACATCGTACAGGGGCTGATCTCCACCATCATGAACGCCGCAGGCTTTGGGGCGGCGCAGGAAACCGTGCTGCCCGCCGAGATCGTGACCGCCGTGGAGGATTGCGGCTTTTTTGAAAGCATCCCATTATGGGCAGTGACCTTGATCGGCGGGCTGTTCATTACGGTCTTGTCATTTATCATGATCATGACCGTGTACGGCAGGTTTTTCAAACTATATCTCTATACGGCCATTGCCCCGGTCCCGCTCTCGGCCTTTGCGGGCGAGCCGTCGCAGAACATCGGCAAAAGCTTTATCAAGAGTTATGCCGCCGTCTGCTTGGAGGGTGCAATCATCGTGCTTGCCTGCATCATCTTCTCGCTGTTCGCATCCAGCCCACCCGTCGTCGATCCCGATGCTGCGGCGGTGACGCAGGTATGGTCGTATGTAGGCGAGCTGATTTTCAATATACTGGTGCTTGTCGGTGCCGTCAAAATGGCAGACCGTGTTGTGCGTGAAATGATGGGACTGTAAGGAGGAAAAATTTTGGAAGTGAAAATCAATCGGGAGATCCGCAACTATACGGAATCCATGTTTTTCGGACTGTCCATGCGGCAGTTCGTTTTTTCTGTCTTGGCGATCCTCGTTGCCGTAGGGCTGTACTTTCTGCTGAAACCCCACTTCGGGACGGAAACCGTCAGTTGGATGTGTATTCTTGGTGCCGCACCCTTTGCGGCGCTGGGCTTTATCACTTACCACGGTATGACCGCCGAGCAATTCCTCTGGGCGTGGCTGCGCTCGGAACTGTTAGAACCGAAAGAGCTTCGCTTTGAGGCATCAAATCTCTACTATGAAGCGCTGAAAGACAAATTGGAGGGAGGAAAATCATGATCAAAACGCTGAAAAACTTGCTGAAACAGGACAAGGAGCGGTACACCGTGCCCCGCAAGGTGCAGGATGTGATCCCCGTTCGCCGCATCTGGAAGGACGGCATTTTTCAGGTGGGCAGCCGCTTTTCCAAGACCTATCAGTTTACCGACATCAACTACCTTGTGGCAAGCCGTGAGGACAAGGAGCAGATGTTCCTTGCCTATTCGGAGCTGCTGAACAGTCTGGATTCCGGGGCGACGACGAAAATCACCATCAACAACCGCAGACTGAACCGGGCAAATTTCGAGCAGTCGATCTTGATGCCCATGCGGGGCGATGCTTGCGATGTGTACCGCAGGGAATACAATCAAATGCTGCTTGACAAGGCTACCGGTGCCAACGGCATCATTCAGGAGAAATATATCACGGTGTCGGTCTGGAAGAAGGACATCGAAGAAGCCCGCACCTACTTTGCCCGGATCGGCGCAGACCTGATCGCCCATTTTGCCGCCCTTGGCTCCAAGTGTACCGAGCTGGACGCCGCCGAAAAGCTGCGGGTGCTCCACGACTTTTACCGTCAGGGTGAAGAAGCGGCCTTTCACTTTGACCCGCAGGATATGATGCGCAAGGGGCACGATTTCAAGGACTATATCTGCCCCGACTCTATGGAGAAAAGCAGCGACCGCCTGAAACTGGGTGAGAAATACTGCCGGGTCTTGTTTCTGAAAGACTACGCTTCGTATATCAAAGACAGCATGGTCACGGAGCTGACCGATTTCAACCGAAATATGATGCTGTCGATCGATGTTGTGCCGATCCCCACCGACGAGGCCGTGCGGGAGGTGGAGAACCGTCTGCTCGGTATCGAAACCAACATTACCAACTGGCAGCGCAGGCAGAACGCCAACAACAATTTCTCCGCCGTCGTCCCCTATGATATGGAGCTCCAACGCAAGGAGAGCAAGGAATTTCTGGACGACCTGACCACGAGGGATCAACGGATGATGCTGGCGGTCATTACGATGGTCATTACCGCCGACGACAAAAAACAGCTCGACAGCGACACCGAAACGGTACTTGCCGTGGCACGAAAGCATATGTGCCAGCTCGCCGTGCTGAAATTCCAGCAGTTCGACGGGCTGAACACTGTTCTCCCCATCGGCACACGGAGGATCAATGCGTTTCGCACCCTCACCACCGAGAGCCTTGCGGTGTTTATGCCCTTTAAGGTGCAAGAAGTGCAGGACAAGGGCGGTATTTACTTCGGAGAGAACGCTATTTCCCATAACCTCATCATGTGCAACAAAGCAAATCTTCTGAACCAGTCGGCGTTCCTGCTGGGTGTGCCCGGTTCGGGCAAATCGTTCAGCGCCAAGGAGTTGATCGCTTTTCTCATTCTCGACACCGCCGATGATGTGTTGGTCTGCGATCCTGAAAACGAATTTGGTGCGCTGGCGGCGGCTTTGGGCAAGGAAACGGCGACCGTCATTCATATGGCGGCAGGCGGCAAAGATCGTTTGAACGCCATGTATATGGTGGACGGCTACGGCGAGAACAACCCCATTGTGGAGAAATCGCAGTTCATCATGTCCCTTGTGGAGCAGATCGACAAGGCCGGTGTCGGCCCACAGCAGAAATCCATCATCGACCGCTGCACGGCGCTGGTGTATCAGGACGCCGAGCGGACGGGCAAGCCCGCTACGCTCTGCGACCTGCGAAACAAGCTGTTGGAACAGCCCGAAGAAAAGGCAAAGGAGATCGCCTTGTCGCTGGAGCTGTTCACCACCGGCTCACTGGATATTTTCGGTCACGAAAGCACCGTCGATCTCGACAAGCGCATCGTCGTATTCGATATTCACGGCCTTGGCGAGCAGTTGAAGCCGACGGGACTGCTGGTGATCACCGACACCATTCTCAACCGTGTCACCCTTAACTGGAAGAAGGGCAAGCGCACCCACATTTTCATCGACGAATTTCATGTCGTGTTTGAAAACGAACAGAGCGGCATTTTCTTCAACTCCGCATGGCGGCAGTTCCGCAAGCGCAACGGTTATCCCACCGCCATCACGCAGAATGTGGAATACCTGCTGGATTCCGTGCAGGCGAGCACCATGCTCTCCAACTCCGAGTTCGTGGTCATGCTCAATCAGGCGTTTTCCGACCGTGCCAAGCTCTCGAAGCTCCTGAACATCTCCGACGAGCAAATGAGCTATGTCACCAACGCCGACGCAGGCTGCGGGCTGATCAAATACGGCTCGGCGCTGGTGCCGTTTATCAACCGTTTTCCCAAAGATACCGAGCTTTACCGCTTGATGACGACGCGCCCCGGCGAGGGTGTGTTCGGCAGCGGAAACGCATCTTAAAGGAGGCCATATATGAAAAGCAAATATCTGATGATCGGGGCGGCCGTATGTGCCGCCCTTTTCCTTTTCTCCGGCATCATGCTCTGTCGGCAGTATGCGGACGGAAAACAGGCCACCGAAGCCTTTGAGCAGGTCGCCGCACTGCTGGAAACCGAGCCGCTGCCGGAGCTGACGGCATTTGAAAAGTATCGGGCGGTGCAGGAACAGAACAGTGACTTTGTGGGCTGGCTCTCCGTTCCCGGCACGAACATCGACTATCCCGTGATGCAGACCGTAGACGAGCCGAATTTCTATCTGAAACGGGGTTTCGACAAGCAGTACAGCGATTACGGCGTGCCCTATGTGCAGGAAAACTGCGACCTTGCGCTGTCCGACAACTGCGTGATCTACGGCCATCACATGAACAATGGGACGATGTTTGCCGATCTCTGCAAGTATGAAAGCAAGGATTTTTATAGAGAGCACAAAATCATCCGCTTTGATACGCTATCTGGCTTTGGCGAATATGAGATCGTGGCGGTGTTTAAGACCGTCGCCTATTCCGAGCAGGGCTTCAAGTATTATCACTTCACCCGTGCAGAGTCGGCGGAGGACTTTGATGCTTATATCTCCCGATGCAAGGCACTTTCTCTTTACGACACCGGCGTTACGGCGGAATACGGCGACAGGCTGATCACGCTTTCTACCTGCGAATACAGCCGCAAAAACGGGCGCATGGTCGTTGTCGCCAAGCGGATCGCCTCGCCCTTTGCGGAGGTGGGCAGCCATGCCTGACATCAAAACGAGAGATGTGGTCAAGGGAACGGTAAAGGCAATCGACAAATCGGCGGTGGCCGCTGAGCGGATGAAGGATGTCTATGTCCGCACCAAAGACAAGACGGAACACGGCGTTTTTGCGGCGGAATCCTCTCCCGAAGAATACGCCGCCGACCGTACCTTGACTGGGGTGGAAACGGCAGCTCACGAAGCCGCATACGGGGTGGATAAGGCTAACCGCAAGGGTGTAAAGGTCACCAAGCAAAACATCTCCAAGGCAAAAGAGCACTTTCAGCTGAGAAAGGCGGATTTACCAAAGAAGCCGGTGCATAACACCATCAAAGCAAATAGCCGCAGTAGGCAGGCGCTTGCTAGTTCCACAAGGAAGACGGCTGTCAAGGCTACTACTACCGCTGTTAAAGCCGCAATTGCCAAAGCGAAGGCCTTAGCCGCAGCTATCGCCGCCGGTGGATGGGTCTCTGTCACCGTCATCATCGTAGTCTGCCTGATCGGGCTGATCGTTGGCTCTTGTTTCGGCATCTTCTTCTCCGGCGAGGACAGCGGCACGGGACAGACCATGCGGCAGGCTGTACAGGAAATTAACGCCGACTATCAGTCGCAGATCGATACCGCAAGGGCAAATCTTACCTATGATGAGCTGGAGATGTCCGGCTCCCGTGCGGAGTGGCCGGAGGTGCTGGCCGTGTATGCGGTGAAAACCACCACCGACCCCAACGATCCGCAGGAGGTCGCCACGATGGACGATGCCAAGAAAGCCATCCTCAAAGATATTTTCTGGCAGATGAATGAAATATCTTCTCACATTGAGAGAAAGCCCGGAAAGATTATCACCGAAACCGATGACGGCCACGGGAACATTGTAGAAACCATTACAACGGTCACACACACCTACCTTTATATTACGGTCAGCCATAAGACCGCCGAAGAAATGGCAGACCGTTTCAACTTCAACGCCGATCAGCGGCAGCAGCTCTCTGAATTGCTTGCCGAGGAAAACCGTAGTATGTGGTCAGCCGTCCTTTACGGCATTTACTCCCGGGACGATGCTATCGTCACGGTGGCCTTGTCGCAGATCGGCAATGTGGGCGGTCAGCCCTATTGGTCATGGTATGGATTTAACTCCCGTGTGGAGTGGTGCGCCTGCTTTGTATCTTGGTGTGCGAATGAGTGCGGCTATATCGACAGCGGCGTTATTCCGAAGTTCGCAGGCTGTGTCAATGGGGTGCAGTGGTTCAAGGACCGTGGACAATGGCAGGACGGCAGCTTTGAGCCGTCTGCCGGTCAGATCATTTTCTTCGATTGGGACAACAAGGGCTCGTCCGGTCCGCAGGACGGGCAGTCCGATCATGTCGGCATCGTGGAGAAATGCGAAAACGGCATTGTCTACACCATCGAGGGCAATTCCGGCGACAGCTGCCGACAGCGCCAATATCCGGTGGGATACTACGAAATTTTAGGCTACGGTATTCCGGAATAGATAAGAAAGAGCACGAAAAACCATATATGATGGCATTTGTTCATTTTTCTTGGCGCGAACGCAACCCCACCAAGAGAAACAAAACGCGGGCGGTGCATCAGCACCGCCCGCTCTTCTTATTGTGAATTTACATGCAAGCTCTAAGAATTCGGATTCCTTCGGAAATGCCCGCCGCGTTCATTGCGGATCACATCGTCCAGCCGCTTGACCATGTCCCGCGGCATATACTCTGTCAGCGCCGCCCAGATGGACGGCCGATACTGAAAAATGATCCGGTCGCGGCCGATTCGCGCCGCCTCGCCGCCATTTTGGGGTGCATACTCCGCCGGGTCCAGCGAAAAGTACAAAAACGGCATGGACATATAGGAAAAGGAGTACCCATAAAACCCATATGTACGAATTTTATCCCACCGAAGCGTAAAGCGCCCCCAGCGTGGGCTCCGGCAATGGATGCCCTCAGCATCAAAGCTGCAGCGCGTTAAAAGCCGACTAAATCCCTGCGGCTTATACGCTAAAACGATAGTCAAAACAGCAGGACAGGTGATGATCAGAAAAAACGGAATCCAAGATGACGCGTCATCAGATGCACAAAACGCCCAAACATCAAGTCCAATCACCAAAACATAATAAAAGCCAAGCCCTAGTAAGATAAAATAAGTCGTATAATTGTCATAGAGCTTGTACCGCTTTCGATTCCTCATGCCGCTCCCCCCCATTATGAAATCGAAATCACCGGGAGTGACGGCTCTACAGGTGTTGAAAGCATTGTCGAGATTATTCGGTTCGTAAATGTCGAAAACCACGATATGATGCCGCCGGTGACGAGATTATATGTAAAATCTTTCATTCCCTCATACCCGATCGACCGGACAATTTGACTTACGGTGCCTTTGGCTATCTCTCCATTGATTGGGCCCAAACCAAAAGATATTGCGTTCGCCATACCTCCGATCAGAGCAGATTCCATATACTGAAGTGCAAGACTTTCGCCGTCTTTTTTCATTTTCCAGTCGTTTGATATTGCAGTACCAATGGCAGCACCGGCTGCACCAAGTCCTACAGCTGCAGCAAAACCCCAGCCGATCCCAGCGCCGCCAGTAGAAACTGTTATAATTACCCCAATATCCACACCGGCACCGGCTATGGCGCCGCTGACACCGCCAGCAATTGCGCCTTTTATCGGATCTTCGCCCGCAATAAATGCATCAATATACCCCGCAGCGGCACCAATCATCGCACCAAGGAGCGTGAAGAAGAATCTGCCGGAGGAGTCACAGTAATTCACCGGGTTGTTGCCGCAATATGTGAACATGTTATGGCCAAGCATCCCCTGACCAGTACTGAGATAAGTGTCGGCGTTAATGAACCGGCAGATGGCCGGGTCATAATAGCGGCTCTGGAGATAGTAGAAGCCGGTCTCGGCGTCGTAGTAATAGCCGCGGTAGCGCAGGGGGTTGAGGTCGCCGATCGCCGCGTCGCTGCTGTTGTACACCGTGCAGTTGCCCCATGCATCATAGTCGTAGGATGCAGCGATCTTGCCGCCCGAATCGAGGATGGCGGACACATCGCCCTGCGCGTTGAGGACGTAGTAATAGAGCTCCGTTGTCTGGCCGTGCTTGTAGATCACGGCGAACGGCTGGTTGCCGTCGTCATAGACGAACTCGAGGGCGTTATTGTCACCCCAAGTCTGCCGCATGACCTTGCCGGAGAGCGTGGTGTAGGTGTAGGTCGTATCGCCGACCTGCTTGTTGCTGCGGACACCGGACATGTCGTAGGTGTAGGACACCTGTTCGCCGTCCACGGTGGCCTCTGTGAGCTGACGGCCCTTCGTCCACGTGAAGGTATAGTCCTTGCCGTTGTAGTACGTGATGGGGTTGCCGGAGGACGGGAGGTCGCTCGTCTGCGACTGCCCCTCATACAGGACGTCCTTGGTCGTGCCGTTTGCCGTCACGCTCGTGAGCAGATCCGGCCACGAGGCATTTGTGTAGCCGAAGGACTTCGTGACCGCGCCGTCGGTCGTGACGCTGCGGATGTTGCCCACCGTGTCGTAGGCGTAGGCGCGGGACGCGCCGCCGTTGGTCTCGGTCGCAAGTTGGCCCTGCGCGTCGTAGGTATACGTCTTCGAGGCGGCTGCCGCGGGCACATTCGTGCCGCCGGTCGTGACCGTCTGGATGTTGCCGGCCGCGTCGTAGGTATAGTCGAAGCTGCGACTGCTTGAGCCGAACGTATAGCCCGTGCTCGCCAGACGCGTACCCATCCGGTTGCAGCCGTCATCCTCCGCGATGACCGAGTAGGTATAGCTGCGGGTGTAGACCGTGGTCGTGCCCCTGTTCTGGTTGGGCACAGTGACCGTCTTTTTCTCAAGCTGGCGCAGGTCATTGTACTCGTACTTAGACGTGACGTCGAGCTGGCCCGGGATCGTGGTCGTGATGGCGCTGATCGTGCCGTCGACCGAGCTGTCGGCCGTGCCGTCGGCCTTGACGCCGGTGTAAGAATACTGCTGCCGGTAAAGGCCCGTGCCGAACTGCCACGACTGCGACGTCATGCGGTTGGCGGCGTCGTACATGTGCTGCGTGGACTGGATGAGCGCGCCGTTGGCCGTCGACTGGCGCGAATGGATGAGGCGGCCGAGGCTGTCGTACTGGTAGCTGTACTGCTCCGTGACCTTGCCGTCGCCGTCCGTGGCGTACTGCCGCGTGAGGTCGTTGTCGCCGTTGTAGTCGTAGTGGTATGTTGTACCGTCATTATACGCGGCGGTGCGCTGCCTGTCAAACGCGTCATAGGTGTAGCTGACACTGTCGCCGTTGCCGTAGGTCATCGTGGTCAGGCGGCCGTTGTTGACGCTCCCATCGTAGCTATAGGACGCGAGGGTGACGGGGGAGGTGTACCCCGTCTGCTCCGCGCTCGAGGCGCAGACCTGCACGCGCGTCATGTTGCCGAAGGCGTCATAGTTCAGCAGGTAGTGCTGCCAGAAGCCCGTCGAGCCCAGATACCCTTTGCGGATGAGGTCGCTCAGCTGCGCGCGGTCGTACCGGTAGGTAAGTGCAGCCGTCTGGTCGATCGCCGTCTGCGACACGCGGTCGCGGCCGGACTGGTAGGTATAGGTCTGAGTCGCTCCGCCGGTGCCATGGACGCTGGTGAGATGTAATTATGACAAACCCGTTTTCCTCTGTCAATACTGTTTTTATATTTTTGATAGAATTTATTAGAAAATATAATTCCAAAAGATGACCATGAAAAATGATCTCCTTCTCTCCGCTATGATGTTCGCATGTTTTTTTGTTTTTGGGCTTGACTTTTGTTAATCATTTATGAGCACCAACGAAAAAGGGATGCCCCAAAGCAGAACATACACCGTGAATGACATCGCAGCCATTCTCGGTATCGGCCGCGCTACGGCCTATAAACTCGCCAACTCCGGATTGTTCAAGACGATCCGCATCGGCAACATGATTCGCATCTCCAGAAAGTCCTTTGAGGATTGGCTAAAGGCAGAGGGGCTGGACGACGAAACGGAATAAGTGCTTAAACTGCCGCAGGCTGTTAGTCTGCGGCAGTTTAATATAGTCGCCCTTTGTAAAGGTCTGGCTTTTAACTTTGCAATATAGAAATATCGGCAGAAAATCTATCAGGTTTGGTGCTTTCCTGATGTAACTCTTTGCGAGCCTCTCTTAAATTTGCATCTATAAGTGCAAGTTTTTCTTCAGCCCTCTCCTTTTGGTGTACAGCCTGTTCCACCTTTTCCGCTGAATAGCGCCGCAAATTCGCTTGGCGGTTAAACAGTGCTTTTCTCGCTTTTGATATTAGAGAAAGAATTTTGATTTCGTCTTTATTCCAAATCGTCAAAATTATTATGAATATTGAAATTACAGCCGTAATAATGCCTAATACTTCAGAATAATTTGTGCCAATGTAAACTGCAAGTCCTATTGCTATTAACGATGCTATTGTTATTATTATTTTTAACCCTAAAATTTGTTTGTTGACAGACTTATCAATTGCATCTTTTACCTGATTTTGTTCACTCAGAAATTCAGAAACATCTTCTATCTCTTTCTTTACGTCCGTTCTATCTTTCTCTAATACCTCAACTTTCCGCTGACACTCAAAAATAATCCTTTGCTGTTTAGCTTTTGCAAGTTCAAACTCCGCCATCTCGTTTTTTCTTGTTAAATCATCAATTTCTTCTTGGCGCGATATGCTTCCTTCCGTATATGCACTCTGACGAATTTCCTTTAGAATTTCTAGCGGTGTAGAATCAATGAGCTTATCAGAATCGTTTGCCGTCAGTTTCCCAAGAATTCTTTGAGCAACAGGGCTAGCTTTCAAGAAATAGCACTGTTCCGGAGTAATATCACCTTTTTTCTCCAACTTTATTAGAGCATCATTTAATTTTTTTGTCACATCATTAGAAGGTCGAAATGCAGCATATGCAGCAGAAACCAGCCGGGGCCTATTAATCGAAGATAGTATAGACGGGCTATTAAACCAGACAAGAGTTCCCCATTTAATGTCGGTCATAACGGTTGGTATAAAGAAATCCTTTGATCCAGCAAATTCTAGAGAAATCTTATATCCAACCCGTGCCAATGATCTATTTCCGGTGATAAAAATATTTTTGACCTCATTTAGATGATACGGAACAACTGTATTGTTTTTATGTTGAGTAAAGAAAATGGATTTAGCATCTTGGTTAATACTATAATCCTTATCATCAATTTGGACATCAGGGTTCGATTCTTTGTATTCCGAGACAATCATTTCTTTAATAATTGCTTCTGTCGGAGTCTGTATATCTTCCACTTTGGGATATGGCATATTGTCTATAATGATATTAAAATCTTCTTTTAAGCGAGTTCGTACATTACAAGAGAACTCATCAATTTCATCTATGCTCCACTGATTGCGTACAAAGAAATAAGTTGCTTCAGAAGAAAGCGTTGCATCATAATTGGGATTGTTAATCCACGACTTTGAACCTTCGATGATGCCGATCATTTCGCTAACGGTATGATCATATACCTTGACATGCATGCCTAGTTTTTGGATATTTCTGACAAATAGTTCATAGCTATCAGCACGGTCAGAGCTATCAATACCAAATAGCTTAAACAGTAAGCCAGTATCCAAATACACACATGCGTCCTTAGCTGTATAAGATTGAGGAGATTCACAATATGCAAAGACTTCCGACAATGCTAGGCCAATGGTATAATCGTTCAAATAGTCCAAAATGTCAGTCTGACCTGTTTCTTCACAATGGACCAAAAAAGCTGCAAACAAATAATCGTCTTTGACCTCTCTTAGCACCCTTCTATCTACTTTGGTTTTAATGCCATATCGCTCAATGAATGCAAGTATTTTGTCACCCATATCTTCATCAGAAGAATAGATGTTATACTCTTGTTGCAAAAAAATTTTGAATTGAGCAAGGATTTCTCGATATTTTTGGTCTGTTTTTTCAACAATATCCATAAAGTCCTCTTCATCAATATGGGCATAGTCAGGGACAAACTGATGTATAGAGGAATTATATGTTAGAAACCCAAAGTTAATACATGTAAAAAGAATTGTTTGCATTGGATGATAGGGAACCGAAAAGCCATAATAGGCTTTGAAATCTTTACATAGAGTATCTGTATCGCATGTTTTGTATCTATTTCTCTGTATGAGAGCCGCAATCATTCTGGCATAAGCGTGAAGTATATCTTCTCTAGAACAGGAACTTAGAGCAGCATAGCAGGCAATTGTAGAAAATGAGCTCATGGCTGTTACCTCTCTGTATCTATTTTGGGGTAAATTTCATTTTAAAATATAAATCCAATTCAGGTAAATTTCAATTCTATAAGTATTGATTTCTGACATAAATCGACTTTCCTTGTAAATCTCAAGAACAGAGCAGTTTAAAGGTCATAGGTTTAGTCCTATGGCCTTTTTCATATCCATTTGTATCTTTGTATCATTTATTCTGGCTCTGAGATTACCACAACGATATTCTGATTACCAAGTCAAAACTGACACGAAAGGAGTCGAAAATCCCATGTTTTTTCTCCCACAGTCAGCCGGAAGCCCCCTGCCCATAGATTTTCCCCTCCGGGGTGTCCGAGCAGAATAGAAGCCGTCTTTTCCCCGAAAACGAACACTTTTCCAGACCGCCGAAGGGAGGTGTTAATATGGCGGTATTTCGTATTGAGAAAACCCCCGACTATACGGTAATGTCCAACCACCACCTGCGCAACGCGGGGCTGTCCCTGAAATCCAAAGGGCTGCTCTCCATGATGCTGTCTTTGCCGGAGAGCGTGGTGTAGTTGTACGTCGTGCCGTCGACCGTTTTGCTGGTGCGGACACCGGACATATCGTAGGTGTAGGTAACGTTCTTGCCGTCGACCGTCGCGGAGGCGAGCTGCCGTCCCTTCGTCCACGTGAAGGTATAGTCCTTGCCGTTGTAATACGTGACCGGGTTGCCGGAGGACGGGACGCCGCTCGTCTGGGTCTGGCCTTCGTAGAGAATGTCCTTCGTCGTGCCGCCGACCGTCACGCTCGTGAGCAGGTCGGGCCACGAGGGATTCGTGTAGCCGAAGGACTTTATGACCGCGCCGTCGGTCGTGACGCTGCGGATGTTGCCTACCGTGTCGTAGGCGCTGCGGCGCAGCGTGATACAGCAGCCAACGATGATGATCTGTGGTTGTGAGCTGACGGTTGTACGCATCATAGTGACCACTTATCCATTTTCCTGCGGGCGGTGCTGCTGCACCGCCCACTTATGGCTAATGAGAATCCGTATTTTAAGGCTAACTTAATTAATTGGTCTGATTTGCTTTATACAAGAGCAAAGCGTCCTGCTCATCGTCTGTATCCACTGAAACTGTTAGTATATCTTCAAGATTTATGACAGATATACCATCGTCACAGCCATAATCATCAATTATATTAATGCAAATGGTATTATCATTATAATTGTTTACAAAACCGCGCAAAAGATTGTCCTGAAATTCCAAGCAAATTATTAGCGAATTATCCTTTGCATAGCTAAAAAGCGAGGGCATTATTTCTCCATCGCCAATCCCCCCTAAATTTGGATGGCCTTGTTTTCTTTGTTTATACAGACGATCAATTTTGGTTTCATAATTTCCTGCATAATCAATTCTATAAATATCTTTTACCGGCTTTAGAATGAACCCATCATAATACCCATGAACAGAAATGTGAGCTATCAGCACTTCATCGGCACTATACTTTGCAACATATCCAGTCAAATGTAAGTCCGTATAGTCCGGATTGCAAAAGAAACTAGCAACATTTCCATCCTCGAAGCATTTTCGAATAACATCTAACACAAAAGCGCCTCCCAACATATATTACCATCTTCCTATCTTCGGCTTTTCCATCCCGATTTTTGCTTTTTCTTTTCGCCGCCTTGGTCCCTCTGCCTACGTGCATTTCCTTTTTGGTGTTTGTCTTTTGTGCGCTTATCACTACCATTTCGTTTTGAATGCTCACTATAATAGTAAAAGCCAGCTCCAACAGCAACAGCAACAGTTATACCAACGACAATCCACCCAGCAGGATTCCAAAAGTTGGCCCCTCCTGCTACTAGAATGCCAGATAAATACCCTCCACCAGTCAGCGCTGCTGCAAAATATCCGTCCGGATCACTATTGCCAATTGGATTATTCTCGCAATACGCGAACATATTGGCGCTGAGGAGACCGTTGGCGTCGGTGGTGGCGAAGGTGTCCGCGTTGATGAACCGGCAGATGGCCGGGTCATAATAGCGGCTCTGGAGATAGTAGAAGCCGGTCTCGGCGTCATAGTAATAGCCGCGGTAGCGCAGGGGGTTGAGGTTGGCGATGCTGGTGGGATCGGTGAGGACTTTCGCACTGCTGTCATACACCGTGCAGTTGCCCCAGGCGTCATAGTCGTAGGACGCAGCGAGTTTGCCGCTCGAATTGAGGATGGCCGCAACATCGCCCTGCGCATTGAGGACGTAGTAATACAGCGTCGAGGTCGAGCCATCATTGTAGATCACGGCGAACGGCTGGTTGCCGTCGTCATAGACGACCTCGAGGGCGTTATTGTCACCCCAAGTCTGCCGCATGACCTTGCCGGAGAGCGTGGTGTAGGTGTAGGTCGTATCGCCGACCTGCTTGTTGCTGCGGACGCCGGACATGTCGTAGGTGTAGGAAATCTGCTTGCCGTCGACCGTCGCGGAGGCAAGCTGCCGTCCCTTCGTCCACGTGAAGGTATAGTCCCTGCCGTTGTAGTACGTGACCGGGTTGCCGGAGGACGGGAGGTCGCTCGTCTGGCTCTGGCCTTCGTAGAGGATGTCCTTCGTCGTGCTGCCGGACGTGACGCTCGTGAGCAGGTCCGGCCACGAGGGGTTCGTGTAGCCGAAGGACTTTGTGACCGTGCCGTCTTTCGTAATATTCCGGATGTTGCCCGCCGTGTCGTAGGCATAGCCGAAGGTCGTGCCGCTGCCGTTGACCTCGGTCGCAAGCTGACCCAGCGCGTCGTAGGTATACTCCTTCGTCAGCGCCGCCTGGGGCACGTTCGTGCCTTCGGTCACGATCTTCGTGATGTTGCCGGACGCATCGTAGGTATAGGTGAAGCCGCGAAGGTCAGAACTGCCCTTCTTGTATTTCAACCATCCTGAACATTGATACTTTATCACCGCTCATATTGAATAAACTCATTGAGAAAATTCAAGTCGGGCAGGTTGAAAAGGCTGACGGTCAAATTGTACAAGAAATCACCATAGTGTGGCGGTTTGCAGGGGTAGTTAGTCCTGAATCTTGATTGATTTACCATTCACAGTTAAGGCGTATTGTTCATCAAAGCTGTCTATGAAAGCGAAGTAAGTGTAAAAAGTCTTGTTAAGCGTGCTATTTGCCTTATCCAAGTGTTCAAATTTAGAATTTCGGTTATCTGTTATTTCTGACGAACCACCGTTTGTGTCCAAAACAGTAATGTAATAATCATTTGTATTTTTATACTGATACACATAAATTGTGATTCCGTCAGATATGGTTTGAACAATTCGCTTTGTGTCTAATCCCATTCCAATTTTCCAAGCATTATTTGATCTCGGAACAATAGCATAAACATCAGTCTCACCTTTTGCCCCAACTACAAAATCAGATTCATTACCATCCACGATTAGCTCTACACTTGCAGAATGGTTGTAGTTGTATGCTGATTTAGGCGACGAAAATGTTACAAAAGCATTTTCTATTGGTATCAATGCAGAAATCGTTGTCAGTATTACGGTTGCCGCAAACGCAACTATCGAGCACCGACGTTTATAAACCAAGTGAGATTTCCTTATGAAAAAGAAACTTATAGTGAACGCTATACCAAAAAATATAAGCCTTATTGTTGCAAATAACATATTTTTCCTTTCTAATATTCGTACGCATATAACGGCGATGGCATTGACTGTCCTGTTGTAATAAACACATACGCCGCAGCAATAGCCCACCCGCTAACGCTCACATTGGTATAAGTGGTTTCGGTGTTATTGTCCCATTTGACAGCAGTTGATCCTTCAAAGCCAACTTTTAATTCTGACAGGTTTGCTTTTAAGCCAAAACTATTTGTTGTATTGCCATTTGAAAGCGAGCCTGAAATTCCAATATTATCAAGTCCCATGCTGATATCCAATGTGAATTTTGCTATGTTTATTTTTATACCTGCCGATGATGATTTAATTGGATGCTCAGCATTACCCTTAGCATAAACTGAAATGGGCTTTGAGGAATTGCCGTGCTTTGAAATTGTTTGCGTAGTTTTTGTGCCTAACTTTACGGTAATGGGTAAAGGATCAGGCAAATATTCAACTTCCGTTTTTGTAATAGTTGCTGATAGTGAACTACCTGCACCAAATGTTGCTTTTGCAAAACCTGCAATTGCTGTACCAACTTTATTGAAGAAACTTCCGATTTCTTTCCAGAACGTTCCACTTTGGTCTGCGCGATTAACCGGGTTGTTTCCACAGTACGCGAACATATTGCAACTCAGAAAGCTCCCTGCATTCGTCGTAGCATATGCATCCGCATTGATGAACCGGCAGTTGGCAAAGTCATAGTACCGGCTCTGGAGGTAGTAAAGGCGCGTTTCGCGGTCGTAATAGTAGCCACGGTAGCGCAGGGGATTGATGTGCCCGATGAAGCTGGTGGAAGTGTTCTTCTTGCCGTCCTTATCATGCACGGAGTAGTTGCCCCACGCGCCGTAGTTGTAGGACGCCACGAGCGCGCCGTTCGCGTTCAGCAGCGCAATGACATCGCCCTGCGCGTTGAGGACGTAGTAGTAGAGCTCCGTTGTCTGGCCATGCTTGTAGATCATGGCGAACGGCTGGTTGCCGTCGTCGTACACGAACTCGAGGGACTGCATCGCCTGGTAAACCGTATCGTCGCTGTTGCGCGTCTCCCACTGCTGGCGCATGACCTTGCCGGAGAGCGTGGTATAGGTATAGGTCGTCGTGCGCTGGTTGGAGGTCGTGTAGACCTGCTTGCCGCTGCGGACACCGGACATGTCGTAAGTATAGGAGACCTGCTTGCCGTCCACCGTCGCGGAGGCGAGCTGGCGGCCCTTCGTCCACGTGAAGGTATAGTCCTTGCCGTTGTAGTACGTGATGGGGTTGCCGGAGGATGGGAGGTCGCTCGTCTGCGACTGCCCCTCATACAGGACATCCTTGGTCGTGCCGTTCGCCGTCACGCTCGTGAGCAGATCCGGCCACGAGGGGTTGGTGTAGCCGAAGGACTTTGTGACCGTGCCGTCTTTCGTAATACTCCGGATGTTGCCCGCCGTATCGTAGGCATAGAGGAAGGTCGTCTTGCTGCTGTTCTTCTCAGACACCAGCTGGCCCTGCGCGTCGTAGCCATACTCCTTCGACTGTGCCGCCTTGGGCACGCTCGTGCCCGCAGTGACGATCCTGGAGATATTGCCGGCTGCGTCGTAGGTATACGTGAAGCCGCGGCTGCTTGAGCCGAACGTATAGCCCGTGCTCGCCAGACGCGTACCCATCCAGTTGCAGCCGTCATCCTCCGCGATGCGGTCGTAGGTATAGGAACGGTCATAGACCTTGGTCTGCTTCCCGTTCTGGTCGGGCACCGTGACGCCCTTGGACGTCAACTGGCGCAGGTCATTGTAGCCATACGTGGACGTGATCACGCTCTGGCCCGGAATCGTGGTCGTGATGGCGCTGATCGTGCCATCGACCTGTTTGCCGTCACTATTCTGGCCGGTGTAGGTATAGCTCTGCCGGAACGTGTCGCCGCCGAACTGCCACGACTGCGATGTGAGCCGGTTTGCGTTGTCGTACATGTGCTGCGTGAGCTGCACGAGTGTGCCGCCGCCCGTCGACTGGCGCGAATGGATGAGCCTGCCGAGGCTGTCATACTGGTAGCTGTACTGCTCCGTGACCGCGCCGCTGCCGTCCGTGACGTACTGCCGCGCAAGGTCGTTGTCGCCGCTGTAATCGTAGTGGTATGTTGTGCCGTCATTATACGCGGCGGTGCGCTGCCTGTCAAACGCGTCATAGGTGTAGCTGACACTGTCGCCATTGCCGTAGGCCATCGTGGCCAGCCGGCCGTTATTGACGTTGCCCTCATATGTATACGACGCGAGGGTGACGGGCGCGGTATACCCCTCTCGCTCCGTGCTCGAGGCGCAGACCTGCACGCGCGTCATGTTGCCGAAGGCGTCGTAGCCCAGCAGGTAGTGCTGCCAGAAGGGGTTGACGTTGTTTCCGCTGGCATCCGCCGCCTGCGGGAACGCCTTGCGGATGAGGTCGGTCAGCTGCGCGCGGTCGTACCGGTAGGTAAGTGCAGCCGTCTGGTCGATCGCCGTCTGCGACACGCGGTCGCGGCCGGACTGGTAGGTATAGGTCTGAGTCGCTCCGCCGGCGCTGTGGACACTGGTGAGCTGCAGCGTTGTATCGTCATAGGTGTAGCCTGTCTGCACACCGTTTGCATCTATGGCCAGCGTGCGGAAACGGCCGGTACTGTCGTAGACATTTTGGGACTTGAGGTAATCTCCGCTGTACCCCTCGCGCGTCATGCTCGTCGTGGGGCTGCCGGAGGTGTTGTGGTAGGTGTAGTTCGTCAGCCCGGCCAGCGTATCCTCCTGCAGGTTGTTGCTTGCGTCGTACCCCAGCGTGTGCTTTGCGCCGCCGGGCGTGGTGTAGCTCTTGAGGCGCTGGGAGTCGGCGAAGAACTCGCTGGCCGTCTTGGCGCTGCCGTCCGTTGCCGCGATGGGGTTGCCCTTGCTGTCGTAGCTGTAGGTCTCCGCCGGTTCGAGCACGAGGCTGATGTTCGTGAAGTACGCGTCGTTGGCGTTGTAGTCATAGGCGCAGCGCACCGTGATCTCTTGGACCCACTTGTCGCGCTTGCCCGGCACGATGACGCCCGATGCAAACTGCCAGTCCGCGTAGTCCCCGTTGAAGCTCACGTACTGGTTTTCGGTCGTGCCGTCGGTATAGGCGATCTCTGCGACAAGGCCAAAATACCGCTCGTAGCCGTGGACGTGCTTGCGGGCCGTGCCGCCGACGCTCGTCGCCTTGCCCCAGCCGGAGAGCAGGAACGTCGCCTCGTCTGCCGGGAGATTGAGCGGGATGACCTGATGCGTGCGCGCGTAGCCGTTCATCGTGCTGCCGATGTGCATGGACTTGCTGTTCGGCTGGCCGGTGGGGTGCTCGTTGGTGATCGTGTATTTGTTGGCGGTCCAGAAGTCCGGTTTTCCGTTGACGAGCTGCGAGAATCTGCCGTTTTGCACCAGATTGATCTCGGACGCGGCCTCGCCCTTTTCGAGCAGCAGGTCATCGCAATAGGCCGTGCCGTCCGCCTTGTCCTGCAGGAAGGCCATGTAGTATGTGCCCGACGTTTCCGGCGTGAAGGTCACGCTGACCTTTTCCCAGCCGCGGCTGACCGAGGCGTCCGTTTGGTAGTTCACCCGTTCGCTCTTCCACGGCGAGCGGCTCGCCTGCGACAGATCGGCGATCTGGTCGGCCGTGAGCGCCGCAAGATACACGCTGCCGCCCGAATCGAACGCGGTCATGTCGCACGTGTTCACGTAGCCGGAGAAGGTGTAGGTCGTGCCTGCCTGCAGCGCGGCCTCGTGATACATGCCGCTGCCGGGCGCCGTGGTCTGGATCGAGGCGCTGCCGAGGTGCGTCCGGTTTCCGGACTGTGTGCCCGCCGAGGCGGACGTGCTGAACGGCAGCTGCGCCCAGCCGTCTGCGGCGCTGCCGGTGCAGGTCTCCAGGCCGGAGTTGGACAGCAGGTTCGGCGACGATGTGCCCATGGCCGCTGCGCCGGTCAGGCGGTTGTTCGTTTTGCTGGTGCCGTTGTTGCTCGTGTAGTTGGCGGCGCTGACGCCGAGCAGCTCCGAGCGGTCCGTGTTGCTGTCAAAGGCGCAGATCGTCTTGCCGGTATAGTCGAGAATGTAGCTGGTGATCGTGTCGTCCGCGGTATCTCGGGTATGATCCGGGCCGTAGAAACGGTACGATGTCTGCCGCACACCGTCGCGGTAGGCGTGGAAGGCACTGCCATACTGCCGCTGACCGTCCGCCGGCGCGCTGCCAGCGGTGAATTCCCGCACGCGGAACGTGGATCGGACGCCGAAATTGAAAATGTACGAGATCTCCAGACCGTACTGCGCCTCGCCGTCATACAGCGTGATCATGGTCCCGTTCGCCGGATCGTACTGGTAGTACGCACACGTGCCGTCCGCATACGTCACCTGCGTCAGGTGTCCGGCAGAGTCGTAGGTATAGCTCGTGGTGCGGCCGGCGTAGTCCGTCACGCTGGAGAGCCGGTCGCCGCTGTAGGTCAGGTTTGCGACCGTCTGGCTTGCGCCGTCGTGAATGGCCATGACGATCTGCACGAGCCGGTTGGTGGAAGCGTCCTTGACCGGCTTCCACGCGCTGCCGCTGCCGTATGCCGCATTGTAGGCAAAATAGATCGTGTTGCTGTTGTTGTCCGTGATGGAGATCAGGTAGCCGTTGTGGAACACCCATGTGCGGTACTTGTCCATGTCCGTCATGGTGTAGATCGTGTTGCCGCCGCTGGTGGACCTGACGATCTTCAGGCCGAGGCCGTCCTCATCTTCATAGGTATTGGTCGCCGTTTTGCTGAAGTAATGCTCGGTGCCATCCTCGTCGTTATAGACCAGGTACGTCTTGTCGCCGACCTTACACTCCACCACCGTCTGCTGCGCGGAGAGCTTCCAGCCGATGCCGATGCGCATGGAAGAAAAATTCCGCGTGTGCAGGCCGACCGATCCATTCTCCGAAAACCAGCTTCCGGAATATGCGCTGTTGTAGATGTGGCGCAGCGCGTAGGATGCCGGCTCGAGAGAGAGCGAGACATCCGTGCGGTCCAGCGTGAACTGGTTCGTGAAATTCTGGATGGAGAGATCACCCGCTTTTGCTGCCGAGGCCTCCTGATAGGTATAGTAGCTCTCCAGCCCGACCGGGTTGCGGTAGTACACCGCAAAATACGGGCTGTAGTCGTGGTATCCGCTGCCGATCAGGTTGGCAACACGGTAATTCTCGATGCAGTCCATTGTCTCGAGTATTAGGCCGATTGTCTCTGAACCAGTGACGGAACGTTCAACAATCGCTCGTGAAATATCCCATGTGATATATTCCCCGAGTGTGCCTTTACTAACCTTTTGGTAATCCAATATCGTGCGATCGAAAGATAATGCACCAGCATATACATCGTTCCATGTCAAGCTTGACACATTTGACACCGTTCCGTCACATATATGTGCTTCCACTGTTAGATTTCCGTCGGGTGCAGCTCCGCCAAAGTGGTTGGAAGCGAAGAAGCCTGCATGATACAGCGCAATCTCTGCCCGCACAGGAACACAACCGCTGGGGATTTCGGGCAAATTCAATTTCATATAAATGTCGCACGAACCGTACGAACGATCCTCAATATAACCACAATATTGATCTGCCGCATTCGGGGCAACGGAGTTCGGGGCTGCATAACGGATATACGTCGTCAGGACATTGCCCTTGTTGTGCAGCAGGATCGTCGGATCGAGCGTTACGGGATAGGCGCGCTCCGGCGCGTTCATCCACTCCGGGTCCGCCTCCACAGTCAGCAGATAACCGCCCGAGATGCGCTCGAGCCGATAGGCGGCGTCCTCCACCGATGTGACGTTGTTGGCATCCGCCAGAGACGGCGCCGGGATCTCGTAGATCACCTCGCCGCCGGCGCTGCGCAGCAGCACGGAACCATCGGCCTCGAGCGTCGGTGTCAGGCCCTGCATATTCAGCACAAACGAGTAGGCATACTGCTCCTGCTGTTTGTCAATGATGATGCTCTCTTTTACGTTATATCCATAGTTCTGGTACAGCAGGCTGACACCGTCCATCACGTTGTCGAACGCAACGCTGGAGCGGATTTTCTGCGGCTGGATCTTGTCTTTCTCCGCCAGCTTGCTGAAGGTGCGCATTTTGGCCCCCGGGTTTTCCATCCTGGCCGCCGCCGTGGACGTGACCAACGTATACGCCGCGTCGTCCAGCAGCGGCAGCTCCTCTGCCGTCTC
>UMLD01034034.1_pt1 | contig 45718 bp, 43 predicted proteins | sample 1966491 | NCBI WGS metagenome assembly UMLD01 (sample SAMEA4836191, study PRJEB28245) | human gut metagenome | biome: gut microbiome; material: fecal sample | place: Denmark | collected 2008
AGGTTCGCCGGGTGTTCAACTTATTATTGCAATTCGGGAAAGAAAATATCCGGAGAAAATTAAGTGTCATTGCCGGGTTTAAATGGTATAATGAATCGGATATATATTTATAGTCAGGAAGGGAGAGCGAGCATGGAAGAAGAAAAGGAAATCTATAAAGCGGATGATTGTCTGATCGTAGCGCTTGACGTAGATTCTTTTGACAGTATGAAAGCGCTTGTTGATGAGTTAGGTGATCTGGTTTCCTATTATAAAGTAGGAATGGAACTCTATTATAGTGCCGGCAGCGCAACGATCCATTATTTGAAGGAACATGGGAAAAAGGTGTTCCTGGATCTAAAGCTGCATGACATTCCGAATACGGTGGGACACAGCGTCGCTTCCGTTACCAGATTAGGCGTAAATCTTATTACGGTCCATGCTGGAGGCGGAAGAGCCATGATGCAGGCTGCTGCGCGTTATGCCAAAATAACCGCTGATGAATTAGGAGTGGAAAGACCAAAGATTCTGGCAGTAACAGTTCTTACCAGCTTTGATGATAAAGGCTGGCAGGAAATCGGAGGACATCTTCCGATCCAGGATCATGTACTTGAACTGGCATCCCTTGCCAAGGAGGCAGGCGTTGACGGTGTCGTAGCATCCCCGAAGGAAGCAACTTCCATCCGTGAGATGGCTGGAGATGATTTTCTCATCGTTACGCCGGGCATACGTCCTGCATTTGCACAGACGGATGACCAGAAGCGTATAGCAACGCCATCCCAGGCATTTAAAGACGGAGCTTCAATGCTGGTCATTGGCCGTCCTATTACACAGGCAATTGATCCGAAGGCAGCAACCCGCCTGATTTTAAAAGAGATAAAGGAGAATGCATGATGAATGAGAAGGAAGTAGAAACTTTACTAAAGGAAACCAAAGCTATTTTAGAGGGACATTTTCTTCTGACCAGCGGCCTCCACAGCCCGCTTTATGTAGAAAAATTCAACGTTCTCCAGCATCCTGAATACACAGAAAAACTTTGCAGGGAAATTGCAGAACATTTCAAGGACCAGGGAATCGAAACAGTTATCGGACCGGCTACCGGCGGAATTATCCTCTCGCAGGTTACTGCAAGAATCCTTGGAGTCAGATCCATTTTTACAGAACGTGAAAATGGCAAGATGACACTCAGACGCGGATTCACCATTGCGCCAGGTGAAAAAGTGCTGATTGTTGAAGATATCGTTACCACCGGCAGCTCCATCAAAGAAGTCGTGGATGTAGTCAATAAGGCAGGCGGAGATATCATAGGCATCGGCCTTCTGGTCAACCGCTCCGGCGGCAAGGCAGACTTTGGAGTTCCACAGGGAAAAGTGTTCCCGCTCCTGAATCTGACAGTCCCGACCTATGATCCGAAAGACTGCCCGCTGTGCAAGGCCGGAGTTCCTCTGACTGAACGCGGAAGCCATCACTTGAAAAAATAATCAGGACAGAAAAATCAAAGCAATAAAAAATGTCCGGTCTGAGCCGGACGTTTTTTATTTTCGTTATGCTTGTTTCTTTACCTGTTCAACAGGGATTGTCTTATCAGAGGCATCCGTCGGGATTGTTTCATCAACCGGATCCTGGGTGAGTTCCTGAATCAGATCGTGGACGGTTGTGATTTTGTCGATCTTCCACGAATTAGCACCGGAAAATACCAGACCATGATCGACATCTCCGCGGACGGCACGGATCAGTGCCATGGAGATGCAGTAGGGGGTAGTAGCCGGATCGCAGGTCTTCAGGCAGTGGAAGCAGTTGGTGACCGGAATTCTGTGCTGGCGGAAAGCTTTGACAAAAGGATTCAGCAGAGCGCGTCCCGGCATATGGACCGGACTCTGAACGATGGTAACATCGCCTTCCTTTGCTTTGACGTACATATTCTTAAACGCATCAGAAGCATCGCATTCCTTGGTAGCAACAAAGCGCGTAGCCATCTGTACGCCGGAAAGACCCAGCGAGAGGTAGTGTTCAATGTCCTTCTTATCGAAAATGCCGCCGCCGAAAACAACGGGGATTTTCTTGTTGAATTTCTCTTCAAATTCTTTGACGACATCAAGAATTTCCTCGATTTCCTTTTCGTAGCCGTCACTCTCATGCATTTTCACCTGCTCGCGGGTATAGCCGAGATGGCCGCCAGCCTTAGGTCCTTCAATAACAATCATATCGGCTGTGCGGTGATGATGTCTTTCCCAAAGACGGAGAATGACGCGTGCTGCCTTCGGGGAACCGATAATCGGTGCGATTTTGGTGGAAGTGCCTTCAACGCAGTCCGGAAGGTCAGATGGAAGGCCAGCACCGGAGAAAATGATATTGGCGCCGTTTTCAACAGCACAGCGTGCATAGTCTTCGTAATGCTGTCCGCGCCACATGATGTTGACACCTATGATACCGTCCCCGGCAATTTCGCGTGCTTTCTTCAGCTGTTTGGCGAGAGCTCTCTTGTTGGCCTCAACAGTATTGGTCATGAAGTCTGGTTCATTAAAACCGACCTGGGCAGCGGAAATGACACCTACGCCGCCTTCACGTGCGACTGCCCCGGCGAGACCGGAAAGGCTTACGCCGATTCCCATACCACCCTGGACGATCGGGACTCTGGCGGTTAATTCGCCAATGTGTAATGCGGGTAATTGCATATTATCACTCCTAAAAGATGCAAAAATACTTTCGAAATATATATACGATTAATAGAAAGCGTTTAACTAAGTTTAGCGATTAAAACTTGTGTTTTATATTCCGTGTTTATTGTAGTTTATGATAAGAAACGAAATAAGTCAATCATGATATTGAGAAAGAGACTGCCATAAAATTAAAACAAAAACAAAAATTAGTTTTAATTATCAAAATAAAATTTTCCCTTGAACCGCAGTGGGGCAAGGGAATTTTCTTCCTCCGCTAAGGATGACAGGTCCTCTATATTCAGGAAATCCAGGCAGATGAAAAGCATGCTGCCTGATGACTGTATATCTATTATACAATGAACCAGTTAAAAATTCATCGAGTTATAGCAAGACTTTCTTTGATTCAGAACATGGTTTTCCAAATCATGGCAAAACGGTGCGGGAATATGGATTGGAGGATAAAATTGCCAAAATATATCTTAAAATATATCTTTAAGAAACGGGAGGGCATGGAGACGAAAAAGGCAGGATTTACGGGCTTTGATGAATGCAGATGCACACTAGTTTTCAAAATAAGTTATACAGGACTTGCGTGATTGTGGTATAGTATTATCGGCAGGTGATATAAGGTGGGTGAAAACGTAAAATGGATAAAAATGCCAGAAGAGAAGAAATGCAGAAAATACTGCGTCAAAATCCGTGCCTGACAGATGAAGATCTGGCAAAGCATTTTTCTGTGTCCTCAGCAACGATCCGTCTGGATAGGCAGACGCTGGGGATTCCGCAAATGCGCGAACGGATGGAACAGCTCGTTTTCGGACATCCTTCCGAGTACGTTGAAGGTGTTCACGTATTGGATCTCGATGTCGGTGTGAAGGGTGTAGGCCTTTTCCGGACAACATCTGAAATGGCGGATTCAACAGGAGCAGTGGCAGGTGACAAACTTTATGGTGCAGCCTCAAATTTTGCAGAGAAGCTGGCTGGTGTCCCTTTTGCACCCACACAGGTCGGAAATATTAAATACAAAGTTCCGGTAAAGCCGAATACCGTTCTGGCCGTCAAGGGCAGAATCGTACTGATGAGAGGCAAGAAAAAGTACATATATATTGGATTTTTTGACGGCGACATAGAAGTTTACCGCGCGAAATTCATTATGGAGATTTTAAACTGATGGAGGCATTCCATGGAAAAAATAGCCGTTGACGCAATGGGCGGCGATTTTGCGCCGCTTGAAATTGTATTGGGCTCCATACAAGCCGTTAGAGAATTCAAGATTCCGGTTGTGCTTGTAGGGGACAAAGAACAGATTTTAACGATTCTGAAAAATAATCATGAAGAGAACAATCCTCTGATAGAAATTCACCATGCGTCTGAAGTCATTGAAATGGGAGAACATCCCGGACTGGCTTATCGTAAGAAGAAGGATGCATCTGTATCAGTCGGAGCCCGTCTTGTGAGAGCCAAGGAATGCGGAGCTCTCGTCGCTCCGGGATCTACTGGTGCAGCTGTCACTGCCGGACTTCTTGGAATCGGACGAATCAAGGGGATTGAACGTCCTGCCATACTGACTCCAATTCCAAATGAAAAGGGAAGGTACACTTACCTGATTGATTCAGGCGCAAGTGCCCAGCCCAAGGTAGAAACGTATGTCCAGAATGCAATATTGGGATATATTTATGCTTCTAAAGTGGCAGGCATCAAGAATCCGCGTATCGGTCTTTTGAACATCGGTGAAGAAGATACGAAGGGAAGCCCGCTTGTAACAGAAGCAAACAAAGTTCTTCAAAACCAGTCTATTATTCCTTTCTCGGGAAATGCAGAAGGAAGAGATATCATGACTGGAGAGTTTGATGTTGTCGTTACTGATGGATTCACAGGAAATGTTGTCCTTAAATTTGGCGAAGGCGCAGGCAAGCTTGTCAAGACATTGCTGAAAGACGCAGTGACTAAAGGCGGAATCCGAGCAAAGATCGGAGCGCTGCTTCTTGCTCCGGCACTGAAGAAATATCTGGCCAAACCTATGGATTACGCTGAATATGGCGGAGCTCCGCTTCTCGGTGTCAACGGCGGACTGATTATCTGCCATGGTGCATCCAAAGCGAAGGCAATCAAAAATGCTATCCGCATGGCTGAAGATGTCTGCAAAGAGAATTTGGACAAGGTAGTCACTGAAACGCTGGCACAGCTGAATGAAAGCACAAAGGCAGAAAGCGAAGAGGAAAAGTCAGTAACAGATAAGGAGATTTAATATATGGCTGAGCTACGATTTGCCGGTATTCTTGGAACCGGCCACTACGCGCCAGAGAAAATCCTGTCAAATGCCGACTTGGAAAAGATGGTAGATACATCGGATGAATGGATCCGGACGCGGACAGGGATCGCAACGAGGCACATTGCTTCTGCATCGGAAACCACATCGGACCTTTGCGTGAAAGCAGCTGAAAAAGCGTTGGAGGCTGCGGGAAAAACAATTGATGATATTGATTTCATACTGGTCGCAACAGCTTCTCCTGACTACGTCGTGCCTTCTACAGCCTGCATGGTTCAGGACAAGATGGGTGCAAAACACGCAGGAGCCATGGATATCTCTGCAGGCTGCTCCGGATATATTTATGCGGTAGCATGCGCTTCAAACATGGTCAAGGCGGGCATGTATGATAATGTTCTGGTCATAGGTGCTGAAATTCTTTCCAGGCTTGTTGACTGGCAGGACCGTTCTACATGTATTCTCTTCGGCGATGGCGCAGGAGCAGCGGTCATTGGACAGGTGGATGAAGGCTACGGTCTTCTGGCATCTGAGCTTGGATCCGACGGAAGTCTTGGCAAGATTTTGAACATCCCGGCAAGCGGCGTGGCAGAACCTGTTACGCACAGAGCCATCGATTCGAAACGTATTTATATCCATATGGAAGGCTCGGAAGTGTTCAAGGCGGCTGTCCGTCATATGGGACAGACAACACTCAGCACTTTGGAAAAAGCAGGAATTACGAAGGAAGATATCAATATGTTCATTGCCCATCAGGCCAATGACAGGATCATCCAGTCTCTTGCCAAGAAACTCTCGATCCCGTCTGACCGGATGTATGTCAATGTTGACCGCTACGGCAATACGTCTGCAGCATCGGTCGGCATTGCTTTGGATGAGGCCGTCCGGGCAGGCCTGGTAAAACACGGGGACTATGTGGTCCTGACAGGCTTTGGAGCAGGTTTGACATGGGGCTGTGATGTCCTTCGCTGGATGTAACAGGAATTCCCATGATCCATTCGTTGGACTGATCGCCGCGATAATAAGACAATATTATATCTATAATATATAGTAAAAAGTAAGCTGTATTTACATGAGGTGATACGATGAAAATTGCATTTCTTTTCCCGGGACAAGGCTCACAGAAAGTAGGAATGGTGCATGATCTTTATGAAAAGTACGATTCTGTAAAATCGCTGATTCATGAAGCTGATGATACCCTTGGATTCTCCATTTCCAAAATGATGTTTGAAGGTCCGGACGCCGAACTGATGAAGACAGAATTTACACAGCCGGCCATTCTTACTGCCAGTGTTGCAGTATGGCAGGTACTTAAGGAAAACGGGATTGAAGCAGATATTGCTGCCGGACACAGTCTTGGCGAATACTCTGCCCTGGTAGCAGCAGGCGCACTTTCCTTTGCTGATGCCGTTCATACCGTTCATCTGCGCGGAAAATTCATGCAGGAAGCTGTACCGCTCGGAAAGGGTGCTATGGCTGCTGTCATCGGACTTACACCTGATGAAATCGTTAAGATCTGCGGAGATGTTTCTACCGAGGATGCACCTGTGCAGGCGGTTAATTTCAACTGCCCGGGACAGGTCGTCATTGCAGGTGAAGCAGGCGCAGTGGAAAAAGCATGCGGCGCACTTAAAGAAGCCGGAGCAAGAAGAGCAGTCATGCTTAAAGTCAGTGCTCCATTCCATTCGACTTTGATGGAACCGGCAGCAAAACGCCTGAAGGAAGTACTTGACACAATCTCAATTCATGATACACTGATTCCTGTCTTTGCAAATGTAAATGCAAAGGAAGAAACAAAGGCAGATGAGATCAGAAAGAATCTGGTGGATCAGGCTGCTCATGCAGTACACTGGGAAGAATCTGTAAGAAATATGATTGCCGGCGGTGTTGACTGCACTGTTGAAGTAGGACCTGGAACCGTGCTGTCCGGATTCATGAGAAAAATTGACCGCTCCGTCACCAATCTGCATGCTGAAGATATAGATACAATAAATGAAGTAGTTTCAACATTGAAGGGAGAATAATGATGGAGAATCTGGGAAAGACAGCACTTGTAACAGGAGCATCACGCGGTATCGGCAGAGCAATTGCTCTCATGCTCGCATCAAGAGGATATGCAGTAGCTCTCAACTATGCAGGAAGCCGCGAAGCTGCAGAAGCAGTAAAGACTGAAATCGAAAATGCCGGCGGAAAAGCATTCACCATTCAGGGAGATGTTTCAGTCAGCGAAGATGTCGATCGTATTTTCAAAACGATCAAGACAGAATTCGGCGGTCTCGATGTTCTTGTAAACAATGCAGGCATCAACAGAGATGCTCTTTTGATCCGCATGAAGGAAGAAAACTGGGATGCAGTCATTGCAACAGACTTGAAGAGCGTATTCCTTACGACTAAGGCTGCTGCTGCAATGATGATGCGCAAGAAAAATGGTGCAATCGTAAATATTTCTTCCGTCGTTGGTCTGACCGGAAACATCGGCCAGGCTAACTACGCTGCAGCCAAAGCAGGCATTGTAGGATTTACAAAAGCCTGCGCAAAGGAACTGGCAGCAAGAAATATCCGTGTAAATGCTGTGGCTCCAGGATTCATCGGTACAGATATGACCGACAAGATTCCTGAAGATCTCAAGGCTAATATGCTTCAGTCCATTCCACTGGGCCGTATGGGTCAGGCTGAAGACGTTGCAAAAGCGGTATGTTTCCTTGCATCTGATGAAGCAAGTTATATTACCGGACAAGTTTTGAATGTAGACGGCGGAATGGTTATGTAATATAATCTAAAAGGTACGAATACTTTGAAAGGTGGTGAAATCTCAATGAGCACATTTGACAGAGTCAAGAAAATCGTAGTTGATCAGCTCGGCGTTAACGAAGCTGACGTTACTATCGATTCCACTTTTATTGACGACCTGGGCGCTGATTCCCTCGATATTGTTGAATTGATCATGGCATTCGAAGAAGAATTCGATATTGAAATTCCGGATGATGCTGCTGAAAAGATCAAGACAGTAAAGAACGCTGTAGACTATATCGACAGCCAGATTCAGTAATAAGTAGTGAATTTGATATTCATAATGGAGCCGGGGAAGTATATTGCTTCCCCGGTAAACCAATATGATAAGGAAAATTGGGGAAAATGCCTCAAAAAAGCGGATTACGTATCTGCTGTCATCCGTTTTTTTGAGGTTTTGTCCTGGGATCGAATACATAATAATCATATTTTTTTAGTGAGGTGCTCCTTTATGGAAAAGAGAAGAGTCGTTATTACAGGGATGGGTGCAGTAACCCCTGTTGGTATTGGAACAGAAGAATTTTGGGATGCGCTGCTGGCAGGAAAATCCGGCATCGCTCCGATTACTGAATTTGATGCAACAGATTTCCCTGTAAAGATCGCAGGCGAAGTCAAAGGCTTTGATCCTGAAAAATATGTTGGAGATAAAAAAGCTGTACGTCACATGGACAGAAATGCCCAGTTCGCTGTAGCAGCAGCTAAGATGGCAGTTAACGATGCAAAGCTGGATATGGCTAATGAAGATCCAAACCGTGTAGGAACCATCATCGGAACGGGCATCGGCGGCATCAAGACAATGGAAGATACCGTACACCGCATCGATACCCGCGGTTCTGCAAAAGTCAACCCGTTTGCTGTACCGATGATGATTGCAAACATGGCTTCCGGCCAGATTTCCATTACATTCGGCCTGATGGGACCGGTACTTGCTGATGTAACAGCATGCGCTTCCGGCAACAATGCAATTGGAAGAGCAACAAGAATGATCCAGTACGGTGATGCCGATGTCATGTTTGCCGGCGGCACCGAAGCTGCAGTAGCGAAGACACCGATGGCTGGATTTGCTGCCATGAAAGCACTCTCCTCAAGAGACTGCCCTCCGGAAGAAGCATCCTGCCCGTTTGATATCAGACGTGACGGATTTGTTCTCAGTGAAGGCAGCGGCGTCCTGATTCTTGAAGAACTGGAACACGCTAAAAACAGAGGCGCACATATTTATGCTGAAGTTATCGGCTACGGCACAAATGGTGATGCATACCATATTACAGCTCCAAGACCGGATGGCGAACTTGCAGCACGCTGCATGCAGAAAGCTATCGATGATGCAGGAATTTCTCCGGAAGACATCGATTACATCAATGCGCATGGCACATCCACAGGTCTTAACGACAAGAACGAAACCAAGGCAATCAAGAAAGTACTTGGAAAACATGCCTATGATATCGTTGTCAATTCAACAAAATCCATGACAGGGCATCTTCTTGGCGCTGCAGGCGCAGTTGAAGCAATCGTCTGCGTCATGTCCATTATGAACAATAAGGTTCATCAGACACTGAACCTGGTTACTCCGGATCCGGAATGTGATCTTGACTACGCTCCGGAAGGCCCGAGAGATATGAAGGTTGATGTAACCATGTCCAATGCATTCGGCTTTGGCGGACATAATGCTGTTGTTATCCTGAGGCGCTATGAAGAATGAATCATTCGGAAATAAGACGGAAGGAACGTCTCGCAGAAGTGAGGGAATTTGCTGAAGAAAATCAGATTCCTGTGCAGAACATTCAGCTGCTAAATACTGCATTGACACATACGTCTTATGCGAATGAACATAAGAATGAAGTGATCCATGACAATGAGAGACTTGAGTTTTTAGGCGATGCAGTCCTGGATCTTGTTGTCGGTGAATATCTTTTTCTGCGTTTCCCGTCATGGCCGGAAGGCGAACTGACGAGAGCAAAAGCCAGTGCAGTATGCAAGCCGGCTTGTGCGGAATGTGCTGCCAAGTTTCAGGTAGGGAAGTACATGCGTCTTGGAAAGGGCGAAGAACTTTCCGGCGGGCGTACAAGGATTTCGATTCTTGGAGATGCCTTTGAAGCTGTTATCGGTGCCATCTATCTGGATAATAATTATGAAGTCGCTGCCCGTTTTATCCTGGGGCATCTGAAAAAGTTCCTTGATCTGATTGATCAGGGCGATTATGATCATGATTACAAATCCGATCTTCAGGAACTGGCGCAGAAGCACGGAGACGTGGATATCCGCTATGACGTTGTCAGGGATGAAGGCCCCGATCATGACAAGACCATTTGGATGAAGATCATGATTAATGGCAAAGACTTCGGTACGGGCGTTGGAAAAAATAAAAAGGAAGCAGCGCAGCAAGCTGCCAAGGAAGCAATAGAGCGTATCCATAAGGGAGAACGCTTTTAACGAAAATAAAAAGCTGTGAAAACGAATCATCATTTTCACAGCTTTTTTTGTTACATTGATTCATATTTAAGTAAGAAATCGAAGGCAGACGAAATCTTAATAATTCTCAGCTTTGATTTCGAAGAAAGATCTTGGGTGACCGCAGACAGGACATTCAATAGGAGCTTCTACAGATTCAACCGTGTATCCGCAGTTGGAGCAGATCCAGAGCTTCTTTTCACCTCTCTTGAACAACCTTTCGTTTTCTACATTGGCAAGCAGAAGCTAGTAGCGGGTTTCATGGGACTTTTCAATTTCGCCGACCTTGGAGAAAAGGAATGCAATCTGCGGGAAGCCTTCTTTTTTAGCGGTTTCAGCAAATTCAGGATACATGGAGGTCCATTCATCGTGTTTGCCTTCGGCAGCCATCTCCAGATGTTCAGCGGTCGATTTTTTCAGATCTCCGACAAGCCAGAACTAGATCTTGGCATGTGCTCTTTCATTATTGGCTGTTTCTCTGAATAAGTCAGAAATCTGGCGGGAGCAGTCCGGATCCTTTTCAGCTTTATTGGCAAAAAGATTATATTTTACATGAGCCTGCGATTCACCGGCATATGCTGCACGCAGATTCTTTTCTGTTTCTGTGCCTTTGAGGCGCGCCATTTCTTCCGCAATCTTTTCTCTGTTCATGATATATTCTCCTTTACCCTAAAAAAACGAGCGGCTTTGCATATCCGCTTCTTTTATTTTCAGTATAGGTTCATTGGGTATTTATGTCAATTCATATATGATTTGCGGCCGGTTTGACAGGTGCATCGGCTATAAATTTGCCATTGGATGCTCTTAATTGAGACCTGAATACCATTATAGCTAAAAGGAATAGGTACATAACTTCCTAATACAAAAATCATATAAAAACTTGACTTTGTAAGCACAAAATTTACATACATTTTACACAGGTAAGGTAACATTGGAAATAGAGTAAATTTTTCATAAAATTAATAATAATATTAAAAAATGGAGGATATCCGATATCATGTTTAGTCTGGTTAACAAGCATGAAGAGTTCTTTGATTTTCTTGTGACAAATGCGGAATATTTCCACAAGGGAACTGTCATGGCAAAAGAGGTTCTTCAGGATCCTTCCAAGCTGGAACGTTATTCCAAAGAAGTAAAGAATCTGGAGCATTCCGCAGATCGTGTAACTCATGAAATTACTACCAAGATGCGTCATGTATTCATTACTCCGATTGACAGGGAAGACTTCTTCCTCTTGACCAGTACACTTGATGACTGCGTTGATGATGTACAGGATGTCGTATTGAGCCTGAAGCTTTATCATGCGGGAATTGGCTGGGAACTTCCGCTGCGTATGTCGGAAATCCTTATTGAAATGTCCAATGAACTGATTATCCTCTTCCGTCTTCTGAAAGATATAGACAAGAATGAAACTGAAATAGGGGAACGTACAAGAAAGATCAATTCGCTGGAAAGTGAAGGCGATGCTGTTTACAGAAATGCGATTTCAGATCTTTTTGACGGTACCCATGAAGTCATGGAAATCATACGGTGGAAGGAAATCATGGAAGCGATGGAAGATACCGCCAATCGTGCAGAGAAGGTGGGAAACCTGATTAAAGAGGTGGTCATGAAATATGCCTGATATCTACATGATTGGAGTCGTTATTGTATTGGCACTGTGCTTCGATTTCATCAACGGATTTCATGATACGGCCAATGCAATTGCCACCTGTGTTGCAACGCGCGCATTAAGTCCTCGTGTTGCGATCATTATGTCGGCTATATTGAACTTTGTTGGTGCAATGATTTCAACGGGCGTTGCTAAAACTATCGGCGGAGAGATAGTTACATCTCCTCACATGGTCGATTCTGTTGTTCTGGCTGCGGCTCTGGCATCTTCCATCCTCTGGAATCTCTTTACCTGGAGAATCGGGATGCCTTCGAGCTCCTCTCATGCACTGATCGGCGGCGTTATCGGCGCAGTCATCATTTCTTACGGAACGGGTGCCATTCATCTGGCCGGCGTTCTGACTATCGTTCTTGGCCTCGTCTGCTCGCCTGTAGTAGCACTTGTCATGGGTTACATCTTAATGACTCTTCTATACCTTGTTTTCCGCAACGTAGGCAAGTCCAGAGTCAACTATGTCTCCACCCATATTCAGATCCTTTCTGCCGCACTTATGGCATTTTCCCATGGTTCCAATGATGCTCAGAAATCCATGGGTATTATCACGCTGGCACTTCTTTCTGGCGGCTATATCGGAGCGCTTGAAGTTCCGTGGGAAGTAAAAGTTGCCTGCGCTCTTGCCATGTGCTTCGGAACAAGTATTGGCGGCTGGAAAATCATCCGTACTGTCGGCAATAAAATTTTCCGCATGCAGCCTGTCAACGGCCTTGCTGCAGACTTGAACTCTGCAACGATCATTTTTACAGCTACGATGCTTCATCTCCCGGTTTCCACAACGCATGTTGTTACCGGTTCCATTATGGGGGTCGGCTGGGCTAAAAGATTCCGTGCTGTTCACTGGAGCGTTGCTTATCAGATGGTATCTGCCTGGGTAATGACGATTCCGTGTACGGCAGCCGTCGGAGCATTCGTATATCTTGTAATCAGACATATTTATTAAATACAGAAGTACTGATCATAAAAGCACTGAGGCGTTCAAGTCACGGTGCTTTTTGTTTTCATTGTAGTTACAGAAACCTGATGGATATATTGCCATTATAATAGTGCTGTTTATGATAAAATAAGTATAAAAGTAAAATACGCAGGAGGAAATAAAGTGCTTATTCAGTGGTTCCCCGGTCATATGACCAAAACGAAGAGAATGATAGAAGAGCATTTGAAAGCAGTGGATGTCGTCGCCGAATTGCTCGATGCCAGAATCCCTGTTTCAAGTGCCAATCCCATGGTAGAAGAGATTGTATCAGGAAAGCCCAGAATCATTATTTTAAACAAGGCGGATCTTGCCAACCCAAGAGCAACTGACCAGTGGATTTCATATTATGAAAAAAAGGGCATCCCCGTTTTGCCCATGAGTGTAGGAAACAGCAAGAACAAGAAAAAACTGCTGCAGGTTATCCGTGATACAGCAGAACCGATTCTTGCAAAATGGAAGAGGAGAGGAATGAAAAGCCGCTCTGTCCGTCTGATGATTTTGGGGATACCGAACGTAGGCAAGTCCTCATTGATTAATTTTCTTGCAGGAACAGCAGCGACAAGAACAGCCAATACACCAGGCCATACGAGAGGAAAACAGTGGGTGCGCCTTTCTGAAGGGCTGGATCTCCTTGATACGCCAGGCGTGCTCTGGCCAAAGTTTGATGATCAGACTGCTGCACTGAGGCTGGCAGCTACAGGAGCGATTGCCGGGGATGTGTTCAATGCCAGCGAAGTTGTGGCTGAACTCATGTCATCTCTGGCCAAGACTTCTCCGGAAATATTAAAGGAACAATATAATATAGAAAATCCGGATCAGGATCCGCAGGTTCTTCTTGAACAGGCCGGACGAAGGAGAGGCTGCCTGCTCCCCGGAGGGAATATAGATTTTGACCGGGCAGAGATGGTTGTTTTAAGAGATTTCCGAAATGGCAAGCTTGGAAGAATTACATTAGATCCAATACCGGAAGGGAAAGACGAATGACAATTCAGGAAATCAGGAACATCCTGAAAAATGATGATGTGCCGGCGTCATTGATGGAAGAAATTCTGTCTGATGAGCGCAAAGGTGTCAAACAAGCCGTGGTTTCTTACATGAACAGGCTGAGACGCGAAAGCGAAGAACGCCTGCGCGTGGAATCCATGTATGAGAAGGAAAGCGAGTTCTACAAAAAAGGAATCAACCTTATTGCAGGGATTGACGAAGTGGGAAGAGGCCCGCTTGCCGGACCCGTTACCGTAGCAGCTGTCATATTGCCGGCGCACTGGTTTGCATCCGGTCTTAATGATTCCAAAAAAGTAACGCCCAGACACAGGGAAGAACTGTCCCGGAAAATCAGGGATGCAGCTGTAGACTACTCCATTGTAAGCATGTCTCCGGAAGAAATTGATTCGCTGAATATCTATGAAGCAACCATGCTGTGCATGTACCGTGCGGTCAAAGAACTCAAGGTAAAACCGGAAGCTGTCATCGTAGATGCCATGCCGCTCCACTTTTCAATTCCTACTATTTCTTTGATTCATGGTGATGCTATCAGCGCTTCTGTCGCTGCGGCTTCGATTGTTGCCAAAGTATACAGGGATTCATTGATGGATGAATATGATGCCAGGTATCCTGGATATGGATTCAAGCAAAATAAGGGATATGGCACAGCCGATCATATTTCAGCAATCCATCAGCTTGGCATTAATCCGATTCATAGAAAGAGCTTTGAACCCATAAAAAGCATGATTTTAGAAGGCACTTGCATTGAGCAGAAGTAATAGGAACACATTGTTCATTATTTCGCGTAATATTGATAAGTTATCCATGCATCTTTGTTGTTATGAATGGCATTCAGTGTTACAATTTTAAAGATAGAATAATTATAATCAGCTTAAGAAATAAAAAGCTCTCAATGAGCTTTTATCCTACTTATATTGAGGTGTATTTGTTTGTATCCTGTCAATCTAAAAGTGGAAGGTATTCCGTGTCTCGTAATCGGAGGAGGGCATATTGCACTTCGAAAGATTAGGAAACTGCTGAAGGAGAAAGCATTGATTACTGTACTGGCACCTGAAGCCTGCAGTGAAATTGGCGATATGGCCGTGAATAAGGATATTCAATGGGAAAAACGGACTTATACCGCCAATGACTGGAACGGGTATCAGATTGTAATCACTGCGGCAGGCCGGCGGGATGTAGCGGAAGACATAAGAAAGGAATCCATCGCGCATGGATTCCTTTATAATGCGGCAGACTTTCCAGAGCTTGGGAATTATACGATTCCGGCAAGCTTTAGGACTGGAGGGATACAGATAGCCGTTTCCACCGACGGCAGATCACCAGCTATGTCCAGGTATGTAAAAAAATGGCTTGAAAATAAAATACCTTCGGACTTTCCCCGATGGCTGGACAGGGTGGAGGCAATCAGGCTTGAAGTCAGGGCCGGCATTGCCGACAGCAAGGTACGCGAGGAATTTTGGCATGCTGCCTTTAACGATCAGATTATGGATCTTGTATTACAGGGAAATTTAGACGAAGCAGAGGAGTGTGTACGTCATGCGATTGGTAGTTTTGGGGTTAAATCATAAGACTGTGCCCGTAACTATTCGCGAGCAGTTTGCCGTTTCGGAGGAAAGCGCCAGAAGCGGCCTGCGTCATCTGGATGAGCAGTCAGGGATCAATGAGGCCGTTATCCTTTCTACATGCAACAGAACCGAGATTTATGCAGTTCTCGGCGATGCAGGATCAAGGGAAGGATTAATGAAGTTTTTCCTGGCTCTGTCCGGAAATAGTGAATCCAGGGATGAATATTTCTTCTATTATGAAGGAGAGGAATGCATCCGTCATTTGTTTGAAGTTGCTTCCGGCCTTGATTCCATGGTCATTGGCGAAGGCGGAATATTAAATCAGATCAAGATGGCTTATACGCTGGCACTGGCTGAAAAAGCAACAAAAACAATACTGAACACTTTATTCCACCGTGCAATTACAACCGGGAAACGTGTAAGAACAGAGACGCAGATTGCATACAGTGCCGTCTCAGTCAGCTATGCAGCGGTAAAACTGGCAGAGAAAATTTTAAACGGCCTGGAAGGCAGGAGCGCTATGGTATTTGGCGCAGGCGAAGCAGCTGAGCTTTTAGTTAAGAATCTTCAGGGAAAGGGACTCAGCCGCCTTGTCATTACAAACCGTCATTACGACAAAGCTCTGGAACTGGCAGGCAAGTTTGATGGGGAAGCTGTTCCGTTTGCCAATGCACTTTCACATGCTGATGATATTGATATCATCGTAACCGCTACCGGTGCATCCCAGTATATTGTAAAAGCATGGGATGTCAGGAACCTGATGATGAGAAGAAGCGTCAAGCCGCTTGTTGCCATCGATATTGCAGTACCAAGCGATATAGAGCCTGAAGTTGGAAATATCCGTAATGTTTCCTTGTATAACATGGATGACCTTCAGGGAATCGTTGAAAAGAATATCCGTTTCAGAGAAGGCGAAGCGGAAAGAGCGGAAATTATCGTTGAGGAAGAAATCCGCTCCATTGAAGAGAGATTTACTTATCTCAGCACCCGGCCTGTCATGGTTTCCCTGTCAGACAAAGCAGAGGAAATCAGGCAGAGGGAAATGAGAAAAGGTATGGCCAAAATTGATGGCCTTACCGATGAGGATAAAAGAGTACTGAATCATATGACTCATATGATCGTACGCAAAATACTTAGGGAACCAATGATCCATTTGAATGAGCATGCGGGGACAGAATGGGAAACCCCGGATAAAATTGCTTTGACACGCTTGTTCAAGCTGGACGTCAGAAAGGGGCAGGAACTTGAAAAATAGGATCGTCATTGCAACCCGTGAAAGTTTATTGGCACTTTGGCAGGCTCGTTATGTAGCCGGTAAAATTAAGGAAGCACATCCGGAAATCGATGTGGAGCTTCTTCCTGTAACGACCAAGGGGGATCAGATTCTCGACAGGCCGCTCGTTGAAATCGGAGGGAAAGGGCTCTTTATAAAAGAGCTCGAAGTGATGCTTCTGGAAGGGCAGGCGGATCTGGCGGTTCACTCCTTGAAAGACATGACGGCAGAACTGGCTGATGGACTGACTCTGGCAGCTGTGACTGCCCGTGAAGATCCAAGAGATGCATTTGTATCAGGGAAATATGCATCACTGGATGAACTTCCGCAGCATGCTGTTGTCGGTACATCAAGCTTGAGAAGACAGGCTCAGCTTCTTCATTACAGACCGGATCTTACTGTTAAATCCCTTCGCGGCAATGTACAGACAAGACTGCGGCATCTTGATGAAGGAGAATATGATGCAGTCATACTTGCTGCAGCAGGCTTGAAGAGACTCGGGCTGGATAGAAGAATCAAATCGTATATTGATACGAATGACAGCATACCGGCTGCCGGACAGGGCGTCATGGCGATAGAGGCCAGAACGGATGATGCAGATACGCTGGAAGCGGTTTCTTTCCTGCATAATGCGAATATTGCTTACTGCATCAGGGCAGAGAGAGCCTTTCTTGCCAAAGTAGGCGGCGACTGCAAAGTTCCGGCCGGAATATTCGTGGTTCCTGATGGAAGAAAGAAAATTGTGGCCAAGGCCTTTATTGCTTCGCCGGATGGAAAAGAATTGTACAGGGGCGAGGATGGAGCCTCGGATGCAGAAGCGGAAGCTCTTGGCGAAAGACTGGCGGAAAAACTGCTGAATGCCGGCGGCCGTGAAATCTTGAAAAATCTTCAAAAAATATAACCATACTAGTGAGGAGACGTACATGAACAAGGGAAAAGTTTATCTGATCGGGGCTGGCCCCGGGGATCCGGAACTGCTGACTTTGAAAGGGAAACGGTGCCTGGGAGAGGCGGACGTCATTGTCGGCGATTACCTGGCAGATAAGAGAATATTGAAGTTCGCAAAACCTGATGCTGAATATATTTATGTTGGCAAAAAAGTGGGCTGCCACACGATGAAACAGCATGAGATCAGTGAGCTTCTGGCGGAAAAAGGCAGGGAAGGCAAAATAGTTGCCCGTTTGAAGGGCGGCGATCCTTTCGTCTTCGGTCGCGGCGGGGAGGAAATCGAAGTACTGCGCAGGGCGGGAGTTGCCTTTGAAGAAATTCCGGGTGTAACAAGCGCAATAGCTGCGCTGGCTTACGCAGGCATCCCTGTAACTCACAGAGGTGTTGCAGCTTCCTTTACGGTTATTACCGGTCATGAAGATCCGACAAAAGACAAGTCTTCCATCCACTGGGATAAGCTTGCCTGCGGCTCTGACACATTGATTTTCCTGATGAGCGTCGGCCACACGGAACTGATTGCTTCCCAGCTGATGAAGTATGGCAGAAGCCCTGATACACCTGCGGCTTTTGTAAGATGGGGCACAAGGCCGTATCAGGAAACATATACAACGACACTGGAAAATGCAGCCAAGGATGTTGTCGAAAAAGGCATTGAGCCACCGGCCGTATTTGTCGTCGGAAATGTTGTAAAACTGAGAGAAGAAATGCGCTGGTTCGATAACCGCCCGTTATTTGGAAAGCGCATCATCATTACAAGATCACGTACACAGGCATCCCGCCTTGCCAACGCATTGGAAGAAAGAAGCGCATGCTGCATTGAAATTCCCACCATTTCGATTGAAGCGCCTTCTGATGATTATGCAGGCATGGATGATGGCATTGAACATTTAGATGAATATAACTGGCTGATATTCACAAGCCAGAACGGCGTCAACTATTTCTTCAACCGCCTGTTTGAGAAAGGAAAGGATCTCAGATCTGTCGGCCATCTCAAACTGGCAGCCATTGGACCTGCTACCGCCAAGGAACTCAAAAAGTACGGATTGAATAACGACTGCGTGCCTAAGCAGTATAAAGCGGAAGATCTTGTCGAAGAAATGAGACCGCTTGTCAAAGCAGGGGATAAGATTCTGATTCCCCGTGCCAAAGTGGCAAGAAGCGTCCTTCCGGAAGGATTGGAATCCATGGGCTGCGATGTGAACGTTGTTGAAGCGTATACAACGCATCCTGACAAGGGTGGAAAAGAAAAGCTTCTTGAAATACTTGAAAACAAGAAAGTAGACATTGTTACTTTCACAAGTTCATCAACAGTCTATAATTTCATGGACCAGCTTGATGGCCGCACCGAACTCCTGAAAGGGGTCCAGCTTGCATGCATTGGGCCTATTACAGCTGATTCATGCAGGAAATATCACTTGGAGCCGGATGTTGTTTCTGATGTTTACACAATTGACGGCCTTGTAGATGCTATTGAGAAGGGAGTTCATTAATATGAAATTAAATACACTTCGTCCGCGTCGTTTGAGAAGAACAAATGCAATACGCAGCATGGTCAGAGAAAATTCTCTGGAAATCAATGATTTCGTATATCCGATTTTCGTCGTTCCCGGTACGAATGTTAAGGAAGAAATTCCGAGCATGCCCGGACAGTATCATCTGTCCGTAGACAATGCAGTCAAAATGGCTGAAGAAGTCTATAAACTTGGAATTCCGGCAGTTGAAGTATTCGGCCTTCCTGAATATAAGGACGAAATCGGTTCTTCTGCATGGGACATGACAAGCCCTGTTCAGCGCGCAATCAAAGCTATCAAGTCGGCTGTCCCGGATCTTGTTATCGTTGGGGATGTCTGCCTATGCCAGTACACCTTAAGCGGCCACTGCGGAGTTCTTAAAGGACATGAAGTAGATAATGACCCGACACTGGAACTGATTGCGAAAGTCGCTCTTTCCCAGGCAGAAGCAGGTGCCGATATTGTAGCGCCTTCCGATATGATGGACGGACGTATTGCGGCCATTCGTGAAACACTGGACAAGAATGATCTCCAGAATGTAATCATCATGTCTTACGCTGTTAAATATGCATCCGGCTATTATGGTCCATTCCGTGATGCTGCTGATTCTGCACCGCAGTTCGGTGACAGAAGAGGATACCAGATGGATCCGGCAAACAGCAGAGAAGCTATGAAGGAAGTAGATCTGGATATGGAAGAGGGCGCAGATATTATCATGGTAAAACCTGCACTCGCATATCTTGATATCGTCCGTCAGGTCCGCGACCGCGTGGACAGACCGGTTGCCGTGTACAATGTATCCGGCGAATATGCCATGGTGAAGGCTGCCGCAGCCAAGGGCTGGATTGATGAGAAGAGAATCGTTATGGAATCACTCCTCAGCATGAAACGCGCAGGATCGGACATCATCATTTCCTATCATGCTCCGGATGTAGCAAAATGGCTTAAGGAGGAATCCGGAAGATGATTGACCTTCAGAAATCCAAGGCTGCATTTGAAGAAGCAAGAAAGTTTATGCCTGGCGGCGTAAACAGCCCGGTCAGATCCTATCCGCATATGGGCTGCCCGCCACCATTCATTGCAAGCGCTAAAGGCTCTCATATTACAGATATCGATGGAAATACATACATAGATTATGTCGGATCCTGGGGTCCGATGATTCTTGGCCATGCTCATCCGGCTGTCATTTCAGCTATCTGCAAGGCAGCGGAAAATAGCACCAGCTATGGCGCACCGACACTCAAGGAAACGGAAATTGCAGAACTGATTCATTCCGTATATCCTTCCATTGAAAAAATAAGAATGGTCAATTCCGGAACGGAAGCAACCATGAGCGCCTTAAGGGCAGCAAGAGGCTACACGGGAAGAGATAAGATCCTCAAGTTCGAGGGTTGCTACCACGGGCATGGGGACAGCCTTCTTGTAAAGGCAGGCTCCGGTGCAGCTACCTTCGGAAAGCCTGACAGTGCGGGTGTTACAAAGGGAACAGCCAAAGATACCCTCGTTACGCCATACAATGATATCCCGGCGTTTAAAGCCATAATGGATGCTGAAGGCGACGAGATAGCAGCTGTCATTGTTGAGCCGGTAGCAGGGAATATGGGATGTGTACTGCCGGTTCCGGGTTTCCTGGAAGCACTAAGAGAAGAGACGGCAAAATATGGCACTGTCCTGATTTTTGACGAAGTCATGTGCGGCTTCCGCACTTCATCACATGGAGCGCAGAGCTTCTATCATATCCATCCGGATATGACCTGTCTCGGAAAGATCATTGGCGGAGGCCTTCCAGCTGCTGCCTATGGCGGCAGGAAGGAAATCATGGCCTGCATTGCCCCTGACGGATCTGTTTATCAGGCAGGAACCCTGTCTGGCAATCCGCTTGCTGTTACTGCAGGGATTGAAACAATCAGGCAGATGATGAACATTCCGGATCTCGATAAGAAGCTGGCCGAAAAGACAAGTGCTCTTCTGGAAGGATGGAAGGAATCTGCAGACAAGGCAGGCGTTCCTCTCATCTGCCATCAGTCCGGATCCATGTTCGGCATTTTCTTCTCCGAAAAGGATGTCCTTAATTATCAGGACTCCTGTGAAGCAAATGCAGCTCAGTTCAAGGCATGGTTCCTTTCCATGCTTGACCAGCATGTTTACCTGGCACCATCCCCGTTCGAAACATTGTTCATGTCCTGGGCACATACAGATGAGGATATCGAACGTTCCATTGCAGCATCCCGCAAGGCAATGGAGGAAGCTGCAAAAGCGTAGCTGGTACCTGCAAAGGGATTCAGCATGATCTGAGGATGATAAAATAGTTTATAAACTATAGATATTTATAAATGAATAAGCGTATTTTCTCTTTACACTTTCCGTGTCCGGCGTTATAATATATATATATTATATATATATAAGGCTCGATAATGAGCCTTACCATTGGTTATTGGATACAAAGGAGAATGCCTTATGAAATTATCTGAAAAGCTTCTGAAGGCCCTTGTTGCACAGGTCAACATGGAATTCGCATCTGGCTATCTGTACCGCTCCATGTCTCATGACATGAAAAACCTGGCTCTGAACGGCTATGCTAAATGGCTCGACAAACAGTATGAAGAAGAAAGAACACATGCACTGAAACTGATCGGCTACATTGAAGACAGAGATGGCGTTGTTGATTTCACCGATATTGCCGGCGTAAAGAAACACTACACCAATCCTCTCGATGTTGCTAAAGATTCTCTTGCACATGAAGAAGCAGTATCTGCTTCCATCCGCAGCATTTTCAAACTTGCCCGCGAAGAAGGAGATCTGGAAACAGAAGTTTTCCTGCAGTGGTATCTGACTGAACAGGTTGAAGAAGAAGTCAACGCCAGAGACAATGTTGCAGGCTTCGAAAAAGCAAAAGACTGCGATGGACTGCTCTACATGTTCGACGCTCATCTTGCTGATCGTTAATCGTATTATGGAAGAACGGCACCTTATTGGTGCCGTTCTTTTGTTTTTTAAAAAGGATAAATCTCCTCCAATCGTTTTATTTGCCGTGTCATTCTTCTTTACAGAATTTTTATACTTTGGCATTGACTATTATCCAAATGGGAATTTAAAATGAAAGACAAAGTATGTTCGTTATATACAGGACGGTATATAAATTTAAAATAAGTATAACAGGGCATGGGATCTTTCCTGCTCCCTGCGCCTGTTCTTACGCGGTCATAAAATTGCAAATATTGTATTTTCATGTCATGGAGGACTCATGGGAACGACAACTTTTGGCCGGGAAGGTGAAAATTTAGCCAAGGTGTATCTCGAGAAAAAAGGGTATAAATTTCTCGACCGCAATTTTAAGCGGATACATGGCGAAGTAGATTTAATTATGATGGATGGAGATGTTATTGTTTTTGTAGAAGTGAAAAGCAGGCATAACAGAAAATATGGTGATCCGATTGAGGCAGTTAACAAATATAAGCAAAAGCATATCCGCTATTGCGCAAACTTATACCTGTCATCACATCGTATCACTGATCAAAGTGTAAGATTTGATGTTGTAGAGGTACTGGCTTCAGCAGGAAGAGCAGTCCGGTACAGGCATACTCGAAACGCATTCTAGAACTTGGTATGGAAATTTAATTGTTGAGGGAGACAATTATGTATGCAGAAGTCTTAGGAACGACAACGTATGGGCTCAACGGGCATGTAATCGGGGTGGAAGTAGATATCAGGAGAGCGGCAGAAGCAGGAATCGGAGAAGCTGAAGACCGCGCTCTCCGCATCACAGAAAGCATTGGAGAGGGCCGAACAGGAGTCCGCGAAGCAGAGCGGGCAGCTCAGCAGCTTGAGGATGCAGGCGAAAGAGCAGGAGAAGTTATTGCAGAGAGCCAGCGAATCCTTAGCGGCATTCGAGAAAGAGCAGAAAAGGAAGAATGAATGTATCCGGCGGCAAAGGAACCTGGCGTATGCCATTGCTGCCGGACTCGCGATAGCGTATGCTAGAAAATGAAAAGGGCCCTGCAGGACTAGCGATAGTCTTGCAGGGCTTTTTTCATTGTTTACCGGAATCCTTGTTTTTCGTAAAAAGACTAATTGAACCATATTCTTAGATCTCTTCAGGCTTCCTAATCCAGTCAATCCTTTTTCGCTCTGATTCGGTTCATGTATTCCAGACACACCTTTTTGTAAGGACAGTATAAGCATTTGTCCTTTGGCGGTTTATCCCGATGAAGGACAGATAAATTCTTTGTCGGATGGAAACGATATGCATTCTTTGGATAAAACCGAAAACAGTTTTTTTTCTCCACCTGAGTCAGCATATTGAAAAATGCAAAAATCTTATTTTTCTTTTGGGGGTCGGAATCTTTATCGCCTGTTCCATTGTCATCGATATCAACCGATTTGAACAGTGAAGAAATGTAGTGACTTATTAAGAACCCGTCAGTATAATCCCAATGCTGCCCAAATTTCCATCCATACAAATATCTTGTAGGGCAACTGTAGGGGAGATAATTCAGACTCTGTGGAATTTCTCCCTGCATGCGCGGCACATTGTAATCATAATCATAGTACAAATCTGAATTTGCATCCGGTACTCCCTCTTTCGGACTCTGCATTTTCTTGCTTTCCTCAGCCAGCTGTAAATAAGGAGAAGGAGCTAATTCCTTTGCGCCATCTGATTCTATCCAGGTAAATTCCATGCTTTCTTCCCTAAGAGAAGCCTGATATGCCAAGAAGAAGCTATATCGGTTGGCGGAAACTGTGCACTCCTTATAGTACATATAATCCTCGGCTAACCGGCATACCATTTTATTTTTTGCAAGGCGTACGATATGATCTATCACATCATGATTAATGGGCCATGGATATGAGGTGCCGCTTCCGGGCATATGGTCGGAATCGCAAAAAGCCATGATGCATTTTGTGTCTTTGTCAAGCAGCTGGGCAATTTCCACCTCAGGAACCGTATAAAAAGAAACATTCGGGTTTGCACTTTCTGCTTCATGGATATAATTGCCATCAGGGTCATCATATTCACGGCTATCGCCGCCTAAAATAAATGCAACTGCTTTATTTATGGCTAGGTGGTCATTTGTTTTTAAGTCTGTCGGTACCTGCTTGATTCGATTCAGAAGCTCTTTCGCAATACTGGCATCGAGTCCTTTCGGCTTTCTCTTCTCTATCCTGTTCACGATAATAGTTTTTAGCTCTTCAAGCGACGTGGATAAATCTTTAGCTTCAAATAAGTTTTTAAAATCTAACAAAATGGAAGCTATACAAAGAAATAATTCCATTGCTTCCTTGGGGTGGGATCTAAAATATACATATTGTACATAGTCTTCCGAATAAGGCCATAAGGCGTCTGTTCTACAAGATAGCTCCTTCACTCTATTGGCCCATTCGTTTAATGTTCGGCAGTCTTTAAAAAAATACTGAAGATGATCAAACGCATCCAGGCAACGGGGATTCCATTCGTCTCCCCAACCGGATGCAATACATTCTCTCATATCCGACAGTTCGATGTAGTCGTCATTGTTCCTTCCCATATGATAGAGGGTATAAATATACTGACCCAGTGGATAGGATAACAGCTTTTTCTTTAACGGCTTTCCATTAAAAAACGTATCCACCATAGTTTCCGTTTTTTTGCATACCGGACAGAACACCGCTGTTTTTTGCTTTTGACTATTAATATAATCTACAAAGGAGAAAATATCCGTAAACTGTTTTTCCTTTAATTGCAGTTTAAAATTGCCAGGAAAAATCTTATCCCCAAGGGGATCGCTATATCCTAAATGGTCACAGAGAATATATTCTTGATAAAAACTATTTTCTTTCCATATTTTATCGTAATAATACTGCGAGGATGCTTCCGTCTCTGGCTCATGAACAAAAAAGTAGACCTGCATACCTGCATATTGGAATAGCTGTATTATGCGATCCTGAATCGGTTTTATATAATAAAATCCCTGAAAATAGACAGACTTCGCCTCAAAAAAGCCCGGATGCACTTCGAGCAGCTTTTCTTTAAACCGCTGCGGATGCTTTTTCCAGTACCTCAGCATGAAATCTAAATTTGGAAAAAGGTTATAGTGTTCGCGAAAATTTACATATATCTTTTTAAAAAGCTCTAATTCCTCATTACTCTGAGGCAGATGCTCGGGCAATACCCCGATCTCAATAAAATCTCGGCACACACAAAGCAAATCGTTGGCATGGTCATATAATGCTTTTCTTACTTCCGGCGATGAATCCTTAGAGAAACTCCGTATCGATTGATAGACTTGAATCAGCTGTTGGAAATAGAAAGAAGAATCCATCCATTTTCCAAGCAGTGGCGAAAGCAGGGAATTAAAAGAAAGAATATGGGCTGGAATTTTTCCATCCAACACCTCGGCTGTTGCAGTATAGGCAGTTACGATAGGGCCTTTGATTGGCTCAAAGCCAGAGATAATAAATTCTTTCAGCTGCCTTAGACTTCTATATTGTATTGCTCTGTAATACATAATTTCACCTTATATCTAGCCAATGAGACCATGTCTGGCAAGATGGATCATCATCATCTATCAGAGATGTAAAGCAGTACAATTTCTTCCTGCATCTCGTTAAGGCTACGTATAACAGCCTTGTGTGCTCTTTGACCTGCTCCCTGCATTTTGCGCTGTATCCACTCTCATAATTACTGTTTTGCCAAACAGTCCCCGAAGTATCTTTTTCTTTATACATCCATCCGACAATCAAGTCCTCGCCGTCTTTTTTGAAAGTATATCTATAAATATCTTTTTGAATTTCAGTGGGCTTTTTAAAAGGCGGATCTTTGGTAAATGGCAGAAGTACAACGTCCCACTCCAAACCTTTGGCTTTGTGCACTGTCATTACTTCAATTGAATTTTGCGGTGTTTCAGGATATAATTCATCCTCATCAGATGCCTTTGACAATATTTTGTTTTGCAAAAAACTAAAAATAACGGAAAGCGAAGCATAATCTCCCGCAAATCGTTCGTATAAAATCTTGAATAGCTTTTCCAAATTTAATTTGTAATGCTCGCGCCAATAGTGATGTTTAATCTTTTTCCATGGCTTGGCTTTGTCTGCCATGGCTTTTAACAGATTAAATACGGGTTCATACCCAATCCGCTCTTTATATTGTTCGCATCCGCTGTCCGCATAGGCCGTCTTTTCTGCGTCGAAAGACCACACCTGATTTTCTGGATACAACAGAGCCCCCAACACAAAATATAAATCCATAACAGGCCTTGATGTATAAAATGTTCCAGTAGTTTTGGCATAACAGATAATATGCTCTGCTCTGCACCAATCCATCACTTGTTGTACCTGCCAGTTGGTTCTGGTTAATATACAGATGCTCTGGTTTTTATCTGCTTTCACTACTCTGCGTAATTTATCCAATAACAAAGGCCTTACATTGTCATAATTATTTGCATTGCACGCACAAGGAATTACCTCTACTAAACCATTTCCCTTTTTCATGGAAACCGTATTTATATTTTTGTCCGAGCCCAGCAATCCCAGCTCTGCCGGTCTCGAAAAAATCTGATTCAGCTTTTCCTGTACAGGCACTGCAGTCCGATAGTTTCTATTGAGTTTAAACTCCAACGGGTCATCCACCAGTCTTTCCAGCTCGGTAAATGCAGCATCAGTTGCTCCTCTAAAGCGATAAATACTTTGCTTCTCATCACCTACTACAAATAACTGGCGGCATTTACTGCTTTTGGCAAGCTCAACCAAAGTTTGAATTTGGCTATCGTCAGTGTCTTGAAATTCATCAACAAATATAAATTTCCAAGGTGCTTTTTCAGACAATTTATCCTTCATCTTTATCAGCTCGCCCTTAATATCTGACAAGCCAAGGGCATTATTTCGTACTGTCAGTTCTTTATATTTTTCCCGTGCCCGCTTCAGTACTTTAGGGAGAACATGATTGATCAGTTGTACTTTAGAATAGGACTCTGCTGTATCGCATGTAAACCTAAGATGTTCTATGGGATAAAAGAACCCCTTGGCATCCATTTCATTCCATAAATTCAAAACTAGTTTTTCCAGATATAACAACTCGATTTGATAATACTGTTCAGCATACTCTTCCTTAACAATTTCATTGATAGACTCAAGTACAATCTCTTTCCGTTCCATTGCATACCCACGAATTTTCGATCCCTGACTGTAGCCAAGCTGAAATCCATTTTGCTTGAGCAGATCATTAAAGAAGGAATCAATGGTAGTGATGTTCATAGAAGGAAGCGCTTCCAGCATATCTATCAGGCGGGAACTTTCTCCATATCTCTTTAAAATAGCTGACTGAAGCCTTTCCCTCATCTGTTTGGTAGCTTCGTTAGTAAATGTGAGCATGCAGATATCTTTTAATTCTAAATTGTACTCAAAAAGAAGGTAAATAATGCGGTTGATCATAACCGTTGTTTTTCCAGTTCCGGCACTGGCTTTCACAATTAACACTTTATGTTTTGTATCCGCCTGTTCAACTGCGAGTTGTTCTTTATTGAATTTATCTGAATTGAATTTATCTAATAGGTACTCTAATATGCGCTTTACAAAATAGTCATCCCGCCCTACTCTCTGACCTGAGTACCCGCCAATTTTTCTACCATTTATAATGTAAAAAAAAGGAGCATCTTTCGTTTTATCCCAATAGTCTCTTTTAAATGCTTGATGATGTTTCTGTTTTGTATATTCTATATGTTCCTTTCTGGAAAAATTGGTCCATGTAGCTAAATAAATCAAGTCGTTATATTTTTCCTTTATATATTCCTGATCTTCTGGCTTTAACACGCAGATTTGGAGATTTCGACTGTCCTTTAAAAGATTGGAATCATAGTGTTTTTCTATATCAAAAACAGGTGAAACAAACAGAAGTGTTTTTGTTTGGAGTTTACACAAATATTCTAATAGCTCTCTAGAAGGTTCATTATACGGACGACATATGATAATAGAATAAATGAAAGGTCTTCTATCACGTCTAGCTCTCATAATTCAAACACCTGCCCTTTGGGATACCCCTGACATCTTAATTTATGCAGAACATCCTCTAGCCTTTTTTCGGGATATACCAGCAACCGGCTTCCTTGGGATAACATATGAAACGCATAATAGCTATCTGCTGCGTCCCTTGCATCAGATATTCTTTTTATCTCTTCAATTTTCTTCATGTTTTCTGGGCTATAAGTAAAAATACCAATTGGATAACACAGTCTGCCCATATGGACTTCTATCCCGCCGTGATTTTTCAGTGCAGAAGTCAAATCTAAATCTGCCCAGCCGCCCATGCCTTTTCTTCTAAGATGATTATCCAGCTGTAAAGCAAAATGGAACTTTCTAAGCACTTCCGTATATTGCCTGATCCCTCGATCCGTCACGAAGCGGGCATCATAATAGCGCCCATTCAGCAGAACAAACCCATTGACAAGATTCTCAAAAGGGGATCGATAAATAAATCCCGTAACCGGCTCTTTTCCACCGGTTACATATACTTTTCTTATATCCTCTAAGGAAGGAATGATAATATCTTTACGATTGACTATATTTTGAAGCAAGCAAAGAAGAAACGGGGCGGCCATACTGGGAATATTCGTTAAAGCCTCTACTTTCTTGTCTCTTGGCATAGGCCGATGCTTAAAATTCACTGCTCTAATTTGCTGCGCTATAAACTCAAAGTTTTCAGACATCCTAAACTTGTGTCCATTTACGCATATACATAAATTTTCAATGCGAATATTATCCATCTTTGCCTCCAGGTCTGCTAAACCATGCGGTATTTTCTCATGAGATAGCAGACTTTCACAGACTTTAATACAATCAGCGCAAAAAGAAGATGCGCCGTGAAGGATTTCTCAATGTTATGGATATATTTATTACGTGGCCTTCATGGAATGTACTGATTCCGGCAATATATACGTGGTCTTGACAACCTACCTATTAATATACTCACATTATCTGTAGTATAATTGTTTTAAGTAATTATCGCTAAAAGTATTTTTTTATAATGCTAATATAAGGAAGAAATATGCCATGCCAAGAGAAACACAAAAGAGCATCGCGCCTGCGGACTATTATGTCCGTTTAAAAGATGTACGGATAGCCCTTGGGCTTGATATTAGCCAGATGGCTGCATTGGCGGGGCTCCCTGAAGTAACATATCTCAATCAGGAACGGCAAGCTGTTAAACGAATTCCGCCAGAAGTTTTCGCGAACTTTTCTTTGGCACTTGGGCTTTCAGCAGATTACCTTCTTGGGCTGACGGACGTCCCGGATGCATATCCATACGGAATCAGTCAGAACTTTGCAGATAAAGTGAATACCGCAAGAGTTAAGGAACTTAGAGAAAGTACAGGAACTACGGGTAAAGCCATGGCGGAAGAACTGGATATCAGCGCAGGTGCCTATTCAACCAAAGAACGGCATCCTGAAGTACTGGCATTCACCATTCTGGATCTTATCCGTATTTCCAATGTGTTTGATGTACCGGTTGACTATCTGATAAAGCTTACCGATCAAAGGAAACGCCATGCCAAAGGAAGCCCTAAAAAGATTCCTCTTGGGCTGGGGACGATAGTGCGTATCAAGCACAGGCTTGGGCTTGCGGCTTCTCCGGCGGATCTTAATGATGAACTCAAATCATACTGCAGCAGTCATTACAGGGTAAGAACGATAAGAATTGATAGAGGCCTTAAGCAATCTGACGTGGCAGCCGCAATCGGAGTCAATATTAATACCTATTCAATCTGGGAAAGAAACTACTACCGGATTCCGGCTTTTTATCTTATCAAGATTGCAGACTTATATGATGTATCTTTGGACTATTTGGTTGGAAGGTCGGATGATCCATGCAGGGGATGACAAAGAAGTATAAGATACAAGCCACCACGGATGATGGCAGGCAGCAAAATATCTTTGCCTTTGACGAAGCGACTGCAATTTCTTATGCCCGGAAACTTAAGGGATTCCGGCGGGTCCAGGTGTTTGCCGTTTATACAAGAAAAAGAAGCGACACCTATATGGATAATATCGAGTACAGTACTTTGGTAGAAGAGGTTTGAAGTTTATTGTAGGAAATAGCTATGCGATTAGGAGGACCTTTATGAAAAAGTTAATCATTGCAACTCTTCTTGCATCAACCTTATCGGCGTGCTCCGCTTTTGCGGCTGTCCCGGGTCTCTCTTTAAGTAAGGTAAAGCCGGTTAATTTCCAGGACGTTACTTCGCAGACTTATTCTGAATATTGGGAAGAAGGAAAATCCTTTAAAGCCAACGGAAATCAGGAATTCCCCGATTTGTTCAGCAGACAGTGGCGCAAAGCATCCACCAACTCCATTTCCTTAGTTACTCCAAGAATGATTGTTAGCTACGTTTCTTTTTCCGGTGAAAAGAGACTGTTGGATGTCCCGGCAGATTTTGAATTTATCATGGAAAAATATAACGACTTGATTTATTTAGCTACATGGACCAATTTTTCCAGAGATGGCGGCAGCGTTCTGTTTGGTGGTGGTGCCATTGCTCCCCAGTTGCGTACACAAAGACTTGTCATAGACAAAGACGGCACAATCATCCGCCCTGTACCTATGCCAAAAGAAATCGAGGATTTGATGCCGCATAGCTTTGGCCTCATTTACTATGCTTTTCCACGTAGTGTTATTCTGAATGCACCTTATACGATTCGCTGGGTAAACGGATATGGGAATATTCTCAATATGGACGCAACGGATAAGTTAATAAGAAGCCTGGCTGATGATGAGTTCCATTTCTATAACTCCAACAAAGGTGTAGAAAGCGGGTTTATTATAAAGGACGAGGAATAATTCAATATTGGTATGATTTCCTTCGGCCCGGATGACGTCCAGAAGATGGTGGAAGCCCAGATGAAGAACCCCACAGACCCATTGGAAGCCGAGATCCAGACCACCACCAGCCGGTGGGTCGAAATCCGCAACCGCCTCTACATCACCCTGATGTAGCAGGCGGTCAAAACCATCGCGGCTGATGTAAAACAGAAGATTGCATGAGCAAAGCCGGTACAGGACATCCTTAGTGTAAAATTTTACAAAATCCAAAGAACATGATAGGATACTCTTGGTTTGGACGCTTTATGCAAAAACAAATATTCTTTACTCATTACGAAGTAGAGAGAAGATGTAACAAAGTACCAACCTAAAAACCAGACCAGAGCCGGATGACCGGCTCTTTCCAAAATTAAAAGCCTGCCCATAGAGGACAGGCTTTTTGATTAAAATAAATTGACTGGAGAAAAGCGGGGGCGGCACGAAACAGAATTACAACGATTCAAGAATTCGGTAAACGATGAAGAATTAGATATAGGAAAAGCTTCGAGATGAACCAATTGATCAATACCCTGAACAAAATCAGAATAGACAGAATAGGCTGGGAAAGAACGGAAATCAAAAAAACCGATAGGGAGATTAAGCGCTTTTGCTGCTTTAATTGCATGCCACGATCCACCAGAGGATTTGGCCGCAAGGACAAAAAGCCCACGAGCAATACCACTTTGCAAACGATCACGCTCAATCAGACGTGCTGGCGTAACATACGTCCCCAAAGGATACTCACTAATTAAACAACCGCCAGTATCAATAATAGACTGACTAAGAGAACGATTCTGTGAAGGATAGACTTTTTCCAAAGACGTAGGCAAAACCCCAATCAAAATTCCATTAGCGCCCAGACACCCACGATGCAAAGCTGTATCAGCACCCAAAGCCAATCCAGAAACAACAGCCCATCCGTGAGAGGCTACAAAAGAACCGGCATGAATACCCACTTTTTCCAAAGCAGGAGAAAGCGAACGGCTCCCAATCATAGCAAGGCATTTTTTCTCCAAAGCAGAAATGTTACCCTTATAAAAAAAGAAGACAGAAGGCACCGATAAATCGAGCAAAGAAACCGGAAAACGTGGATCCGTAAAGAAAAGAGAATGGATATCAATGTCTTCTTGTTTTTCCAAAATCAATTGACTTGATGAAAGAACTTCAAGAAACGCACCTTCATCTGGCAAAGAACGAATCCGCCCGGAAAACTTTTTTTGTATATCCATCAAAAGCGAAAAAGCAGCATGAGAAGAATCAACACCAGCAATCTGATGTCGGAAATCAAACAAGGTTTTCCGACCAATACCAGGAACTGACAATAAAGCCAGACAGCAGGCAATAGGATGTAACATGAACAATCAACTCCCATCAAAAAGGATAAGAATAATTATCAAAATATTTTTTACGGCAAAATGAATAAAAGTCAGCTTCAGATTCAAAAGGTCGCTTTTGATGAATGGCTTTATACAAAGAAACTAAAAGCATAAATCCTTGATATTCAAATCGAACCTTTTTAATTCCAGGCAAATATTTGCCCAAAATTTCAGGGGTGATTCCTGGCAGAGAAGCAAACAAAGATTGATAAAATTCAGACTTAAAAATATTCTCCTCCATAGAACGTGCTTTTTCCATCCAAAAAGGATCATCTATTTCTTTATAATAAGCAGAACGAGAGAAATACTGACACAAAGACAGCTTATCTAATACAATATCCCAAAAGGAAAAAAGAAATCCCCAAATCGAAGCAAAATTATAATTTGCTAGTGAAGCGCCTTCACTCTTTGAAAGACCTAAAAAAGCAACGGTAAAAGGGAACCTTTTCGATGCACGAACTCCAACAGAAGAATCCGTGACTGAAATTAAGAAAGGATCATAAATTTCCATAGTTTGCTTTGCTGCAAGGATCCCAGAAGAAATACCATCCAAAGAAGGTTTACAAGAAATAATTCTATCTGAAGATAAAGAAAACAACTCGCACAGAGATTTACAGGCTTTTTCATCTAAAGAAGAAATGATACGAAAATCAAAGCCGCCATCGTTCATTTCATGAAACAAACGAAACAAAGTAGGTGAAGAAGAAGAGCCGCCGCCATTTAGAATCTTTGTAAAAAGATTATCCAAATGAAGAACAACTCCGGCATTAAAATGCTCTACATGCAATGTACGACCGACCACAAAAAGAGTGACACTACGCGCATATTTCATTAGATGACGTTTACATGCCTCAAAATGACTGCCAGAAGTCAAGATATCATCAATCAAAAGAACATCTTTTCCTTGAATCAATTCTGGATTTACTACTTCGATATTTTGATAGACTTGCTCAGGACTACGCAAGTGAAGAGAATTATGGAATTCATCACGGTCATTGCAGCATACCAAGCAAGATGATGCGTCAGTTATCTCTTTTTGGGGATCCACAGAAGCCATAATACGTTTAATTAAAGTATGAACCGCAGTTTTCCCATTTTTACATACTTTAGAAGGAGGAACAGCAACAAGAGCACAATGCCCAACAAGCTCATGGCATAAAATCTTAGCCACATAATCAACCTCCTTAGGTGAGTTTTGCTTAAAGCCCAGTACAAAAAATTTGGATCGATAATCAATATAGCTGGATGGTTCTTTATTAGAAGTCAAGGGAATATAATTACATAAATAAAATAAATCTACTTGACTAGACCGACAGTTATTTCTAAAAATAAAAGAGTCAGAAGAATCCATCGGCTCCTCATGTAAAAGAGAGATAAGAGAAAATCCATTATTATAACGATTCTCAACAGGAACAGCCGCTGGGTCAAATGGATTATCTAACATCTGTGCCGGAACTAAAGAAGTGGGAATGGAGCAAAATAATTGTTTACACTTCATAAAGAAAACACCTCCATAAGAAAAAACCGCAACATTATCATACTACGTTTCAAAGAAAAAATCAGAAAAAAGAATAATCACTGAATCAAGAACAAACTTTAAAAACTTAGTGTAAAATTTTACTCGGTAGGGGAATTTTCCAGAAACACGGGACATCGAGGAGGATGTCCTGTATCGGCTTTTTTGATATAATAAAAAAGGAGATTTATAGATACTTATAGGGATAACGTTCGGTTATGTTTGACGGTAGTATTGGAGGACAAGATAAGCGATATTATATATATATAGTATCATTAAACCATAAAAAATGAGGAGACGTAGCATGGAACTTTTATATTCAAATATTCTTCCACTTGGAACTAAAAATGGAGAAAAAACGATTATTGACTGTTTCAATGAACAAGTGAAAAAAGCTGATCGCGTAGAAATTGCGGTTGGATATACATCCTCTGCTTCATTGGAAGAATTGGAAAGGATTGTTGAAAAATACTCGATTTCTTCTGTTTGCCTTACCATTGGAATGTACTATATTGAAGGGATGCCAGAGCGTTCATATCATAAAGCATTGAAAATCAACCAGACATGGCAGAATGAAGGCGTTGGAGAAATACGTCTTGTGAAAGCATTTAAATACCATGGGAAAGTATATTGTTTTTATAAGAATGGTGTTCCGTTCTCTGCTATAGTTGGTTCTGCAAATCTAGGAATAATTAAATTGGAAGCTACAAATCGCAGGCAGTATGAAACTGCAATTTTTACAGAGAATAAAGCAGAAATATCTGCTATTTCAGCCCATATTGAAAGCTTAAAATCAGCAGTCTGTTCAGCTAATATTGCAGAGCTTGATCATATTCCACTTATCCGCGAAACAAATACAGCACTTAACGGAGTTGAGTTGGTTACTCCAGTCCCGCAGTCTAATGTTACGTTTTATGAACGGCAATCAGCTGAAGTATCCTTCTACCTTCAGTTGAAAGTCCCGAAATCTGCGGAGCGTTTTCTTGATGATGGACGACATTTTACAAAATCAAACATTAATGTATGTTATGCCGCTCCCAGAAGTAAAAGAAAAGCTCGTGACTGGTATGAGACGCAGCTTACAGTCGGGGCTCAGATATACAAGATGAATGGGTACCCGCAAAAGAATAAGCCGTTCTTTGTTATAACGGATGATGGGTACTGGTTTAAGGCACACACAACGAGTGATAACAACAAACAGTTCAGTGCGGTTGGGGACGAATTAATTATGGGGCGTTGGATTAAGGGGCGGCTAGCCGCCTCGGGTATAATATCTCCGGTAAACAACACTGCGGAAGATACTCAGCGCAAAGGCATGATTACGCAGGAAATTCTCGAAGAATATGGGTGCGACCGATTGCTTTTTAAGAAAACGAGGCAGACTGCATTGGATGAGGATGGAAATAGACTCGATGTTTGGATGCTGTCGTTTACGGGAAAAAATGAGGAAGAATAAGAGGTAACGGGTCATGGAGTATTTAAAAAAATATTTGGAAAAAATAATTGCTCGAGGGAATCGCAAACTCGCGGAATCAATAGAGAAAACAGCACAAGATATCGGGAATAAATATTTGAAGACATTCTCTTTTACTAATCATGAAATAGGACTTTTGCTTGGAAATATTCAGTCCGGGAAAACTGGACAAATGTTTGGCGTTATGTGCTGCGCAGCAGATTTTGGATTCCCAGTATTTTTGCTTCTGACAACAGACAATGTTGTTTTGCAGCAACAGACACTTGACCGCGTGAAATCTGATCTTGAAGGCTTCTGCATTTGTGGAGAAAATGATGCTGGATTATTTACAGATAACAGTCTGATTGAGCCTGCTATTATCGTTCTTAAAAAGAATGCGCGCATTTTGAAGCTATGGGCTAATATTTTTAATTCTACTGGTTTTATGAAAGGAAATCCTCTGTTTATTATTGATGATGAAGCCGATGCGGCCTCTCTGAATACTCTTGTTAACAGGAATCGACAGTCTTCCATCAACAAATATCTGGACAGTATAAAAAACGGAGCAACGAGTAGCTTATATTTACAAGTTACAGGAACACCGCAGGCGATTTTCCTTCAAACAATTGCATCCGGGTGGCATCCGTATTTTACGTACTATTTCCAGCCAGGAAGTGAGTACCTTGGAGGAGATTTTTTCTTCCCGGCCTCGGGGAAGCCATACTGCGTTACTTATCTTGATACATTGAAAAATCCAATACATGATGTCGTAATTCGCCATTTAGCAGTATCGGCTCAGATACTTACATCTGGAGGAAAAGTTTCTAATTGCCTTTTTCATCCGAGTGTTCGTGTAGCCGCCCATAAGAAATATGCCGACGAAATAAAAAAAGAACTTATTTGGTGCAGGGATAATCCAGATTTATTTAAGAATGAACTGCACATTCAGTATGATAGTTTTATGCCTGAAAAAGCAAAGAAGGCTCCTTTTGAAGAGGTCTTGTATGAAGTAGGCGAACTCCTTAACGGTAAAATAAAAGTTCTCATAATGAATGGAAAAAACACTATTGAAAGCGATGAATATTCGTCCGGTTGTAATTTTGTAGTTGGAGGAAATACTCTTGGGAGGGGTGTTACCTTTCCTGGACTTCAAACTATTTACTATACACGAACAAGCAAAAAGCCACAGGCGGATACTATGTGGCAACACAGCCGTATGTTTGGATATGACAGAGATAAAGGCATGATGATGGTTTATATTGATGAACGACTGTATAAACTTTTCTCCGATATAAATGCTACAAATAATTCCATCATTGCACAGGTAGAAAAGGGCATTGATAATGTAAAAGTGTATTATCCAGAAGGGCTCAATCCTACGAGGGAAAATGTTCTTGATAGTAAGCATGTGGCAATTATTTCAGGTGGAACAAATTATTATCCATATTATCCGGATAATGATTCAATTGAGGATATTTCAAAATTACTGGAGAAATTTTCTGACAAGGAACCTTATTATCAGGTCAGTCTCAGGTTGATGAAGGAAATTATTTCGCATATTATTTCTGGCGCTGATTTCAGAATTGCGGCGTTTCAATCTGTGTTTGATACAATTTTGGCTGAAAAACCTGCGGCACAAGGGATTTTGATTGTAAGGCGTGGAAGAAATGTTGCCCAAGGAACAGGTGCCTTGCTGTCTCCCAATGATTGGCAACTTGGCGGATCGTTTCCAAACAGAACCGTTTTAACAATGTATCAGGTAACAGGCAAAAAAGGATGGAAAAGTAAACAACTTTGGGTGCCGAATATTAAACTCCCGGAGGGTGTTATGTACTATGATGTTTTTGAGGAGGATTGACTGAATGGCGATTAATGAGTCTGCTAATGCATTACAGACAATTCTGCTTAGACCGGTTGCTCTCGGAGCGAATAAGCTCTGTATATTATCAAATCAGGCATCGCCGAATATGGCATCTTGGATATTGAAAACATATGATGAAAAAAGAATTTCGGGGATTTCGTTGGAATTGATCATTACATCAGTCCCTGAGCGAGGAATCTCTAAAATGAATCATGAAGGATTCATTGCTCTTCAAAAGGCTTTTCGGAAGGGAAAACCTAATATATTCACATGCAGTTATCTGTATGGTGTTCCTGCCTTAAAGGAAAATCTTTATGTGTGGCTTTGCAACGAAGAACCGATGAAGGCGTTTTCCTGCTCGTGCGATTTTACACAGAGTTCACTACTGCGAGAAAGCAGTGGTTCTGTGTCAGAAAAGATAGCCTCCTCAGCGTACAAAACTTTTGAAAAGGCGGTTGAAAATTCAATATACTGCGTCAGCTCTGAGGTCGATGACTATGTTGTTATTGGACCTTCTAAGCTTCCAACGGAGTTGTTGCCTTCAACAGATGATCCTAATTATGTTACACTTTCTCTCGTGGTTAAGAAAACAGGTGAGCCTGGAAAGAAATCCGGTTTGAATTGGGGACAACGAAAAAAGAGAAATCCGAACGAAGCCTATATTCCTCTACCTAGAAAAATTGCCCAAAGTGGTTTCTTTCCTCTTAGAAAGCAACATTTTCTTGTCGGTACAGACGATTATCATACACTGCAGCTTCGTGTTGAGCAGCAAAATGACAAAGCGATTACGACTCCGGCAAGCAATGCACAACTTGGCGAGTATTTTAGAAATCGTCTCGGCTTGGCTTATGGAGCTTATGTTCATTCAGCAGATTTGGATGCTTATGGAAGAAGAGATGTTTCGTTTTATAAAATTGATGATGAACAGTACTATATGGATTTTTCAGTAAATAAAGGGGGAAAATAAGGTTATGGCTGACAATCATACGAGGGAAGTCCGCCATATAAATATGTCACACATTCGTAGTAAAAATACGAAACCGGAAGAAAAAGTACGGAAATACTTATTTTCACGTGGGCTTCGGTACAGAAAAAACGTAAAAAAACTACCCGGGTGTCCGGATATTGTGTTTCCGAAATATAAAACTGTTGTTTTCGTTAATGGTTGCTTTTGGCATCATCATGACTGTGGGAGATTTGTGTGGCCCTCATCAAACGAGAAATATTGGCATAGTAAAATAAGTCGCAATGTGGAACGTGATGAGGCGAATAAAAGATTGTTGACAGGAAAAGGCTGGCGCGTGCTTGTGATATGGGAAGGAATGCCAATTGAAGAAAGCTGTTGCAGAAGAAAATTTAAATTGCTTATACCATAATATTATACAAAAATAAAAAAGATGGAGAGCAGACACATCGCTGTATTGCTCTCCATAAATTTTTTATTCGTCAATATTTGCATTTATGTATTCGTACTTGATTCCAGCAAAGGACTTGAGTATAGCTTCAAAAATAATTTTTGCTCCTTTACATGGGACGGCCATCCCTATTTGTTTTCTGACACTTTCTTTGCTCCCATAAAAAACATAAGTGTCTGGAAATGTCTGTAGTCTTGCTCGTTCACGGTTTGTCAGTGCTCTTGGCTCCGACCAGTGATAAATATGCGTTCCGCCTCCGCCACTTCCCGTAACTGTATAGGATGGTTTGTCTGGCTCAAGACGTTTATAAATTTGACTAATGCGTGCCCCTTTTATATTCAGTTTCAGTTCATCCGGCAAATCTGCAGTAAATGCATTCTGGCCAGGAAGAATATGTTCGAGACGTTTGATGACAATAGCAGATTGACGCGTTCGCTCATTGTTTGGTGCGTCTTTTGGAATAGGAGGAACCTCTATTGCGGTACGGCAGGAATTGTCTATGCCAGCATAGGGAGCAGTGGACGGAACGTGATATGTTACATCAATATCATTTCGTATGCCAACGATAATGATTCTGTGTCTGGCTTGAGGAATGCCATATTCTTCAAATTTATAAAGATGTGGGGTTAATGTATATCCAGCTTTTCGCAATTCAGCTAGAATTTTTGAAAATGCTTTTCCATCATTGGCATTACGCAATCCACCAACATTTTCTGCAAGGAACCACTGAGGTTTAAACTTTTTTAATGCTTTTACTCCGTATGAATACAATGGTCCGTAAACTCCGTTCATGCCTTTCTGCTCACCAACAACACTATAGTCGTTGCACGGAAAGCCAAAAGCAAGTGCATCAATTGGGGCGAGTTTATTCATGTTAAATTTGCGAATATCTTCATGGAAGACTGTTTCTGGCCTGTCTTTGCAGATGTTTTCTGCATAAGTTTTGCAAGTACTTCCATCATAATCGTTTGCCCATTGATGCACGATGCGATAATCGGGGTTCCCAATATCTGCATTCATGGCTCCCCATGCAATCCCTCCTGGGCCACAGAAGAGCTCTCCTAATCTATAAGTTGGCATTATATTAACCTTCTTTCTGATTTTTTCGATAAAGAAAGAAATCTATGACTTCTTGTAGTTTGTCGAGTTCATCTGTATTTAACTCGTTCAGATGGTGCAATTTAAGTTGCGGATTAATATCATCATCTGTAATGAATCCCGCGACTTTAAGAGCTTCAAAAACATGAAAGTTTCCTAAAGCTTTGGAAATCTTTCCAAGCTCTTCCCAACTTACTTTTTGTGTGCCATTTTCAATTTTGCATATGGCACTATCATATTTTAAACCACAAGCCTTAGCTAATCCGGCTTGTGTATAGCCGGCTTCTGTACGTTTGTTTTTTATAAAATCACCAATAGTTGACACATTTTTCACCTCTGCTTAGAGGTTATTATAGTATATAGGCTGCTATTTGTCAATAAATAAATGAAAATAGCTGCTAGAATCGCAGCAATAAATTTGGGGAATAAAATCTAGCCGAATGAAGAAATATATGGATGCCCATTACGGGCATCCGATATTTTTGGCCTTCATAGTACTTAACGATAGCCGTTCTGTTTTGTTACTCCTGTATTTGAACCAAAATAGTCATCAGAAACCCCTGTCCCTGCGGATATCTCGGGGATCCGTAGCATCAGTGTACCTGCACGGATGGGGAAATCAGGAGCTACGGAAGAAAGATATCAGGACCGCTGCTTGACAGAATCGATCTTCATGTAACGGTACAGCGTCCTAAATATAAAGAGCTCATTGCAACGACAAAGGGAGAATCCTCTGCCGAAATTGCAGCCCGTGTTTCAGCGGCCAGAGCAATCCAGACATCAAGACTTTCCAAATGGCATATGCAGAACAATGCACAGATGGGGCACAGGCAGCTGAAGGAAACCTGCCAGCTTGATAAGGAAGGCACTGAACTGCTTCATGAAATATTCGAAAAGCTGCACCTGTCTGCCAGGAGCTATGACAGGATCATCAAAGTTTCCCGTACGATTGCCGATCTTGACGGGCAGCCGCAGATTCTTGCCAAGCATGTTGCTGAAGCGATAAGTTACAGGAATATGATTCCGCTGAGGTGATTATGGATATTTATGCTGCTGCTCTTCCTGGATGTCCGGGATTAGGTGCCAAAAATATCAGGGAACTGATTGACCACTTCAATACGCCTGAAGACGTATGGAATGCCTCTGAAAAAGATATCATCGATCTTCATGTGCTGACTCCTGCCAGAGAAAAGGCCTTCCTCAAGTACAGGCGCGAAACGGATCTGGAAAAACTGGAGAAAAAGCTGCTGGGACTTGGAATCCGCTGGTGTACATGGGAAGACAGCACGTACCCTTCTCTTCTGGCAGAAACGTCCAATCCGCCGGCCGTGCTCTATTATATGGGAACTTCTCCGGTCTTTGAAAAGACGATAGGGATTGTGGGATCGAGAAAGGCAACCGCATACGGAATAGAAACAGCTGGACAGTTTGCCAGAGCGCTTTCAAAAGAAGGCGTTACGGTTGTCTCCGGCGGAGCTAGAGGGATTGACAGTGCTGCGCACAGCGGCGTCTTGCAGGAAAAAGGGAGTACGGTTGTCGTGATGGCATGCGGGCTGGATAAGGTCTATCCGCCGGAAAACAGGAATTTGTTCCAGCAGGTCATTGATAACGGAGGCACACTGCTTTCTGAATACCCGCCGGGAACGCCGCCTCTTGGACGGCAGTTTCCCGCCAGAAACAGGATTATTGCCGGAATGAGCCGGGGAGTTATCGTAGTGGAGGCTGCTGAGCGCAGCGGTTCATTGATTACTTCTGATTTCGCATTGGAAGAAGGAAGGGATGTCTTCTCCGTACCGGGAAGCATATGGATAGATTCCTGCAAAGGAACCAATCAATTGATCAGGAATGGAGCTATATGCTGCACATCGGCAGAAGATGTCCTTTCCGAATACAATTGGAAGGAAGAAAAAGGGAAGCCTGAGAGCAAGTATCTGGAGCCTTTAACGATTGAAGAGGAGTATGTATTCCATTTCTGCCAGACCGAAGGAGAAGTCAATTCCGAAGATATATTGCAGCATTCTGGATTTTCTGTGGTAAAATTGACTATGATTTTGCTCCAGCTCCAGCTGAAGGGATATATCCAGGAGACTGAACAGGGCAGATATATAATAAAAACAGGATTGTAACATTCTTTCATCAGCCCTTTAAATCGGCGGATCTTCGCATCATTTTAGGGCAGTTCGATTTTATTCTTTTTAGAAACTGCGCTGAAAGTGTATAATAAAGGAATTGATAAAAGTATTTAAATCATGTATCATTCTTGTTCATAGATCTGAAAGATGAAAGAACTTGTACTTTATTAAGTAAGTGGAGGAAGATTTTGCCAATTACAAGAACAATCACAATAGGAAGCAAACGCAAGACAAGAACAAAGGCTCCTGCTGAACCATCTTTTAAACGTAAACCAAATCCCAAGGGAAAGCATCTTGTTGTCGTAGAATCTCCGGCTAAAGCAAAAACAATAGAGAAAATTCTCGGACCGGATTACAAGGTCCTTGCTTCGAAAGGTCATTTGAGAGATCTGCCGCAAAAGACACTTGGCGTTGATATCGATGATAATTTCAAGCCTGAATACGTCAATTCCAAGGACAAGGAAGACGTTATCAAGACACTCCAGAAGGAAGCAAACCATTGCAGGGACATTTATCTGGCAACGGACCCTGATCGCGAAGGAGAGGCCATTTCCTGGCATTTAGCGAAGCTTCTTGATGTGAATCCGGAAGATAATGTAAGAATTGCATTCCACGAAATCACGGCTCCTGCCATCAAGGAAGCCATTAAGCATCCGGGACCGATTGATTTGAACCGTGTCGATGCGCAGCAGGCCCGCCGCGTCCTTGACAGGCTGGTCGGCTACAAGCTTTCTCCCTGGCTCTGGAAGCAGGTATACCGCGGCCTTTCTGCAGGACGAGTGCAGTCTGTGGCAACGCGTCTGATCTGCAAACGCGAGGAAGAAATACGCGCCTTCAAACAGGAAGAATACTGGACAATCGAATGTGTCTATACGACTCCGGAAGGGGATGCGTTTAACGCAAAGCTGGCACAGATCAGCGGAAAACCTGCAGAGCTTCACAATGAAGAAGAAGCAGAAAAAGCAGCAGCAGGCGTCCGGAATAAGAATGCGGATGTAGTTTCCGTAACAAAGACAAAGAAGCAGCGCAAGACGAAGCCGCCTTATACGACGTCCACTATGCAGCAGGATGCTGTCAATAAATTGAACTTCGGATCCAAGAAAACCATGCTTCTTGCGCAGGAACTCTATGAAGGCATCGAGCTTCCTGAACAGGGGCATGTAGGTCTGATCACTTATATGCGTACGGATTCCACGCGTATTTCTGATGAAATGGTCAAGCAGGCCAGAGAATATATCGGAAGGCTTTACGGAGACAAGTACCTGCCGGAAAAGCCGAATGTTTTTGCCAAGTCCAAAGAAGCGCAGGATGCCCACGAAGCCATAAGACCGACAAGTCTTGCACTTCCGCCGGCCGCATTGAAAGGTGTTTTGAAAAGAGACCAGCTGCGTCTTTACACACTGATCTGGAACCGTTTCATTGCATCGCAAATGGCACCGCAAATTGCCCAGAGTACGAATGTCACCCTTCAGTGTGGTGAATTCACCTTAAAGGCAAGCGGACTTCACATTCTCTTTGATGGTTTTACAATCATGCAGCCAGCCAAGGATGAGAAGAAGGATGAAGAAGAAGCAGCGATTATCCCGCCGCTCAAGAAGGGTGATTCTGTCCTCAATGTCAAGGCAGACGGGAATCAGCACTTTACTTCTCCGCCCCCCAGATATACAGAAGCAAGCCTGATCAAAGTACTCGAAGAAAAGGGAATCGGCCGCCCGTCCACATACGCTCCGATTCTTGATACCATACAGAAACGCCGCTACGTGACCAAGGAAGGAAAGCAGTTTGTTCCAACGGAAATCGGTTTCAAGGTAACGGATCTTCTTAAGAAGTATTTCGATGGAGTCATCAATGTAGACTTTACGGCCAACCTTGAAAACTGGCTGGATAAGATTGCTGACGGCCATGCGACTTATACAAAGGTCATCACTGACTTCTACAAGGTCTTTTCAGACGAACTGAACGCAGCTAATGTGGAAGCTTCCAAAAACAAGAAGGAAGAAGCAGAGGTTTCTGATGTTGTCTGCGAAAAATGCGGCGCAAAGATGATTGTAAAGCTGGGGCGCTACGGCAAGTATCTTGCCTGTCCGAACTATCCGGACTGCAAGAACATCAAGCCGTACAGCCTGGTCAACGGGCCGGAAGAGGTTTCTGATGTCCATTGCGATAAGTGCGGTACACTGATGGTTTACCGCATGGGACCGTATGGAAGGTATTTGAAATGTCCCAACTGCAATGCGAATAAGGCCATTGTCATTGACACTTCCATCGTCTGCCCGAAGTGTCATGAAGGACATATGATCCAGAGAAGAACCAAGAGAGGGCGTACCTTCTATGGATGCAGCCGGTATCCGGCGTGTGATATGGCACTCTGGAACGAACCGGTAGACCAGTTCTGCAAAGTATGCGGATCGATCATGGTCAAGAAGGTATCCAGAGACGGGACAGAGACGATTGTCTGCTCGAACCCTGAGTGTCTGACAGCTCCCAAGAAGAGTACCACTAAAGGAAGAAGGGCAACAAAGAAAACAGCATCGAAAGATGAAACATGACAGGAGAAATAAATTGACTGATAAAGTAACCGTAATAGGAGCCGGACTTGCAGGCAGCGAAGCTGCGTTTCAGCTTGCTGAACTTGGAATCCCGGTAGAATTGGTAGAGATGCGTCCCCTTAAGCAGACACCGGCGCACCATACCGGCTATTTTGCTGAACTTGTCTGCAGCAATTCGCTTCGCGCGGCTTCCGTGACAAATGCAGTAGGCCTGCTGAAGGAAGAAATGCGCCGCCTTCATTCGGTCATCATGGATGCTGCCGATCACCACTCTGTACCAGCTGGCGGAGCTCTGGCTGTCGACCGTATGGGATACGCGGAAGCCGTGACTGAAATCGTAAAGAACCATCCGCTGATTACATTTACGGAAAAAGAAGTGACTGAAATTCCGGAAGATGGCATTACGATCATTGCCACGGGTCCTCTGACAGAGGGAAAACTGGCAGAAGCGATTGAAGATTTTTGCGGCGGAGAGGGCTTTCATTTCTATGACGCAGCTGCTCCGATCGTAACAAAAGAATCACTGGATCTGGACGTAGTTTATGCGATGTCACGCTACGGAAAAGGGGAAGCAGCTTATCTGAACTGCCCTATGAATGAAGAAGAGTATGCGGCATTCCAGGAAGCGCTCTGTCATGCAGAAATGGCTCCGGTCCATGGGTTTGAAAACAAGAAGGTTTTTGAAGGATGCATGCCGATTGAAGTCATGGCGCAGCGCGGAGCAGATACAATGCGATTCGGCCCGTTAAAACCGGTCGGGCTTCCTGATCCGAGAACCGGGGAAACTCCATATGCAGTCGTCCAGCTTCGAAGAGACAATGAAGACGATACGATGTACAATATTGTCGGCTTCCAGACTCATCTGAAGTGGGGTGAACAAAAGCGGGTCTTTGGCATGATTCCTGGCTTATCGCATGCGGAATTCGTCCGTTATGGCGTTATGCACAGGAATACATACATCGATTCGCCCGATCTTTTGAACGAAACCATGGAAACGAGAAAAAGGAAAGGGCTCTTCTTTGCAGGACAAATGACCGGCGTCGAAGGGTATGTCGAATCCGCCGCATCAGGGATTGTTGCCGCTTACAGCGCAGCTGCAAGATTCCGCGGTGAAGAACCGGAAGCATTTCCGAGAGAAACCGCCATTGGCTCTCTTTGCTACTACATCTCTCACTTTGATGGCAAGAACTTCCAGCCGATGAATGTAAATTTCGGACTTATGCCGCAGCTGGAGAAAAGAGTGCCTAAGAAAGAAAAGAACCAGCGCATTGCTGACCGTGCATTAGAAGCAATTGACAATTTTATAGAAAATCACTAAGAGAACTGGGCAGTCATATATGGCTGCTCTTTTCTTTTGCTGAAATGAGGCTTATAGGACATTTCGTGTTGTTTTTATAGTCG